>JABLTK010114280.1_pt1 | contig 15568 bp, 16 predicted proteins | sample 7160131 | NCBI WGS metagenome assembly JABLTK01 (sample SAMN14651221, study PRJNA627086) | human gut metagenome | isolation source: feces | host: Homo sapiens
AGGAACAACCGCACCCAGCTCGAGAGATAATATTCAGCTTAATCCTAACCAGTATATAATTAAGATTAAGGGTATACAGGTAAGCGAAGGTGAGATCCTTTTTGACCATTATATGGCAATGAACCCGGGATATGTAGAGGAAGAGATAACAGGTATTCCTACATTTGAACCGTCGTTCCATCTTCCGGCAATATGGATAACAGAGAGCCAGAGAGAGAGAGCTGAGTCACTTGGATATACTGTAGTTGACCCGCCTTCTATTATTGCAACACACCTTACGGAAGTTATAAGACAGCATATTGCTGAACTTCTTACAAGACAGGATGTGCAGAATCTTATTAATAATATTAAAGAGAATAATTCTACGCTTATTGATGAGCTTATTCCAAAGCTTCTTGGAATCGGTGATATACAGAAGGTGCTTCAGAATCTTCTTGAAGAAGGAATATCAATACGTGATATGGTTACAATTCTTGAAACACTTGCCGACCATGCAGGCGTAACAAGAGATACGGATATCCTGACAGAGTACGTAAGACAGAGCCTTAAGAGAGCAATATCGATGAAGTATTTCCCTGCTAATGAGACTACACAGGTAATTACACTTGATCCGAAGATTGAACAGGAGATTATGGGTTCGGTTAAGCAGACAGAGCAGGGCGCATATCTTACACTTGATCCGGAGAGAACTAAGCTTATCATGAATTCACTTGGAATTGAACTTAAAAAACTTGAAGATATCGGTAAGAATCCTATTGTTGTTACATCACCGATTGTCAGAATGTATTTTAAGAAGCTTGCAAGTGACTATTACAAAGACATAATAGTTGTTTCATATAATGAAGTTGAATCAGATGTTGAATTACAGTCAGTGGGGATGGTGACGGCATAGTATGATAGTTAAAAAATTTCAGGCGCCAACGGAGACGGAGGCGATACTTAAAGCTAAGGATGAACTTGGAAGTAATGCAGTAGTTCTTAATGTAAAGACGCTTAAGCAAAGAGGCATTTTCAGGCTGTTCAGAAAAGATGTTGTCGAGGTGACGGCAGCACTTGAAGAAAATGAATTTATAAGCAACATGAATGCTGCAAAACACCAGCCTGCATCACCCAAAGCAGGCAGTACATTTACGGCGGTTGTTGATGAAAAGCTGGATGTAATGAATGATTCGGCAGTTATTGAGGAGAAGCTTGATTCGCTGCATAACATGCTGAGTCAGCAGATGAACAAGGGAGGGGCACCTTCACCTGCCGTTGCGAGGGCGTATGAGGAGATGGCTGCCGCAGCTGAAAAAGAACCTGTAAGTCAGGAAAAGCAGACTAAGGAAAATAATAACAGTAACTTTAAGTATCTGCAGCTTATCTATAACAAGCTCATAGATAATGAAGTTAATGAAAAATATGCCAATGCAATTATTAATGAAGTGAGTGGCTCTATCAAGAAGGAGGCAAGCATAGACAGCCTTCTCGGATGTGTGTACCAGAAGATAATTCTTAAGCTCGGAGAGCCTGTATATATGACAAAAGGTGACAAGCCCAAGGTCATTATGTTCATAGGACCGACAGGTGTAGGCAAGACGACCACAATAGCCAAGCTTGCTTCATACTATAAGCTTGAAAAGCAGTACAAAGTCGCATTTATAACGGCCGATACATATAGAATTGCTGCGGTTGAACAGCTCAATACTTATGCGTCAATCATAGAATGTCCCGTTAATGTTGTGTATTCAGTTGATGAGATAGCACAGAGCCTTGAGGATTTCAAGGATTTTGATCTCATATTTGTTGATACGGCAGGGCGCTCACATAAGGATAAGGAGCAGATGCTTGAGCTGCATGAGTTAAGGGATATGGTAGCAGGGCTTTCGGATACATTTGATCTTGAATGCTATCTTACACTCAGTGCGACTACAAAGTATAAGGATATGCTTGACATAACGGGCATGTATGCAGATATACCGGATTACAGGCTTATATTTACAAAGCTGGATGAGACATGTGCATACGGCAACATACTTAATATAAGAATGGCAACAGGGGCACAGCTATCATATACTACTACAGGGCAGAATGTACCTAATGATATTGAAGTGATTAACGAGCAGGCAATAGCAAGACAGCTGCTGGGAGGCTGACAGCCGGACGGAGGAACCATGGACCAGGCAGAGAATTTACGAACAATTATAAAAAAGCAGAATCAGAAGACTATAGAGAATGCAAGAATAATAGCTGTAACAAGTGGTAAGGGAGGCGTCGGTAAATCCAACATCTCAATTAATATAGCGCTGCAGTTTGCACGAATGGGCAAGAGGGTAATCATACTTGATGCGGACTTCGGACTTGCTAATATTGAGGTTATGTTTGGAATTATTCCAAAGACCAACCTGAGTGATCTGATGTTTAAGGGCAAGGAGCTTAAGGATATTATTCTTGACGGACCTGAAGGTGTTAAGTTTATATCGGGTGGTTCAGGTATAGCTAAGCTTGCCAATCTTGACCGCGAGCAGGTAAGGCGTATGGTTGGCAAGCTGTCAGAACTTGAAGAGATGGCTGATATTATTATAATAGATACAGGCGCAGGAATGTCGTCAAGCGTTCTTGAATTCCTTGTGTCGGCACCTGAGATTATACTGGTAACAACGCCTGAACCCACATCAATTACTGATTCCTATGCGCTGCTTAAGGGACTGAGTCTTTATGAAGGATTTGATGATAATAATACGAGGATAAGAGTGGTAGCCAATAAGGTATCATCAGCTTCAGAAGGCAGGGCATTGTATGAGAAACTGAGCATGGTAGTTAAGCAGTTTCTCAAGATTAATATTGAATTCCTTGGAATAGTATCACAGGACAATGCAATACCTAAGGCTGTAATGAAGCAGAAACCGGTTTCAATAGCGTTTCCTGATTCGGCTCCGGCTCATGATTTTTATAATATTGCGCATACATTGGAAACTAATGAAGACCCGGTATTTAACAGAAAGAACGGCATACGCAATTTTCTTAAAAATGTTTTTTCAAAGGGAATGTAATATATAACACTAAATAATACGAGGTGAATCTTAATGGCGGGAAACGTTATAACAGTTGGGGCAAAGATAGAACTCACCAGGCTTAATGCGAGAAAAAAACAGAATACCGAAGGAATGAAAGTATACTACAGCAAAGTCCTTGACATTATTGAAGACGAAGATGGTATGGTGATTAAGGCAGCAGTACCTCTGGATGAGGGACGCATAGTGCCTCTGGCAGTTGGTGCGGAATATGATGCTTATTTCTCAGAAGGCAGCAGTATATATGCAGGACCATGCAGGATAACAGGACGTTCAAAGGACATGAATATATATACGATGGATATTGTCCTTATTGGTGATCTGCACAGAGTACAGAGGAGAGGATTCTACAGGCTCCCATGCAGCAGACCTGTTAAGGTTCAGGTGCTGACTGATTTTCAGGCAGCGGGATATGAGCGTACGCATCAGTGGAATGAAAAGCTGTTCCAGAATGCCAAGCCTGTGCTTGAGGCAACGCTCATAGATTTAAGCGGCGGCGGAATACGTATGCATTCAGGAATTCATTACGAGAAAGAAAGCCTTGTAAGGGTATTTCTTGATATTATCTGTAATGATGAACCAAAGCAGCTTGAACTGCTGGGCGAAGTTGTAATGTCGTATTCGCTTGAGAATGACCGAAGCATATATGAGACAAGGGTGCAGTTCAAAGCAGTACCTAATGAGATAACAGAGATGATAGTCAAATATATATTTATGGAGCAGAGAATAACACAGCAGAAGCTAAGAAGGTGATGGTATGGCAAAAAAAATATTATTAATCGATGACTCTGCACTCATGAGAAGGGTTATATCTGATATAATTAATTCAGGCGGTGATTATGAGGTCGCAGATATAGCACGCGATGGAGTTGAGGGCTTTGAGAAGATTGTTTCCAATCCAAGTCTTTATGATGCAATCATAATGGATATTAATATGCCGAGAATGAATGGCATAGAGCTCCTGAGAGAACTTCATAACAATCATATTGAACAGACTGTGATTGTTGTAAGTACGGTCGCTAAGGAAGGCGCAAAAGAGACAATTCAGGCACTTGAATATGGTGCATTTGATTTTGTTACCAAGCCTGAGAATTATTTTGAGACCAAGGGAGAAGCATTCAGGAATCAGATACATGCAATGCTTGATGCAGCAACGAGCAGCAGACCATCGGCTGCAAAAGCAGCACAGGCTCCTGCAAGACCGGTAAGGACTACGATTCACCAGCCGGCAGGAACTACAGTATCGGGAGCATCCAGACCGGCTTCAAGAATTGCAACTTCACCTGCTACATCAAGAGTAGGTACACCGGATTCGGTAATCAGACCGGATGAAGGCAGGGCAAAGGGTGTTAAGAGCGGACGTAAGAAGCTTGTAGCACTTGCATGTTCAACAGGCGGACCAAAGTCACTGCAGCAGGTAATCCCATATCTTCCGGAGAATCTGGATGCGGGAGTTGTACTTGTGCAGCATATGCCAAAAGGATTTACCAGTTCACTTGCACAGAGACTTAATGAGCTCAGTCATGTGACGGTTAAGGAAGCGGAAGAAGGCGATGTGATTCGTAAGGGCTGGGTATATATAGCACCCGGCGGACGACATATAAGAGTAGATTCAAAAGGCACAGATTATGTAATCAGATTGTCTGACGAGGATCCGGTTGAAGGGTTGAGGCCATGTGCCAATATAATGTATGACTCACTTACAAAGAGCAGATTTGATGAGATTACATGTGTTGTGCTCACAGGAATGGGAGCCGACGGAACAAAAGGAATCAAGAACCTTAAGGATGCCGGAAGACCTATACATGTAATAGGACAGGACGAGCAGTCGTGTGTTGTGTATGGTATGCCAAAGGCATTAGCACAGGCGGGACTGACTGATGAAGTGGTACCGCTTAACCAGATAGCAGATGCAATAACTAAGAACGTGGGGGTATTGTAAAATGGACGTAAGCCAATATCTTGAGATTTTTATTGATGAATCAAATGAACATTTACAGACATTAAGTGATGAGCTTATGGTACTGGAGAAGGAACCTGAGAACAAAGACACTATTAATGAGATATTCCGTGCAGCACATTCCCTTAAGGGAATGGCAGGTACAATGGGATACAAGAGAATGCAGAATCTTACACACAATATGGAGAATGTATTCTCAGAGATACGTAATGACAAGATGAAGGTTAACAGCAAGCTTGTTGACGTATTGTTCCAGTGCCTTGATGCACTTGAGTCATATGTTGACAACATCCGTAATACGCAGGATGAAGGAACAGATGACAATGAACCTATTATCAAGGAACTGAATGATTTCCTTGCTAATGAAGGTAAAGAGAATGCACAGCCTAAAGAAGAAAAACCGCAGGAGGAAGCTAAGCCGGAAGGCGGAACAGATGAAACAATAACAGATGTATCACTTGCTGATTTTGAAAAGAATGCTGTTAATGAGGCTCTTAAGAAGGGGATGCATGTATGTAATATCCATGTATATGTTGACCCTAACTGTATCCTTAAGGCTGCAAGGGCATTCCTTGTATTTAAGAATCTTGAAGGACACGGAGACGTAATTAAATCAATGCCTTCAGTGCAGGACATAGAGGATGAGAAGTTTGACTTTGATTTCAGCATTGTGTTTGTTACAGAGGAAGAAGCTTCCAAGATACTCGATATCATAAAGAATGTATCGGAGATTAAGGATGCTGTGCTTACAGAGATTAAAGAACCTCTTAAGACAGAAGACGATAATGCGCCAGCTGAAGCATCAAAGGAAGAGCATAAGAATGAAGCACCGGCACAGGATTCCGCAGAGAAGAAGCCTGCACCATCAGCGGCTAAGAAGCCTGCACAGGCTGCATCGGCAAAGCCGGGAGTTAAGCCTGTAGGACGTTCAGTGCGTGTTGATATTGAAAAGCTTGATGTACTTATGAACCTTGTCAGTGAGCTTATTATAGCAAAGAATGGTCTTGTTGCCAGCGCATCAGACGAAGAAGGCAATGCGGCTAACCAGGGCTTCCATGAGCAGATAGAGTATCTTGAGAGAGTAACAACTAACCTTCATGAATCAGTTATGAAGGTACGTATGATGCCTATTGAGAGCGTTGTAAGTAAGTTCCCGAGAATGATAAGAGATCTTTCCAAGAAGCTTAATAAGAAGATGGAGCTGTACATGACAGGTGAGGAGACCGAGCTTGACCGTACAGTTATTGATGAGATTGGAGATCCGCTCATGCATCTTCTCCGTAACTCAGCAGACCATGGACTTGAGAGCGCAGAGGTGCGTGCTGAGAGAGGCAAGCCGGAAGTTGGTTCTATTTTCCTGAATGCTTATCAGGATGGTAATAATGTAGTCATCGAAGTAGGTGATGACGGTAATGGTATTGATGTTGAGAAGGTTAAGGCAAAGGCTATAGAGAAGGGCAACATCACGGAAGAGCAGGCTGAGATGATGACCGAGAAGGAGATAATAGATCTTCTGTTCAGGCCAAGCTTCTCTACTTCAGATAAGATTACCGACGTATCAGGACGTGGAGTTGGTCTTGATGTTGTTAAGTCTAAGATTGAGGCACTTGGCGGTGCTGTTGAAGTAAAGACTACATACGGCGTAGGCAGTACATTTATTATTCATCTGCCGCTTACACTTGCAATTATTCAGGCACTTATGGTTAAGCTTGGCGATGAAAAGTATGCAATATCACTTGATTCTATCCAGACAATCGAAGATATTCCTGTAAGCGAGATTAAGTATGTTCATGCTAAGGAAGTAATTAACTTAAGAGGCAATGTAATTCCGCTTGTACGTCTCAGAGAGCTTCTTGATGTACCGGGTGAGCCGGAGGAATCAGAGAATATTACAGTAGTAATAGTAAGCAAGGGAGACAAGCAGGCAGGTCTTGTTGTTGACAGTCTTATCGGACAGCTTGAAATCGTTATTAAATCACTTGGCAAGTATATCAACATCAATAAGATGATCAGTGGTGCAACAATCCTTGGTGATGGTTCTGTAGCACTTATAATTGATGCTAATACACTTGTATAAGATTTTGAACATGATATTTTAACTGCAAATATGCATTGAATTGGAGGTTTAATAATGGGAGAGTTAAAGGTCATTGACAATAACAGGAATGAAGCAGACGAGACAGCTGTCCAGTACATAGTTGTCAAAGTCGGCAATGAGCAGTATGGAATAGACATACAGTATATTGATAATATCGTTAAGAGCCAGAGAATTACACGTGTGCCTAAGACACAGAAGTACTATAACGGTGTAATTAACCTGCGTGGTGAGATTATTCCTGTAATGAGCATAAGAGTAAGGCTTGGACTTGAGCCCGATGTATTCACGGATAAGACAAGAATAATCATAATAAAGCTTGAGAATGCCACAATAGGTATTATAGTTGATCAGGTTAATGAAGTAATTACACTTGAGTCTACAGATATAGAGAAGGGACCTCATGAGAAGAGTGAGGAAGCTAATGGTTATATCTGCGGCATAGGCAAGTATAAGGGTGAGCTTGTTTCGCTCCTTGATATAGTAGGCGTTATAGTGGAGAAGGAAGGCTGATATTAACCGGACTACAGAGACAGCTTGGGGGTGACTAGCTAGGTGAGCAAGATTAATCTTGATGAATTGAATGACATGCAATATGATGTTCTTAAAGAGATAGGCAATATAGGAGCAGGCAATGCAACTACAGCACTTGCACAGATGGTCAATATGAAGGTCGACATGTCGGTGCCTAAAGTAGAACTTGTTCCGTTCTCACAACTTGCAGATTTTATTGGTTCTGAGGAGGAGCAGGTCGTAGGCATGCTTCTTCAGATGAGCGGCGATGTCGATGGAATGATGATGTTTTTCTTCAATATGAGATCGGCACATAACCTTGTTGATATGCTTATGGGAAGACCTATAACGGATGACAATGACAGTGATGAATTCAGTGAGATGGATATGTCAGCACTTAGCGAGATAGGTAATATTATCTCGGGTGCATATCTGGTTGCATTGTCAAAACTGACTAATCTTACTATAGAAACATCGGTGCCAAGCATGTCTATTGATATGGTGGGAGCACTGCTTAGTGTACCGGCTATCGAGTTTGGCAAACTTGGAGACAAGCTGTTATTTATCCAGTCACAGCTTGGCGAGAATGGCTGCATTAACGGATATTTCCTTATGATACCTGAACTCGAGTCCTACGATAAAATACTTGGTGCACTTGGCCTTTAGGCCGGGTGCATTGTGGTATCATAATAAGGTCTGATGAGGATGTGTAAAGATGGGAGATATGATTAAGGTTGGTATGGGTGACCTGAAAGCATGTAAGTGTCCGGATGCTCTGACTACACTTGGACTTGGTTCATGCATAGGAGTTGCACTGTATGATCCGGTGACAAAAGTCAGCGGACTTTTGCATTTTATGCTGCCGGACAGCACTCAGATAAGAAACAATTCTAACAGGGCAAAGTTTGCAGATACAGGCATTGAAGACCTGATTACACTTATGGTATCCATGGGTGCAAACAAAAACCGCCTTGTTGCCAAAATCGCAGGTGGAGCTAAGATGTTCGCTACGTCGGGAATGTCAGAGATATTGTGTGTTGGTGACCGCAATGCCGAGGCTGCGAAAAAAGAACTTGCAGCAAGAAATATAAGGATTCTTGCACAGGATACGGGACTTGACTATGGACGTACCGTTGAGTTCTATTCAGAGACAGGAGATTATAAGATTAAGGCTGTCGGTAAGGGAGTCAAAGTTATATGAAAATGAAATGGCGCAATCTCCCTGCAATAGTAACACTTCTTGCGGGGTTTATAACATGTGTTATAACGACATTATGCAGATATCCGCTTAATAAGATGTTATGGGTGCTGATTGCCGTTATGACCGTATTTTTCACAATCGGACTTATAATCAGGGCAGTGATTATGCATTTTGTGGAAGGCAGAGATGCTGATGAAGATAATGCTTCAGGGGATGAGGAAGATGAGACCGCAGCAGCTGACGAAGGTGTTCAGAATGCGGATGGCAGTGAAGAAGGACAGCAATCAGATAATTAATAGACAATGGGTGGTATTCAATGGATGAGGCAGCAAGAAACAAGCTGTGGAGCGAGTATAGCAGAACAAGAAGCACTGCTTTGCGTGATCAGCTTATAATTGAATATTCGCAGCTGGTTAAGCTTGTGGCAGGGCGTCTCGGAATGTATCTGGGGTATAGCGTGGAGTACGATGATCTCTGCGGTTATGGTATATTTGGACTGATAGACGCAATTGATAAATTTGACTGTAACAAGAATGTTAAGTTTGAGACTTATGCAAGCCTGAGAATCAGGGGAGCAATTCTTGATCAGATAAGAAAGATGGACTGGATTCCACGTTCATTAAGACAAAAACAGAAGAAAATAGATGCCGCTATGTCGAAGATAGAAGCACAGAAAGGCAGTGTGGCAACAGATGAGGAGCTTGCACAAGAGCTTGGAATAACACTTGATGAGTTTAATGACTGGCAGGGGAAGACTAAGGCAACAAACCTGATTTCACTGGATGAATATACGGAGACTCAGGGAACCGAAGCAAAGATGGATTCTGTTACAAATGCAAGGTTTGACCAGCCTGAGGATGTTGTTGAAAAAGAAGAACTCAAAAAAATGATAGTGGAAGCAATATCTCTGCTGACAGATAAAGAGAGAAGTGTTGTAACACTATATTATTATGAAGAGATGACACTCAAGGAAATAAGTCTTGTGCTTGATGTGTCTGAATCGAGAGTATCACAATTACATACAAAGGCTTTGCTTAAGATGAAGTCAAAGTTAGGACCATATCTTAATATATTGATCTGACCCACATGGGATGAAGTTAGAGGGAGGTGCTTATATGCATACGAATGGATATTTTCAACTTGCATCAACTAAGGATGGACTTATGATAACTGTATATCCTCCGCAGCCGGGTGGAAGGAAGGCAGAGGTAGAGGATCTTATTTCATATGCTGCGCAGAAAGGTATATCGGATTATATAGATGTACTCAAAGCAAAGATGGCATTTGACGGTGGCAAAGACAAAGTAAGGATGCTTATATACGATAAGTCACCGGTGCCTAATGGTGAATTCGGAAGCTATAATATATCAAGGGATAAGATGGAAGTTGAAGCGGTGTTCTATCCTCCGTTTGAGGGCGAACATGAGCTTACGGCTGAGGGTATTAAGGATGACCTCGCAGCATCAGGTGTCAAGATGGGAATACTTGATGATGAGATAAACAGGTTTATTGAGGAACGCGAATATTTTGTCCCGTATACAATTGCAAGAGGACAGCAGCCGGTTGATGGCCATGATGGCAGGATTGAGTATAAGTTCAATACGGTAACATCTGCAAAGCCTAAGATGAATGATGACGGTACGGTTGATTTTCATTCACTGGACAATGTTAATCATATTAATGCAGGGGATGTTGTTGCAGAACTTTTTCCGGAAGATTATGGTACTCCCGGATATGATGTTGTCGGACAGCCGGTATCGCCAAAGAAGGTCAAGAGAGCAGTATTCCAGTATGGACGTAACCTTAAGGTTTCAGAAGATAAGCGCTTTCTTATATCTGAGGTAAGCGGACATGTAACTCTTGAGAATGACAAAGTATTTGTATCGAATGAGCTTGAACTTGTTAATGTTGATAATTCAACTGGAGATATTAATTACAGCGGTAATGTAATAATAAAGGGTAATGTAATAACAGGATTCAGTGTCAATGCATCAGGAGATATTACAGTTAACGGACTTGTTGAAGGTGCTAATCTTACCGCAGGCGGTAATATAACCCTTATGAGAGGTGTACAGGGCGGCGGAAGAGCGATGCTTACCGCAGGCGGCGATATTGTATCAAAGTTTATTGAGAGCGCCAATATGGTTTCGGCAGGCGGCAAGATTGAGACAGATTCAATTCTTCACAGTAAGGTAATAGCCAAAGGACCTATTGTTGTTCAGGGACGTAACGGGCTTATTGTCGGAGGTGACGTTAAGTCAAGAGTGCTTATAGACTGCAAGACAATCGGCAATGATATGGGAACTGCAACGGTAGTTGGTGTCGGTGTGGATCCTACGGTGAAGAAGCGCATAGATGTGCTTAAGAATGAACTGGAGCAGCTTGGAAAGCAGAAGATACAGCTTGGACAGCTTGTGACGGCACTTCGCAAGAAGCAGGATATTGAAGGCGGACTTGATGCTGAGAAGCAGGCACTTCAGCAAAAGACAATGCGTAACATGCTTATGCTTGAGAAACAGTTAAGCGATGATAAAAAAGAGCTTGAAGAATGCCGCAATATGATAAGCGAGGATGCAAGTGCGAGAATAAAAGTATCAAGGACTGCTAATATTGGAACAAAGGTAATGTTTGGCGACCAGTATATTTTCCTTCGCGAGAAATATGACTTTTGTCAGTTCATTAAGAAGGATGGAGATATCAAGTCATCAGGAATGTAAGGAAGGTGGTCATATATGGCAGTACGTCCGGTTGATATTGTTTCTATGCAGCGAATGGTTGATGTATCGCAGATTAAGCAGAATGAGAATAACAAACCGATGAATGACCAGGTTAATTTTCAGAATCAGCTTGCAAAGGAAGTACAGCAGACATCAGAACAGGTTGTAAGAAAAGCTGATATAGAGAATCAGAACCAAAAATATGATGCCAAAGAAAAAGGCAAAAATGAGTATCAGCATGATGGTAAGGTCAAGGTGAAGAAAAAGGACGGGCATGAAAGTGTTATGCCGGATGATCCGGATTTTAAGGGGCTGTTCGATGTGTCAGTTTGATGACACCCGGGCAGCCGGTTTATTAGTGACCGGGAAGGAATTATATTGTGACAGCGTTTGAGGTAGTACTGCTTTTGTGTGGAATAATCTGTGTTGCAGTAAGCTTTATAATGGGTGACTCCAAGAAAAAAAACACAGACGATAAGGATTATGATGCAAATCTTACAGAAGAGCAGAAGGAAGATATAAGAAGACAGGTAACTGACATAATAGATGAAGAGATGCTGAATGCATCAGAGAAGACAGAAGTTTCACTCGATAAGATATCCAACACAAAGATTCTTGAGATGAATGAATATGCGGACAACATACTTGGAGAGATAAACCGTAATCATAATGAAGCTGTATTTCTCTATGATATGCTTAATGACAAAGCAAAAGAAGTCAAGTCTACAGTAAAAGATGTCAATGTAACGAAGAAGCAGGTTGAGAAGATTCAGGCAGAGGTCACATCTGCAGCTGCGAATCCCGAAGAGGATAATGCATACGCAGATAAGTCAGGAGATAAGTCGCAGCACAGGTCTGAACATGAATTCAGAAGCATGACCCCGGAGATTGTCAGGGAGATAGATATGCCTGTAACATCAGAATATGATGATTCACAGGAAAATGATTTATATGGAACCGGCGGTGCAGATATCAATGACGGCATGGATATGGTTTCGCCACAGGAACTTATGGCTGTGTCACAGATGTTAGGACAGGACATGCAGCAGAACATACAGCAGAACATACAGACTGTTTCGGCACAGGATAATGGGATGCATGATAACGGGACACATGGACTTAACAGAAATGATGAGATACTCAGCATGTATGAATCCGGAATGGACAGCCGGCAGATAGCAAAAGAGCTCAATCTCGGAATCGGAGAGGTAAGGCTTGTGATAGATTTATATAAAAGTACAAAGTAGAAAGCGGTAAAAAAGTGAATTTTAAATATTATTTACGGGGATTGGGTACAGGAATAGTTGTGACGTTGATAATAGTTACAATATCTAATTCTTTAAGAGGCAGCAAGACGGCTTCGGAAAATGCTGCACAACCTTCATCTGTCCAGCCTACATCAGCGATAGAAGCTATTCTTAATAACCAGAGGACAACACAGGCGTATGGAGATGCAACATCGGCGGACGCAGCATCAGCGGATGTAACATCAGCGGATGTAATATCGGCAGACACATCATCAGCAGAGACAGTATCAGACAATGTACAGCAGGGACAGCAGGGACGCAATATTACAGTTTCTTTTGAGACGATACAATCATCCGAAGCTGCTGCGCAGCTCCTTGAAAAAGCCGGTATTGTAGACAACTGGCGTAATTTTAATTCGTATCTTGTGAATAACGGATATGACAGAAAGGTCTCAGGCGGTACATTTTCTTTTAGTGGCAATGAATCATATAAGGAGATTGCCGGAATAATAACCAAATCAAGATAATACAGGCATTTTGTTATATACATTTAATGCAAAAAATGCTTGCATTAGATATGTCACTTATGTTACAATGGCAGACGGTGACAAAAAACACGCAGTCTGATTGACATACAGGTGCCGGTTACGCCCCGGTTGTATGGCAAGATGAGGGATGCGGAAGATAATTAACCAATGGAGGTAAACTATGAGCGTAATTTCAATGAAGCAGTTACTGGAGGCAGGTGTTCATTTTGGACATCAGACAAGAAGATGGAATCCTAAGATGCAGCAGTACATCTACACACATCGTAACGGAATCCACATCATCGACCTTCAGAAGTCAGTAGGAAAGGTTGACGAGGCTTACAAGGCAGTATCAGATATCGCTGCTGAGGGTGGCACAATCCTTTTCGTTGGTACTAAGAAGCAGGCACAGGATGCTATCGCTACAGAGGCACAGCGTTGCGGCATGTTCTATGTTAACGAGAGATGGCTTGGTGGTATGCTTACAAACTTCACAACAATCCAGAAGAGAATTGCTAAGCTTCACGAGATTGAGACAATGAAGGAAGATGGAACATTCGACGTTCTTGCTAAGAAGGATGTTTCTCTTCTTGAGAAGGAACTTGAGAAGCTTCAGAAGAATCTTGGCGGTATCAAGGAGATGAAGAAGCTCCCGGATGCTATCTTTGTTGTTGATCCTAAGAAGGAAAGAATTTGTATTCAGGAAGCACATGCACTTGGTATTCCGCTTATCGGTATCGTTGATACAAACTGTGATCCGGATGAGCTTGATTATGTAATCCCAGGTAATGATGATGCAATCAGAGCTGTAAAGCTTATCGTATCTAAGATGGCTGATGCAGTTATTGAGGCTAATCAGGGCGCTGAGGAAGCTCCGGTTGCAGAAGATGCAGCAGAAGAGACAACAGAGGCTTAATTAACAGAATAGGCTGATTTATGATTAGAAAGGTGCTTCAGCCTGAGAATTCAGGTTGGGGCACTATTTGTTATAACGCAATTATTTAATATTACGGAGGTAATCAGAGCAATGGCAGCAATTACAGCAGCAATGGTTAAGGAACTTAGAGAGTCTACAGGCGCAGGAATGATGGAGTGTAAGAAGGCTCTTACAGAGGCAGATGGAGATATGGAAGCAGCTGTTGATGTTCTTAGAAAGAGCGGAGCAGCAAAGGTAGAGAAGAAGGCCGGAAGAATCGCAGCAGAAGGTCTTACAAGAGTTGCATCAGAAGGTAACACAGCAGTTGTAGCAGAGGTTAACTCTGAGACAGACTTTGTTGCTAAGAATGCTATCTTCCAGGAATTTGTTCAGTTCGTTGCAGATACAGCACTTAAGTCATCAGTAGAGAAGGCAGGAGACGGCGAGGATGTATGTGATATTCTTGGTCTTAAGTCAGAGCTTGAGGAGAAGACTCTTACAATCGGCGAGAAGCTTTCTATCAGAAGATTTGCTAAGATTTCAGGTGACTGCGTAGCTTCATATACACATGGCGGCGGAAGAATCGGCGTTATTGTTGCAGCTGACGGTGCTTCAGGAGATGCGGTTCAGGAAGCACTTACTAATGTAGCAATGCAGATTGCAGCTATGAATCCACAGTACATCAGCAGAGATGACATGTCAGATGCTGAGCTTGCTAAGTTAAGAGAGATTATTCAGGAGAGCGCACTTAATGATCCTGCAACTCTTCCAAAGCCAATTCTTAACAAGTTAATCGAGAAGGCTGTTACAGATAAGGTTTGGAGCGATGAGGATATCGCTATTTACAACGAGAAGAAGAGCAATATGCAGTACCTGTTCAACTTCCTCTCAAAGGAAGCTGCAGAACAGTTAGCTCAGCTTGCATTAGCTGACAGAGATGCAATCACATCAGATAAGATTTTCCACGGCTTAGTAGAAGGACGTGTTTCTAAGCAGCTTAAGGAAATCTGTCTTCTTGACCAGGTATATGTTAAGGCTGAGGATGGCAAGCAGACAGTAGCAGCTTATCTTGCACAGGTTGCTAAGAAAGTTGGTGCTGACTTCAAGCTCAAGGGCTTCGTTCGTTTTGAGACAGGCGAAGGTATTGAGAAGAAGGTTGATGACTTCGCAGCAGAAGTTGCAGCACAGGCAGGTCTGTAAGATTTATCAGTTAATATATCAGACGGAATAATATCGAATGAATGAAAAGCTTTGGATCATTTCATTATATGGAGTGGTTCAGAGCTTTTTATATTATTGTCCGGAATAATATTGTCCATGATTTTTGATTCAAATTACA
>JABLTK010026273.1_pt1 | contig 15567 bp, 25 predicted proteins | sample 7160131 | NCBI WGS metagenome assembly JABLTK01 (sample SAMN14651221, study PRJNA627086) | human gut metagenome | isolation source: feces | host: Homo sapiens
AAGATGAAATTGTTTTTGTTGTTATCATATTTGTAATTATTTAGGTAAAACGTCTTACTGTGGCGATTGAAATTGAAAAGAGTCAACAACAGTCTGTATTTTGTATATATCAATGGAGTAATGTTATAGGAATCCAATACGAAAGTGGAAAATGATAAGGTGGAAGAGGAGGATTCAGATAGTGATGATGATATTGGACCTATGAAGATGTTGAAGGCAACGAAAGAGGAAAAAGAAGAACCAAAGATTGGTACAAATTGACACAAGGAGTGATTTCCAGTTCCTAATAGCAATGCAGTATATTTATCCGATCTTCCATGTGCTCCAATGTATGAGAAATCATACACTCATCCTAGCAATATTGTTACTACAACAGTAACTCCAAATTCCAATTTCGTATTTACAGCAAGTGTGGATGGAAGTGTCCGTATGTGGAAAAAGTTCCCAACAGCCATTGAGTTCGCAAAACACTTCTATGCACATAAAGGTCGTGTCGTTTCACTTCCTTGTTCTTATGATGGTGCATTTGTTGCTTCTATTGGAGAAGATAAAACCATCAAAGTGTATGATGTCGAAGCTATCGACTTGACACGAATTATTCAACTTGACTATCTCCCTGGACCCTCTGCCTGGGTTTATAACAGTCCCTTACGATCGTTGTGGATCTATGTGATTCATCATATATAGACCACTTCTAGCAGTAGTAAACATGGAGACAAATGCTATCAATGTTTATGATATTGAAGAGTCCGAGATCAAATTCACATTTGCATATCACAAGTCTCCTATTATTGGATTAGTATATCATGCTACTGACAACTATGTGGTGTCTCTTGATTCTTCTGGTATGTTCCAGTACTGGTATCCTCAAGATGGATCCAGTCCCAAAGAACATCTCCAGTTCAAGTATTTATTTGTTACTGATCTGATGGTACTAAAGAAGAATCAACTCAAGCCATTATCTCTTTCTATAAGTCGTACTGGCCAATGGATGGGAGTATTTGCAGGAGATTGGAAAGTAAGTAATGATGATGAGATGAAGATTAGATGTATTTGTTCAATACAGCTTCAGGAAAGTTGATTCAGTGTTTAGATGAATCAGAAGATGTGTATAAGAAACAGTTTGCAGAAGAGCAACTGCCAATTGATTCATTCCACTTCAATCGTAAGTTGAAAATGGAAGCTTCTGTACGAGAGAAAGCATTAGGAGAAGGGTTAGATTCTCCTATCAACTGTGTGTTCGATCAAGCTGAACGATTCATCATGTACTCTTGTATGATTGGTCTGAAGATTGTGAATGTATGTGTGTGAGAGAACGAATTGAAAATAGATTGCGACAGGCGAGTGTTTGCTCACAATGGGAGAAGTTGAGAATACAGAACGATTTTTGAATGTGAGTCTGTTTCAGGGAATAAGTAAGATCTCTCCTCAAGTGAATTTGAACTGAGAAAGTGATGAGTAGATGCGTATTATGATGGATAAAGCAAGACGAGAAGAACAGAAGACAATTCGAACTGCTGAGCAGAATAAGGCAGATTTAGCAAAGAAGCATTTTGATGGGTCGAAGGATGATCAAGCAGATCCAACATTGTTCGCTTCATCCTTTGAGAAACGTCGTTTCTATCTGTTTACACGCCGTGAGCCTGATTTGAGTAACAAGAAGGATCGTGATGCAATTATTGGACGAGATATGACAGAAGATGATGTGAAGAAGGAAGAAGGACAGACGCCTTCTAAGTTCTTAGCTAAACGTGTGATTTTGAGAACGAATATGGGTGACATTGAATTGGAACTATGGCCTCAGATTGCTCCATTAGCGTAGGCATAAGGAACGAGATGAAGAATAGGGTTGAGAACTTTAGTGGTCTGTGTCAGAAGGGTTTCTATGACAATGTGATCTTCCATCGTGTGATTAAGAACTTCATGATTCAAACAGGTGATCCGACAGGAACGGGATATGGAGGAGAGAGTATTTGGGGAAAACCATTCCAGGATGAAATTGTTCCTGGGGTGGAGTTTGATAAACCGTTCTTATTGGCTATGGCTAATGCTGGAAGAGCAACAAACAAGTCTCAGTTCTTCATAACAACTGTTCCTGCTGCATGGTTGAATGGCAAACATACAATCTTTGGAAAGGTCTTGAAAGGAACAAATGTGGTGAAGGATATCGAACGAGCTCGTGTGAATAATGATACATATCGTCCGTTTGATGAAATGAAGATTGTAAGTACTGATACATATTTAGAATGATTATATTTGTTACAAACAATTACAAACTATTGGAGAATCAATTGCGCATTACATTAAGTATTTCCTTTTCATACTACAAATTAAATTTGAAATATATTTCAAACAGCATCAATATCCCGAGTAACTGTGAAGGAAGCAACTGCATGAATTAAACGTTCCTTTTTCTCACTAGTTTGACTATTCACAATTTTTAACAATTCATTATATTCTTCTCCTGTAATCTATATTTCATTCATTCACTCATTCATACTCTTCGACTCTTCAATAATTGTTCTGCAGTAGCTCCTAAGAACGAAATATGAACTCGCATCATAGTGCTTCCTTCAATCAGGTGATTTGCTTGTTTTGCTTCCTCACTCAGACTATCGTACACACCTGGATGATACTTCTGAAGTTCTCGAGGTGTTGGACGCTGGTAAATACACTTTTCCATCATATGACGTTTCATTTTCATTTCTAAATCTCCTGCTTTTGATCGTAAAGCAGGTGTTAATTGTGGATTGGCTAGAGATGAGATGTTGAAGTGGTGAATACATTGAATACCTCGTTGTACAAGATCCTCAAGCAATGGTCGTCGCTGAAGACTATGATTTACAGAATCTTCCTTGATCTTCCGTTCCAGGGTCTGTAACCGAGTAGATAACATTGTACTGACTCCAGGTTCTTTGGTTTATCACATCCATCAACTCCTACTTACTAAACCTCTTTGAATCAAGTCCTCAAGAGGAACACGCTCCTCCAAACTCTTAGTAAGAAGAGATGACCGCACACTTTTCGATAAATCAACTTTAGCAACTCTAGGTGAAGCACTCTGTTCCAATGGTGAGTCTGTTTCATTATTCGCTGCTTCTGCACTTTCATGTTCTAGATATTATGACAAAAACGAAGTATAACCAAGTAATAGAGAATCTGAGACCATTTGCCGCTGATCTACATTCATATTATCCTATCCCTATCAAACAACTAGATTCAACTACAAAACACTCAGAACAAGAATCTTCTTGAGTAGCACTCTCTAAAGAAGGTCTCAAGTCAGAATCTACAGAATGATGATAGGGTACGTCCAATATCCACTTTTCTGCATCTCCTTTATGTCTTCCACTTGATCGTTGACCTCCTACATTATACTCTTCGCAAACAAGGTACATCACTCCGATCTAAACTACTCATCAAAAAAGTATGTACTGGTTAAAAAGCCCAGTGGAGAAATCCTCCACTCAAAGATGATTGGATGCACCAATTCATTAGAGAATTCCCGCGAACATGTTGCTTTTACTAGTCATTGTTGTATCATTTAGCTCGCTTGCGTATCTTGTGATCTGCAATTTACGATTTCTGCATGGAAAATGCGAAGACAGAGATATGTAGACAATTATATCTTAGTTTTAACTTCTAGAGTTGTTTCTACTCTGTTGACGATGAGGAGCAAACTGTCGAGCAGGACACTACTTTTCTGTATCGATTCTGCAAGTTGTTTTCATGTAGCTCTTGGCCTTCGATAGAACTGAGTCATGGAGATGAGTCGTTTGTTCGTGAACGTTTAAAGGGAACAGATTCTGGAAAACGTAATCCTTCTTCCGTAACGAGTTGGATCGTTGAAATGATTTCATAGTTGACAGACAGTTCGTTTTCAACGGTACAGGATTTGAATTCGAGTGATCCAATGGCTACTGCCATTATGATTCCTGATGAACGCAGATCGACTTCCACAAGTAGTGCTTCTCTCTTGAATAGATGATAGACCCAGTTGTTCCTCGTAATCCTAGATCTGTTTTTTCCTCAGTGTCTTCTGGTAGTCCAAATTCTATTGATGAGAGTGCTGGATTGCCTTCTCTAGAGAATCAGTCATCAATCGATCATGGTGAGGAAATGGCGTAGTCCTGATGATTAGGCGTTTTAGTACAGTCAGATCGAGTAGATTTGGAGCGACGGGAATTTTCCCACAACAAGGTTACTTCTTTGAATCCTTGTTGTTCCTTTTTCCCGCGGGATGATTCAGGTGTGGGTTCTTATGAAAGTGATTGTATCATTTCGGGAACGCGAAGTGACCCAGTTCTATACAGAGAGGAGAGAAATAGATGTGGATCCTATGGGGATGAGTCTGATGGAATTCCGTTGTCGCACCTATCTCTTGATCCTTTAGCATTCCATCATGGTTCAGATCAGTTTCTTTCAGGAGATTCTGATTTGGATCAATCTGATTCATCACATCTTCCTTCCCATTGCTCGTCTTCTGTGTACTCTGGTTCTCTGGAAAGTTCTTCTGCTACGGAATCTATTGATGAATGTTCTAGTTACTCTCGACATTTGCGTCATAATACCATGAAATCTAGGATGAACCTCCCAGAGAGTACATGTGGAGACGCAGATGATCAACCTCTTTCAAGTCATTCAGGATCAGATATGCAACTAACCATTTTGGATGGTAAAGACATTCTGAACCAGGTTCATTTTCTCTTAAATTGTGGTGAATTTGTATCTGCCCGAATCCTTCTGAATTCCTCTCTTCAAGATCACTTTGAGGACTATGGAATTGTGAGTCGAGCACTTCTTATCGAAGAGCGCTTCAACTGTTTAGAGGGAGTGTTAGCGATTCTCTTCAAATTGCAGAAACGTGAAGATTTTAACTGTCTAAAAGTGCTTGTAGAAGCCTGTTTGATTGCTGCGAAATTGGGAGATACAATTCATGTGAATAACGTGTTTGAAAAGTTAGTTTTTAGTCATTTGGGAAAGCAAGGGAATCTTGCTTTGAATCATATCTTGTTTGTTCATCGGTCGATTGACTATCAGCAGGCTCTTTCTCTTTCACATATGTATTCGCATATGTATCCCAAACATGGTCCTTTATGGTTCTTTTCCTTTCAGGAACAAGAACACCTTCTTGTGGTCCTCTGGGAACACCACGATATGGAGGGGCGAATCCGTCCAATGCTATTGCTGAAGAGTTATGCAGAGGCACTTCTAACGATCTCTCATGAGCTCCGATGGAAGGTTTTCTTTATCGCAGCCCAGATGTATCTTCACACCTATGTACAACTCCTCCTTTCGGTTACGAAGAACATTGATCGAGTGAAACCCTTTCATTCTTGTGGCAGACGGATTCTGCACATTGCTAAGTACTATACAGCGTGTTCATTGCGATTGTGTCCACGGAATCTTCGTTGGAAAGTCTGGCTTCTAGCAGCTCGTCTCAGTGTCTTTTCAACAGATCGAGCAACAGCTCGTCATGTTTGTTCTCTCGTCATCTCTTATCATAGATATTTGCACACGTTGCTTCTATCGTAATGACTCGAAATGCTCACCCCATCTTTTTCGAGATGGCTCGTCTACATGCATTTTGGGGAGATTCAATCACGGCCAAATCCATTTTGGATTACGGACATCGGTCTGTTCACACAGAATGGAAGTTGGGTTTGGAGTCTATTCAGCAGAGACTTCGAGAAGGTGATCTGTTAGGAGCAGTTCATCTTAATTATCAGCTTGTTGTTAATAACCGCGGGGCAGGTCGGGTATGGTCATCTATGATTCAGTTGCTTCATCAGTACATTCTCTACCAAGATCTGATTGTTAGATCGTGTGGCCCATCCCTAGCATTCTGTATATTCGTATATTCATTGCAGTTTGTGGCGAAATCAGGTGAAGTATGGTGTGAAGGAGCGAGAATCTTTCTAAACCCTTGTTCATCCTTGTTCTCGCTCAAAAATGCAGCAAAGTGCTTGAATTTAGCTGTGTTCTTCACACCTCAGTATGGTGACAGTTTTATTGAAGTATCAATTGATGGTTATCATGAGATATAGGCGTTACGATTGAGCATGCTTACATCGCGAGGTTTCACTCTTTTGGCTAGTTCTGTGAATACTTGGGTTGTGTATCAGCTTCTCATGAGCGGTGATTTTCACTCGATTATTCGGAAATGCATTTATTCGAACCCAAATTATGGTCCTTGCTGGTTTAAGGTCAAAACGTGTCCAGTTTTTACAGCTGGAGAAGTGATTCTCCAATCACTACGAGCAGTTGCATGGGAGTTGAGTTCTCACAATGATTTGTATTTGAATGCGATTCGACAGTCTGCCAGCCGTCAAAAGAGAAAGGATAAAGCTTGTTATCGTTACTTCACTCATGCTTTTCAACCGGATTGCAATATTGCCTACTATAGAGAGTTGTCGACTATGAAGAAACTTGTCATGCTATTTGGAACGTGTCAGATTGATGCGTCATCTGTTTATTTACAAACATTACAAATGAATTCTAGTTTTAGATGCTTCGTTGTTTCCTCATATTCATTCGTAAGTTGTTCAAGTCGTTTTTTCCAATCTATTCTCACACCATTCTCTTAGTCCTACAACGCATCGTTTCTTGACATACATTTGATATGGCTTCACAATCTGATACACTCTCGAGAATTGCTTGCAACTGATACACAAATTGTAAGGGAATGAATACGCGGTTCAGACTCTGTTTCAATGCAATCTCCAACGACACACACATCTATCTCTCATTCAACGCAGTCATTCCTACAAACTGACTACAGTCTTCTACTCGTCCATACTCCAGAAGCAGAGTCACTACTGGTGTCGTCACACTCCTCTTCTCTTCCAGGAGGATTCGGAAACTCTCATGAACACATCCCGGAAGAGCAATCTCCCTATCCTTATCAAGAAGAGCTTTGACAAAACCACAAAGAGCACTTCCAGTGGAATCACCTCGTAAGAGTTCATTACATGCATTCATCAAATCAGAATCGGCTGTATCCAACTTCGAGACAAAAATCGAAGCAATTTGTGATTTTGGGAATTGGATCTGATTGGCTACTTGAAGTGCCAGCCAATAAGACTTTGCTTCAATCAGTGCTTGAATGATCTCTTCTGGCGTTTCCAGATCCAAATCAGATTCAATCAACACACATTGAGCTTGTAGGAGTAGTAATGATGAAGTAGCATCATCCTCATTCATCATTTTCTTTTCATTCTCACAAATCCATCGTTCTGAAGGAGGTAACTCTTGCAATAAGGCTACAATCAGTGAGAGAATCTGAATCTGTTGTTGGAGATTGGCTTTGAGACCCTTCTTATTGGGAGGTGACTCCTCTCGTAACTTCACAAAGAGAATATACAGAGGAAGAAGCATGAGATGGTCTTTGGTCTGCTCTCGAAAGTACGTATAACTCGAGAAGAAGATGGGAGAAGTAACAGCATGAGAATGACAAGCTGCTATGAGAGCCAACTCGAAATCAGGTTGAAGGCTCTATCATTACAAATTCGAATCATCCCTACTTCGAACTCAAAGTGGATAACCGCGGGGAGAAGATCATAATCACAACAAGTGTCAATGAGAAGAGAGAGATGCTTACAAGCCTCAGAATATGATATTGAGCGAAGAACAGTCGCCGCTTTCAACACTTGCTTATTTGAGAGGAAGGCTCTAAAGAGCTAGAAATGAGTAATTCCAAAATAACTGGACAATTGTTTGAACTCGAGAATATGAGGGACTCTCTGGAGGCATTACATCGAGATACAGTTCACACCACTTTTGTGTGAGATCTAGTGAAGAGAGATCAAAGCCACTTACTTGGATATCCCAATTGATAAGTGATTTGAATTAGAGACAACATGGTCTCTTCATCTTTCTGAATCTCTATCAATTGTTTGGCATAGGATTCTGCTTCTTCACTCAACTCACCCTGAGTAGCAAGAGAAGCTTCATATGCCAATTTCAGAACTATTTTAGCATCCGAAAATATGGTTGCATGTTGCGCAGAAGGACGAATAAAGACTAGCAATATTTCATATTGCTTTTGCTTGCGAAGAAAGTCACATAAGCTCTAATTCATCATAAACTGTCTAATTCACTCACTCCTTCTTCAAATCTTGTAATACGCTGAAGGACGTAGTGAAGCCATTGTCGGTCATCTGCCTGTTCATAGGTGTTCGATTCATGATAAATGAGATTTTCATAGAAACCAAATATTGCTCCTTTTATTGTCAAACCAGAATTTGTTGTGTATTCTGGATTTGTTAGAAATAGGGTGTATATTTGTAGAAGGCCAGAATAGCGCTAGAAATGAGAGAGAAAGAAGAGAATCACCAGAAGAACCTCCATACAACACCGTTTCATTGTATCCAAATTCTCTGATAACCGCGGGAATTGGGATTGAAGAAGGAGAACCAAACAGAAGAGAGGAAGTGAACGATGATAAAGTGTGTATGCATTTCGGATCACTTGAGAAAGAACGAAGTTAGCAGACGCAATACCAATCACAGCGGAGGATGAGGAAGTAGGAGTGGATGAAATAACAGGAAGAGAAAGCGAATGAATGAGAGTATGAAGTGTGAGCAACAGCTCATCCTCTGTCAGCTGATGGAGTCTCTCACTTACTTCTGAATCAGCCTGGAATTGAATGGAGAGTAAGTGACTCCAGTCAGGATAACTGTGATGATTGGAGAGATGGCTCATTAACAGATTAGCTGTGTCAATGACAGAGGCAGATTGGGCATCCAACAAATCCTCGTATTCCTCAATCTCAGCACTCTCTGCAAACTGGAGAGAACACAATCGATACCAATGGACCACGAGGAGTGCAGAAGCAACAGACACTTGATCAGATTGCCTGTGAATATGAAGTGAACAGGGAGTTACTTCGTAGATGGCTTCATCACGATACAACAGATCACGAAGAAGACACAACCATAGATCATTGCGTTGATGAAGAGGAGTTTCATCCGATGAAACTACCGAGAGAGGTTGATTATTGATATAATCGATTGGATCTGAGAATGGGACAATATGATCCAATAGAGCCGTATGCGAAAAAAGAACCGAATTTTGGAGTAATGAAGAATAGTACAAATTCATATCCTTTTCAGATCCTGTAGAATGATCCATCCAATCTACATTGCTCAGTAAACAGAGTGCATCGTCCGCAGCTGAGAGTTCAATCCATGATTGGTTATTCTGAGTATCAATGAGGGAGTGAGAGATTGAATATCTTCCTTGAGGTACTTTCCATACAATCCAGAGCTCCAATACCTCTGTGAGGGAGGGGTGAAGGAGAAGGAGTTGAGTTATAGAAGCCATGGGAGACAAGGGTTGGGTATGAGGAAGGAGGGGATTTGGATGTGTAAGAGTCTAGATGAGAGAGAGTAAGAATACGTACAGAATGCGACTGAGGAAGAGGGACAGTAGTTAGGAGAGAAAGAGATGAAGAGAGTTGATAAAGAAGCACACTAGATTTGATCGAGAGAAAGGACTGTACTATTGATTAACTTCAAATCCACTATTTAAAGAGACACAAAGATAAGAATCACATGTTGTGATTAATGCAGATTGAACAGGAATAGAATAACGATAGGATTCAGGTCTATGATTTAGAGATCTGCTAATTGATTACAAAGGAATTCGATGATAAGACTTCCATGAATGAGAGGAGAGGGAATACATTTGGAGTTCTAAGGAATCATAGAGGAAAAATAGGCGATCATCTTGCTGAGCAATATCAAGAATCTTTGAAGAAGTATGTAACAGGGACTGCAGAACGCGTGTAAGTTTGAATTGATTGTTTTGAAGGATCATTGTTCCCATGTTCTTGTAATTTAAAAGAGCAAAATCGTGATCCATTAAACGAAGAATAGAGGTTGGACTCCAAAGAATCTTTGTCAACGAGGATTGTTGAAGATAATTCGTTTCTGTGTCCAATTTTCTTTGCTGAACCTCTGAAAATGTCAGAGTATCTTGATAAATCCTTCCTTCACAGGAATAAAGGAAATCTACATAAGAAATTGGTTGAAGAGGATACCATCTTCTGTGATCACATTTAATGTAACAGTGTTCTCTTTGGGGGCAAAGTAGACTCTTTGAACAATGGAACCTTAAGTTTACCAAACACCTCATCAACCCACAAGGAAACTGAAAACGATACTTGTTCGAGTTATTTCCGTATTCCCAATGTTCTTGTACAATCAGTACCCGTTGTAGAAACCGCCATGATAAAAAGCTAAATATTAGGATCAAGAACAAAACTAACAGTTTAGAATGCGATTGCTGAGAAGGAAGGAATGGGATATCCACAACTCCACAACCCTTCTTTTCTTTGGAATCTATGGATTGAATATTCATAGAAACTACAAACTATAGCAGTTCAGGACTTCATCACCTGAAAAAGGTACGGGAACATCCACAATTGATTCAGTATCACTCCACTCAAAAAATGGAATCTCCCGGAACACTTGCATTCCTTCCCTGAAGAATCGAATGGTTCGTTTTGTGATAGAATCCTACAAAGAGTTGAATATACAACAGTGAGAGTTAAAATATGATTCTAGATGGATTGGAGATGGAGGATTTGTCTTTGAACAAAGTGTTCTACAAAATGAAGATGGCTCATTCTTCGTTGGAGGCAGAAATAACAATATAGTGAGAAGTGAAGAGATAAAGAATAAGAGGCCTTCTAAATTGACCTGAATCACTATACGTTTTGATATCAAGTGTATTCCTCAGTTAACAATTTTACAGATTTTTCTTTCAATGAGTCAGCCGCAGTTTGATTCAAGGGCAGTTCTACATCAACTAGATCATCAAGCAGCTGGTATTTAATTCATAGTTTGTTGAGTAATGTAGATGTGCAGCGACAAATGAATAGCCTATCTGAGCAAATCAAGCAGAAAGTTGCAGCTGTTGGATTGAATCCTGATAATAAGCTATAGGGTGATCGAGCTGGGATGGTGGCTCTAGCAAAGCGATATAAGAGTTTACAAGAACAGTTGGGACGAATTCAAAAACAGGCTGTAAGTATTTGACTGTTGATTGAGGGATAGTCGATGTGTAGTGGAATGAACAGTATGATTGAGAACGCTCGAAGTACAAGTAAATTAAGATAACGATTCATAGTAAATAAGATGCTTTTGGAAACGCAGAAGAAACTTACTGAGCAAATGAAAATGATCAACGAGTATACGTATTTGGACGTATTGATTTGTAGTATGTTGAATCCTGCGGAATTGAGAAGTGTCAATGCGGATTGGGAGAGAGAATTGCACAGAGTGAGCATAAGAAATCTATATAATTCGCAGAGTGAAATGATTCAGAACGAAATGGATAGTATTATGTCAGGAATGGATCCCAACCTCGAAGAAGAAGAAGACGACGAAATAAATAAAGTATTGATGGAAGTTGCAGGCATCCAATTGAATGGCATGTCTCTTGTCCCCGCAGGTCAACCTAAAGTCAAACAAGAAGACATTGATGTTGAAAAATGGTTACGGGAAAATGGATTGGCCGTTGAGTAAGCTGTTTGTTCGATTACTTAAACTGATCTTTACTCTGTCATTACAATTATTTAATTTCATACTCATGTGGAAGAAGAAAGTACCTGAACCAGAGATGACGCCTACTCAGAAGATTCGCAGTAGTATTCGTACATTGGATTCAGCTTCAAAAAGTTGATATGCGTATTTAAAGCCATAATTAGAATTACACAGAGAAATGAGTAGAGTTGATAATGAGATTCGAGCAAAAGCAGCCAAGGTAATGTTACAAAGGAATGATCATAGTTAGGGTTGTAGGAAATCGGAACTCACCATTCTCTGCCAACGCCGAATGTCGTTTCAAAAGAGTATAAGTCGAATGGAAGCAGCTATCGTAAGCGATACATGCGTCTGTTAGTGTAGAACAAGTTACATCTTGTTGAAGACAAGATTCGTGAAGCAGAAAGTACGAAGTATGTTCGTTGTATCATCTAGCTAATAAGATTATTGGAACTGCTATGGCAGGTGCATCTGCCACAATGGGTGCAATGAACAAGTTTGAGATTAGAATGGAGATTACGGATAGGGAGATGGATTCCTCAGGCGTTATGAAGACGGCAGCTGAGTATCAAAGACAACAAGCGAAGGTGTTAAAAGTTCATCTGTATGAATCCTAGAATGAAATGGTGACGCAAATGATGGATGATACGTTAAATACGGATATCAGTGTCGAAGAAGAGGCTGATGAGGAAGTCAACAAGATTCTGATGCAGGTAGCTGGAGTCCGGCTAGATGGAATGAGTTTGGTTCCTGTGGGTACGGTTGGTTCTCCTGAAGAATCAACAGAGGATTTAGATCTTGAACAACTATTACGTCAGATGTATCGTGTTTCCAAACAAACACAACACTCCTTTTCATTGAATTCCTTTACATCCTTCTTCTTCCGGTTTTCTTCCTTGTCTTTCATCTTCTTAATCACCTTTGGTAAATGACGATGTCTATAATTCAATTCTCCAATTCTCCCCTACCTTGCAATTCGACTAATCTCAGGGAACGAAGCATACTTTCGCTTCAAACTATCCATATATTCTAGTTTCGATTCTTCACGATAAGTTGGTTTGTCTACAATCAATCCTTTTCTCGATCCTTACATAATGGAGCAGAAGCCTTTGCCTTCCAAATACGGATATTTGTATCATCACTTCCTGAAAGAACGAAACGCCCATCGGCAGAGAAATTCACACAGAAGATTCGTTGCATTCGTCGTGTGTGATAGCTAGTCATGAGAGACTTATTTCAGACCTACACTTCGCGTGAACGAGCACTTCCGACATTCCAAATTCGTAGTGTTTTATCATAGCTTCCAGATACAAACTCTCTTCCTGTGCTACTGTAAGCAACACCCAGAACAGCTCCAACATGATCATGGTGCGTTGTAAGTGGAGCACTGAGATTTCGCATATCAAATGTGTAGAGATTATAGTCCTCATTCGCCTACATTAAATACCATTCTCTCAACATACCACAGTGAAATTCATAGGTTCGCGGGGATTCCAAGCAATATCATTAGAGACCATGCTCATCTGTACCTTACGGAGAATTGATGAGACGCGGATATCGTAGAGAAGAACACCTCGCTCATTGGAGGTGGCAGCCAACAGTCCAGTTTCGGCAGGGTTGAACCGAGCTTTCAGTAACGACTCGGTTTCGTAGGAGAAGTTGTGAATAGGCTCCTGACGATCTGGATTCCAGACACTCACAACTGAACTGCACGTCACAAAAGTTTCATCAGTCCAGCTGTGATCGATGTAGTTAAAACCCTCCTTCCCATACCACACACTAAGAGGATCGGGGTTGTAGTCTTTTCCTTTCACTCCAAGCTATCAGTCAAAGAAGCATCGCATTCTCACATTATCGACACTCATAGCCAATCGATATCTCTTAATGGTTTTATCATCACTACAAGAGTAAAATGTTTTGCCTGAAGGGTCACAAACAAGACCCTTCACAAAACGACGATGAGCTTGAACCTTAAACACTGTCTTTTGTGTTGGTAAATCCCATACACGGATTTCTCCATCACAAGCACCTGATATAAATTGAACCTAACTTTCAACACCGCGAAAAAACACTACAAGACTCTTTGGATTGGTACAAGTGCACCAAACACCATCAGCATGACCAGAAAGTGCTCCAATGAAGGGTTTTGCAAACACTCTTTCCAACTTCACAGCATTCAATGCACGCACATACTAAAATGGATGATAAGCCATATAACGATTCCTACTTCACGTTGCTGCTGAAAGGGATGGTACTTCTCATCGATGTTGTGATGGACCTTTTCAATATCACCCTCCTTTTGTTTCAAGTAGTCATCTTTCGATCTAGAAATGGTTTTCACTCTCATTTCAAAGAAAGAATGGGTGAAGAAAAGAATAAAAAATCCGAGCTGCAGGAATCGAACCAGCGACCCTTAGATTGCTGCGGAGCAGCCACTACAGTCTAACGCTCTACCAACTGAGCTAAGCTCGGTCCAATTATCTTCTTTCATTAGATCTCTTTGTAGGTTTTGACTTGCTTTCATTTTCTCCATCATTCTTGATATGTCGATCCTTATATTATTATTTTCGATTCGTTTATGGATTTATTTGTCATTGATATGTAGTTGTTCCTGCCCTGTTAATCGTTTTCTTCTATAGGAAGAATTCTCCTCAACCTGTAGAGGAAAGGAAAGAAGAACCTAAGGTAGAAGAGAAACAAGTGAAGAAAGTGAAGATATGAAATGGAGTTCATTCTTAGGTTCCTAAGAAACAGGTAAAGAGTTTGAAACCAAAAGCTCCCAAGGCCATCCATTCATATTTCGAATAATCTTTAGTCCTTCACTCCTAAACATGAACTCTTTGTTGGCGCATTAAGGGGACATTTTGAACCTGTAACATGTTTTTGCTGGAGTCGTGATGGTAAATTGATTGCAACTGCGAGTACAGATCGATCGATTCGTGTATATATTGTTTCTACATTGACTTCTGCTAATCCAAAGTGGCTTTCAAGGATGTAGATTAAGTTCTAGATGTATCCGAGTCAGTACCAACTTGGAAGAAGTTGAATGCATGGATTTCTCTGAAGATAACCGCTATTTGGTCTGTGCTTACAGAAGCAGTAAGCAGATTGGTATTTATCGTCTCTCCATGGAGGGTGGGGCACTCTTTAGGGAATTCCCAATTGGTGGATCTCAAATCTCATTCTCATGAATAGAGCGTAACCATTATCCAACGCATCTGTTTGTCTCAGGAACAACGGATCGTATGTGTATTCTTGTTGTATGTGGAGACAAGGATACTGTTCTACGTTTGTATGACAGTTCTGGCTCGTTGAAGGCTCGAATCGACAATGCTCAGCTTGAGAACTATGGAAGTGCGTTTAACTATCATCGTGATTTCTTCGCTACTGGTAGTTTTGCTTCTGATTCCAAGGTGTATGCTATCTCTCGTGCTAATGCATCACGAGAGTATCAGAAGTTCGGAAAGGCCATGATCTTATCAGGTCCTCGTAGTGCTGTGTATGATGTGTCCTTTGATCAACATGATCGTGTGGCTGTAGTGAGTAAAGATGGATGCTTCTACATATGGACCGTCGATGTAAGATATCAATTGAGAGAAGATCCTCGTCTGTTGAATCGTGTAGAATTGAAGAAGGAACCCAAACATGTTATACTCCACCCAACAGAAGATGTATCAGTAGAAAGATGAGTCAATATTAGATTGCTGTGGTGACAAGTGGTACGGATTGTACAATGTTTAATTGTATGACAGGAGAGTTGATCACTTCTATTGATCCAATTGCTGGAACTACAATTAAGAATATGAGTGCAAGTCCTGATGGACGATATTTCGCAGTTTTGGGCACTGAAGAAAAGCAAGTGTTAGTATGGAAGTATCAGGGTTAATCATGTTTGACAAACACAGAACATTCATTGTATATTAAAAAGCGATTGGACAGAAGCAACATCGCCACACACAAACTCAGCTCCATTGTTCTATTGCTCATTCATTTTACATATTCTCACCTTCAACAGATC
>JABLTK010023462.1_pt1 | contig 15557 bp, 10 predicted proteins | sample 7160131 | NCBI WGS metagenome assembly JABLTK01 (sample SAMN14651221, study PRJNA627086) | human gut metagenome | isolation source: feces | host: Homo sapiens
AATTTACCGCAGCCATTCAAACGCAGCTGCTCACAAACCTGGTGTACCGTGACCGGCGGCGCGTAGTTTAGCTCCGGCAAGATGGAAAAGAAGGGGCCGCCGGAGGCAGCCCCTATCTTTCAAACAGAGCAGACAGCTCAGAACGCCCACGTTCCGTTCCGGAAGATGGCAACAGTCTTTCCGTCCTCACACACGGCGTCGATCGAAAGATCCGCCGAGCCGATCATAAAGTCCTCGTGGATCATGGAGTCGTTTACGCCCAGCTTGCGGCATTCGTCCAGCGTCTTGTTCTGGAAATCCTTGATGGTGTCGGCAAAGCCCATGCCGAGCGCCAGATGGCAGCAGGCGTTCTCGTCAAACAGGGTGTTGTAGAACAGCAGGCCCGTCTGGTTGATGGGAGAGTCGAACGGCACGAGCGCGCACTCGCCGAGATAGCAGCTGCCCTCGTCCATTTCGATGAGCTTCGTCAGAAGCTCGTTATTCTGCTCGGCATGCCATTCGACGGCCTTGCCCTCGTGGAAGCGGATCCAGAAGCCGCTTATCAGCTGGCCCTGGTAGCTCAGCGGCTTCGTCGCGTAGACGACGCCCTCGGCCACGCCGCGCATCGGGGAGATGAAGCACTCCTCAGTGGGGATGTTGGGGTTGAAGAAAATGCCCTGCAGGCTCGTCTCGCCGCCGCCGCAGAACTGCGCCTCGGGGATCATGCCGACGGTGAAGTCCGTGCCGTTGGAGGATTTGTAGCGCAGCTCGCGGATGTGCAGCTTGTTGAGATATTCGCAGCGGTCGTGCAGATCCCGGTTGTGATCTTCCCAGGCCTGGATCGGGTCGTCCGTCACGCGGGAGGTCTTCAGAATGGCGTCCCACAGCTTTTCCACGGCCTGCGACGCGCGCAGCTCCGGGAAAAGCTTCTTGGCCCACTTTTCACGCGGCACCGCGGCTATGCACCACTGATACTTATTCTCGATCTGGTCGCGGTAGCCCTTGATGATGGGATACTTGGCCTGCTGAGACTTGGCCATCTTCTCCTGATTCACGCCGCGCAGGCCGTCCGGATCCTCGCTGATGAGGTAAATGCGGCAGGGAATGGTGTCGACATAGTGCTGCCAGCGGGCTTCCTCATAATTGTCGAGCGTCGAGAGCGTCTTGACGGAGCGGTAGCGCACGTGCAGCTTCGTGAGCGGCTGATAGCTCCAGTCGACGACGACCTTCTTCGCCTTCAGCTTGTAGCATTCGTCGACGAGCATTGCGACAAATTCCGGCTGGTCGAGCTCGGCTGTGATAAAGACCTCCTGCCCCTTCTGGACGTTCGCGCCGACCTTGGCGATGAGCTTTGCGTATTCCCGCAGAACGGTTTTCTTCATAAAAAAGCCTCCATTGCTTTGAGTTTTGATTATTTTATCACAGTTTTCCCGCATTGAAAAGAGTTCGGCGAAAATTCGCCCTTGCGGGCCCGCGCCGGGCGCGGTATACTGAAAGAAAACGACACATGGAGGTTTTTCATGCTTACCGAACAGCTTTTCGACTTTCTTGCCGCCAGCCCCAGCTGCTACCACGCTGTGCAGGCGCTTGCGGAGCGGCTGGAAAGAAGCGGCTATGCGCAGCTGCGGGAGCAGGACGCGTGGACGCTGGCGCCGGGCGGAAAATACTTCGTCACGCGCAACGGCTCGTCGCTTCTGTCCTTCCGCGTCCCGCAGGGGGCGCCCGCGGGCTTCCTGATGGCCGCCGCACATACCGACTCCCCCACGTTCAAGATCAAGCACAACCCGGAGAAACAGTCCGGCCCGTATGTGCAGCTGTCGACGGAAAAATACGGCGGCATGCTCATGGGCACGTGGTTCGACCGGCCGCTTTCTGTCGCGGGCCGCGTCGTAACGGCGAAGGACGGGAAGCTGGAGACGAAGCTGGTCGATGCAGACCGCGATCTGGCTGTGATCCCCTCCGTCGCCATCCACATGAACCGTGCCGCGAATGACGGCTTTAAGCTCATGGCAAACGTCGACACGCTCCCGCTCTACGGCATGCAGGAGGCCTCCGGCAGCTTCCGCAGCGTCGTGGCTGAGGCCGCCGGCGTGCAGGAGGACGAGGTGCTCGGTGAGGATCTGAGCCTGTATGTCCGCACGCGCGGCACGTGCTTCGGCGCGAAAAACGAATTTATCCTCGCCCCCCGGCTGGACGATCTGGGCTGCGTGTTCGGTCTGCTCGAGGGCTTTCTGGCAGCGGAGGCCTCCGGCAGCGTGCCGGTCTTCTGTGCGTTTGACAACGAGGAGGTCGGCAGCGAGACAAAGCAGGGTGCGGCGTCGAGCCTGCTCTCCGATACGCTCCGGCGCATCGCGCTTGCGCTGAGGCTGAACGAGGAGGGGTATTTGCGCATGCTCGCGCAGAGCTTCCTCGTCTCGGCGGACAACGCCCACGGCGTCCACCCGAACCACCCGGAATACGCCGACGTGACCAATACGCCGCGCCTGAACGGCGGTGTCGTTATCAAGTTCAACGCCAACCAGCGCTACACGACCGACGGCGTCTCCTGCGCACTGTTCACGGCGATCTGCCGCGAGGCGGGCGCGCCCGTGCAGGTCTACGCGAACCGCTCCGACATGCCGGGTGGCTCGACGCTCGGCTCCATCGCCACAACGAAGGTCTCCGTCCCGAGCGTGGACATCGGTCTTGCGCAGCTGGCCATGCACTCCTGCGTCGAAACGGCAGGCGCGGAAGACCTTGACGCGCTGGTCAAAGCCATGACGGTCTATTACGGCAAGACCCTGAAGCGAGACGGCGATCAGATCACGTTCTGAGTACGCCGAAAGGCTCTTGTCCCTGCTAACCGCGTTCAATTTTTTGTTACTATAAATATATGAAGAAAAAGGAGGCAGATCCATCATGGGCATGATCCTGACGGACGAACAGCAGGCCATTCTGGATGGCGCCAGGGGTGAAACCATGGCGAAGGTCATGAAAACGCTTGTCATGTTCGGCGAAGCATTCCACGCGGAGAAGATGGTCCCAGTCACGAGCCGGTATAACCATCTTGTCACATCCTTCGGTCTCGGCGTTCTGCAGCCGGTGTACGATCTCATGCAGCAGCTGATCGACGCCGGCGCCGTCTCCGGCCAGAAATTCTCGGCGGATCCCCGCCCGCTCGACCCCAATGTCCCGGCGAATCTTCTGCAGCAGCTTGTGTTCAAGAAATTTATGTACAACAAGCAGGACTTCTACGAGGGCCAGCTGGAAAAGCTTGGGCTTCTGAACAAGGACGCGTTCACCTGCACCTGCTATATGTCCGAGGTCGGCAACAAGCCCGCAAAGGGCGAGGTGCTCTCGTGGTCGGAATCCTCCGCTGTCGTGTACGCCAACTCCGTGCTCGGCGCGCGCTGCAACCGCAACTCCGGCATTATGGACATCATGGGCTCCATCGTCGGCTACGTGCCGTATTTCGGCCTTTTGACCGACGAAGGGCGCAGGGCGACCTGGATCGTAAAGATCGAGACGAGCAAAAAGCCGGAGGCGCAGCTGCTGGGCTCGGCCATCGGCATGAAGGTCATGGAGGATGTGCCCTATGTGGTCGGCCTCGACAAATGGCTCGGGACGGAGCTGGATGACGCGGCCTGCACGTATCTCAAGGACTTCGGCGCGGCAACTGCGTCCAACGGCGCGGTGGGCCTTTATCACATTGCGAACCTCACGCCCGAAGCCAAGGAGCAGGGCGAAGCGCTGATCGCCGAAGGCGCGAAGGTCTATGTGATCGACGACGCGGAGCTCCAGCGTGTGAAGGACAATTACCCCGTCGTCTGGAAGAACAAAGACGCGAAGCCGAAGCTCTGCTTCATGGGCTGCCCGCATATGTCGCTCGAGCAGCTGAAGACCTGGACCGACCGCGTAGAAAAAGCGCTTGCGGAGGCCGGCCGCAGCAAGGTCTGCATCCCGACGGTCTTCACCGCCGCACCTGCTGTTCTGAAGGAGTTTGAGAAGACACCCTATGCCGCCAGACTCAAAAAGACCGGCGTCATTACATCCTATATCTGTCCGCTCATGTACATGAACAACCCGCTCTGCGGCAAAATGCCGGTCATCACCTCGTCTAACAAGCTGCGCACGTATACGACCGCACGCTATTACACCGACGATGAGATCCTTGTTCAGATCACGAAAGGAGGCGCACGCGCATGAAGACCTTCCAGGGCCGCGTTGTCACGCCCGGCTGCGCGCAGGCCGAAGCGCTTGTGACGCACGGCGGACTCAATACGCTCGCTTCGTTCCAGAAATCGCTCCAGTTCGGCGACAAGACGGCCAAATGCGGCGACCAGAATAACCCCGACCTCTACGGCAAGCCCATGGCGGGCAAGGCGCTCTGCCTGCCGCAGACCATCGGCTCGACCACGGGCGGCCTGGTGCTCTACTGCGCCTGCGCCATGGATCGGCAGCCGGCCTGCATGCTGTTTGCCAACCCCATCGACTCTCTGGCGGCCGCCGGCGCGATCCTCGCGGACGTGTGGCTCCAGCCGGGGAAAATGCCGGTCGTCGACTCGCTGGGCGAGGAATTTCTTGCCTATGTCCAGGACGGCATGACCGTCACCATCGGCCCGGACGGCACTGTGACCGTCGAATAAGCACACTGAACAAAACAGCAGGAGCGGAAGCAGATCCGCTCCTGCTGTCTGCGTTTTTTGCAGCGTCAGCTGATGCCGCAAAACTCAGATCAGCCACCAGTTGACCCATGGTATCCTTTTTAAAAGCAAGTAGATGCAATAGCTGCCAACAAGACACAGCAGCGCAAGCAGGATAGGCAGCGTGAAGTATGACGACGCACAATGGCGGGACGTTGCGGAGCTGCTGCGCAATATGGATCCAAAAAAGCTGGATCTGGCAAAGAGCTTCCTTCTCTGGCTGACCGCGCAGGAGCTGTGAACGTTCAGACACGCTGTCATCATCTGCAGGCATATACAAAAGCGGCTGCCTCGTGTGAGGCAGCCGTGGTTTCTGTTTCCGGGTCATTCTTTCAGAAGCGAAGCAGACCTCCGCGCCAGCCGGTTCTATTCGGCTGACGCGGGGGCATTTTGCTCTGTCAGTGCAGTTCTCCGAATACGATCTGCGCCAGAACGGCGGCGCGGCCGTCCGCATGACGGACAGACATACGGCAGGTCTGCCCGTCCCGGTGGCAGAAGATGCCGAGCGTCTCGCCCTCGAGGCACGGGCTTGCATAGTGCGCTTCGATGCTCCGGATCGCGTCGGAGGCAAGCTCCTTCGACGAGAAGCAGTCGAGCAGGAGGCGGATATAGACGACGTTGTTCATATGCCGCCCCATGTCGATATCCGTCGCACGGACAAGGTGCGTGTAGAGGGGCTCGTCCTGCGTCAGATCGTCGTGGAAGCGCACGGGCGGCGCGTCGATGGCGGCTGCGGCTGGGAAAGGGAAGTCCGCCGGGAAGCCGGACTGCTCAAAGCGCAGGATCTTCTTTTCCGGGCCGAGGATGGCCCACTGCGTCCGGCCCAGCGCGACGAGCTTTTCCCCGTGCGTCAGCCGGTAGCTGCGAAAGCAGCGGATATCCCGGCCCTCGCATTGCTCCGGCCATGTGCAGGCCGTCAGCTCGTCCATCAGATACGCCGGCGCATAAAAATCCACCCGGCTGTGGACGGTCAGCCAGAACTCGCCCCGCCTTGCCATCGCCGCGCCGCCGACGCCGATTTTTTCCGCGTGCTCCGACGCAATGCCCTGAAAGATCGTGAATGCCGCCAGCGGCGAGAGCGCCGCCGCGCTGCCGCACAGATCCGGGGTCAGAACGATCTGCTTTTCAAAAACGCCTGTTTCCATGGCCGATAACGCCTCCTGTTTCAGTTTGTCCATATTATATCATGCTGACTTTCTGTTTGCCAGTCTTGGAATTCTGTAAGAGTTCCAGAAATTTTTCGTTGTTTGCGTTGGAATCATGTTGATTTCTGCGTGAGTTTGGAGTATGATAGTGCCATGTTCGAGACATACGTCCGCGGCTTTCGAAAAAACCGCGCCCGCATTTCATACGCAAGGAGACGTTAGCATGATTATTACGCAAAAGAAGCCCATGGAAGAACTCATGGCGATGGTCGGCGACGCGAAGACGGTCGCGATCGTCGGCTGCAACAGCTGCGCAACGGCATGTCACACCGGCGGCGAGCCGGAGGTCGCCGCGCTGGCAAAGGCACTGGAGGAGGCAGGCAAGAAGGTCGTCGGCACGACGATCGCGGATTACTGCTGCATGAACCTCGGCGTCAAGGGCAAGATGAAGCCCCTCGTCGCGGCCAAGCCGGACTGCGTGATCTGCATGTCCTGCGGCGACGGCGTACAGTGCGTCGCCAAGAATGCCCCCGGTATCCCCACCTATCCGTCCAACAACACCATGTACCTCGGCGAAGCCGTCCGTTTCGGCGTCTGGGAGGAAGCATGCCACTTCTGCGGCGACTGCGTTCTGGGCCAGACCGGCGGTATCTGTCCTGTGACCCAGTGCGCCAAGAGCCTGGTCAACGGCCCCTGCGGCGGACAGAAGAACGGCAAGTGCGAGGTCAACCCGGAAAACGACTGCGCATGGATCAAGATCTACAAGCGCCTCGACCAGATCGGTCAGCTCGACAAGCTCGCGCAGACCCGCGAGGACAAGGGCTACGCGAAGTTCAGCTATCCGAGAACGATCAGCTTAAAGGGGAAGAAATAATATGAGTATGTTGAAAGAGGCTTTTGAAGCCGGTAAATTTGGCGTCACCGCCGAAATGGCGCCCCCGAAGGGTTATGATTTTTCCGAGCAGCTGGAAGCTGCCAAACTTCTGAACGGCAAGGTTCACGGCGTCAACGTGACCGACATGCAGTCTGCCAGCCTCAAGGCGTCCAGCCTCGGCCTGTGCGTCGCGCTCAAAAACGCGGGCATTGAGCCGATCCTGCAGATGACCGGCCGCGACCGCAACCGCATGGCCATCATGGGCGATATCCTGTCCGCGGCAGCCTTCGGCATCGACACGATGCTCGCGCTCACGGGCGACCATCCCGTCGTCGGCGACTGTCCGGAATCCAAGCCGGTCTATGACCTGGACTCCGTCGGTATCCTGAAGATGCTCACGAAGATGGAGCAGACGAATTGCGACTGCGGCGGCAACGAGATCGCCGGCGGCGCGCCGAAGTTCTACAAGGGCGCTTCCGTCACCCCGGTCTATGACCCCATCGAGCTGCAGATCAACAAGCTGCGCCAGAAGGTCGAAAACGGCGCGGAGTACATCCAGACGCAGGGCATTTTTGATCTGGAAACGTTCAAGCGCTTCCTGGACAAGGTCGACGCGGCCGGCATCAAGACCCATATCATGGCCGGTATTATCCCGCTGAAGGCCGCCGGCATGGCCCGGTACATGAACGAAAACGTCCCCGGCATCGCGGTGCCGCAGGACATGATCGACAAGCTCGCCGCAGCGGCGGCCGAGGGCAAGGAAAAGGGCGTCAAGGGCCTTCCCATGCAGCTCGGCATTGAGATGGCGGCGGAAATGATCGCAAAGATCAAGGACGAGCATCTGTGCGACGGCGTGCATATCATGGCCATCGGCGCGGAAAAGAACGTCCCCGCCATCCTCGAAAAAGCCGGCGTCACGATCTGAGTTTTCTCAGCTATATTTCAGCATCCAACTGTCCAAATGGATTGCCTGAGTTTCGATACAAAACCAGTAATATAGCGGCAGACGGCAGCCCCATGTCCGGGGGCTGCCGTCAGTCTGTCGAAAAAGGCTGGCCTCCACCGGACTTTTTTGACAGGCTGCGGGTCGATGCACCGCAGGCCCCCTGCGGCGGGTTCCTGTCATAACGTTTTCATCGCCCTCCTGGTTTCGGGAGGGCAAAATTTTTGCGGGGATGCAACCCGGGCGGATTTTTTGCGTGTAGAGGGAGGAAGCGCGCGGGGCAGGAGCGGGCGCGCCACAAGATATTGTGGCTGGTGTTACGTCTACCTCGCAACATGGGCCGAAAGGGGCTGAAATGCTTGGAAAAACAGACTTTTTCGTAAAAATTGGTTGCAATTTTTAATTTTTATGGTAAACTGATTACATAAAAATCTGCGGCTGCAACAGGCCGCAAATTGAAAGAGGTGCACTTATGAAGCGTACATTTGGAAGATTCATGAGCCTGCTGCTGGTCCTCGCCATGGTGTTGGCGATGGTCCCGGCGGTGCTGGCAGCGTCAGATACGGACGCGATTACAAAGCCCGTGGACGCGGCTCCGGGGCAGAAGCTTACGCTGACGCTCCCGGATTCATTTAAAGACAAGAAGACATATTACTGGAAAGCAGGCAGCAGCTATGGCAGCACGCTGTCTGTCCAGGATTATTTAACGGAAGGTAATGGGGCTTTGACGAACAGCGTCACCGTGCCCGGAAACATTACGCAGAAGCAGGAGCTCTATGTCTACGTGTATGACAATGAGAAAGCTGCGACTGCGAACAATGGCTTCGGCTATGGCTATTATTATGACCAGACCCTGAAGGCGGTCTATGCCTTCAAGATCACAGTCACACCGTGGTCGATTGCGCTGACTGTCGACCCCGCATCCAGCGGGTTCAACAATAAGCTCAATGCGGGCGGCACAGTCACGCTGCGCGCGACTGTGACTGGCCCGTCCAGCCTGATCACGAGCCAGGAAGTCACGTTTAAGATCAACGGTACCCCTGGTGTGGCCTCGCTTGGCAGCAACAATGCGCAGACAGTAAACGTTCAACTCCGCAAAGACTCAGAGACGACGGCCATTGCGCGGGCTGTGCTGACGGCTGGGAAGGCCGAAGGCGGCTTCAGCGTGACTGCAAGCGTGACGCCGACGACCTCCAGCGGCGGCAGCGGGAGCGTCATCACGGCGAGATACCCGGCGAGCGGCGATATCAACGTCAGCAGCAGCGCAAAATATACCCTGACGGTGGAAGAAAATATCTATGTCACCAAGGGCGGCACGAGGAAGTATATCCAGCCGAAGCTCACGACGAGCACCGGCAGCTCGGTGACCGGCTCCTATACATATGACATTTACGCAAAATCGAACACGGCAGATACGAGTGAAAGCCCCAGCGGACTGAAGATCGTCGTGAACTCCAGCGGCGAGATCGTTCCGCAGGTCGAAGAAACGACCTCGCCGGTTCTGGTAACGGTCAGAGAGACGACCAGCGGGCTGACGAAGACCTGCCGCATCAACGTCGTCAAGAACGCTGCGACGATCACCGGCTTGGCTGTGAGCGAAAGCACCGATTTGAGCACAAAGAAGTTCGCGAAGAAGCCGACAGACAGCAGAACAAGTGATACTGCTGCGATCAATAACTGGATCACGGAGACGGTCGAGCTGGAAGCGACGATCCAGTCTGAAAGTGACACGGCCGTCAACCGCCTTGTCTGGTCGAGCTCCAGCGATAAAATCGCGACGGTAACAGCTGACGAGAACGACAACGGAAAAGCAATCGTCACCGCAAAGGCGCCCGGTAAGGTCGTAATCACGGCGACCATGCCGTCCGCGACTGGTTCCAGCACGAGCAAATCTATCGAGCTCTATGTCTGGACGACCAAGGCGTATACCAAGATCGAACTGCCGACGAAGGTCAGCGGGACGGTCAACGATCCGTATGCGACCGCCGCGGATCTGGGAAAGCAGACGCTGACGGCGACGGTCGGACGGACGGCAGTGCCTCTGTCTGCGACCTATGTGCCGACGTCCAGTAACGGCAAAACGTACACCTTCACCGGCACGATCAACAGCGTGAATGAGAGCACCCATACTTTGTATTACCCGACCGGAAACACCTGCGATGTGGTTACTTCGAAGGTGGTAAACGGCGTCACGGTATTTACATTTGACGCCGGCTCTGCGAGCATTTCCACTATCCAGATCACCGGCCCGCAGGACGCAAGCTTCAAGGTCAACGAAACGCTCGGCAATCTGACCTGCACGATCCGCACGACGGAAACCGGCGATTCTATCACCAAGGTCGTCTGGAAGGACAAGAACAATACGGTCGTCCAGACGGACAGCGTCGAGGCAGGCAGCAATCCGAAAATTGATGCAAACCGGACCTATTATGTTTCTACGCTGAACTTGGCCAGCAAGATCACCAGCCCCGGCGAGTATCAGTATTACTGCGAGGTCACGACCACAAAGAACAATGTGTCCACGATGACCCGCAGCGGCATTGCAAACGTTACGGTCGGCGGCGATTACATCATCAGCATCGAGGGCCTGCCCACGTCTGTCAAGGTAGGCGATACGATCACCTTCACGGCCAAGCCGAAGCAGTACGCCAACGGCAAATATACCGACGTGACCGGCTCGAACTACACCGTCGCCTGGACGGTCAGCGACGCGAGCGTCGGCACGCTGAACAGAGCCACCGGCTCCAGCGTTTCCTTCAGCGTCAAGGGCGGCGGCAAGGTCACCGTCTCCGCTGAGACCACCATCGGCAACAACAAGTACGCCGGCACGAAGGAATTCACCGTCACCGTTCCCACCGCAGATACCGTCCGTCTGACGCTTGGCGAGAACGACAGCTATGTCCTGCTCGACGGCAGCAAGCTTGCCGCGGCGGTCAAGGATGTGTGCAAGACCACGCCCAGCACCTTCGTCTTCAAGTCCCCGGCCAACGGCACGCTCTACACGACGAGCTCCCTGTCCAACACGGCCAGCACCTCGACCAAGTATTCCTCCAGCGAGGTCAGCAAGATGGCCTATCGCCCGACGCGTACCACCGGCACCCACGAGATCGAATACACTGCCTATGACGGCAGCGCCCAGATCGCGACCGGCAAGGTTCTCGTCATGACCAGCGCGAACACCGTCGAGTACCACATCGCGGCCAACGAGAAGCAGCAGATGGTCGTCAGCGACTTCCAGTCGGTCTACGGCACCGGCCTGAGCAGCGTGACCTTCAGCTCGAATACCGATAGCCGCGGCGGTCTGTACAAGGGCAGCACGACCAGCTCCGGCAAGGTCGGCAGCGAGTCCTACAGCGTCTCGAGCGGCACGAATCTGCTGAAGAACCTCTACTTCATCGCGGGCAGCACCGTGTCGAAGTATTCTGTCACCATCCCCTTCACGGCGACCGGCTCGGCCGGCACGGTGAGCGGCCAGCTCGTGGTCTATGTCAACGACACCCACACGCTGAGCTCCACCGGCGCGACCTTCCGCTCCATGGGCATCGCGGCAGAGCTCGCCCCCGATAACGCCACCGGCAGCACCTACATCACCATCGACCGCGTCGTCGGCGGCAAGCTCTATTCCAGCTACACCAGCATCAAGCGCTGCACCGCGCTGACCAGCAAGGATCTCGGCAGCACGAAGTTCTACTTCACCGGCTCCAACAGCCTGGATAACCTCTACGTCCTGCCGATGGCCGACAGCAAGAGCGTCGATGTCACCTACACCATCGACGGCATCACGAAGGGCACGCTGTCCTTCAAGGTCAACCAGCAGAAGGCCTCCAACCAGTTCACCGACGTGGTCGCCAACTTCAGCTGGGCAGCCAACTCCGTTGACTTCATGTACACGAACGACATCATCAAGGGCAACAGCAGCACGAACCCGAGGATCTTCGGGCCGCGCGCCATGATGACCCGCGCCATGCTCGTCACGGTGCTTTACCGCGCGGCAGGCGAACCCACCGTTGCCGGCATCACCAACAAGTTTACCGACAACAAGCAGGGCCAGTACTACTACAACGCAGTGCTCTGGGCCTCCAACATGGGCATTGTCAACGGCTCGACCGCCACGACGTTTGAGCCGAACGGCAACATCACCCGTGAACAGATCGCGGCCATCCTGTACCGCTACGCGGGCAGCCCGACCGTGACCGGCTCTCTGAGCGGCTATCCCGATCAGGCGCAGGTCAGCTCCTTCGCCGTCTCGGCGATGCAGTGGGCCGTCAGCAGCGGCATCATCACCGGCGTCAACGACGGCAGCAAGACGACCCTCTCCGCAAAGGGCAACGCTACCCGCGCCCAGGTCGCCGTCATGCTCCACCGCTTCCTGACGTTCGACTGATCCCCCGTTATACCAACCCCGCCCCCGGCACGAGCCGGGGGCGGGGTTTTAGTATGTCAAAAAACATGATAGCCAGATTGGGGTCAGGTAAATAGGTAATAGTGAATAGTGAATAGGTAATGTGTGCCGCGCAGCGGCACGATTTCGATTCGCTGGCGAAGCCAGCACCACACTTCTTCACTTTTCACGATTATTTATTACTTTTTATTTCATGGCGGCTTTTTCTCGATACAAAAAAACGGGGCCGGCAGAATCTGCCGGCCCCGGGGGGGCTGCTGTTTGTGATTTACCGCACCAGCTCTGCTTCCTCGTTTTTGCCGAGGCGGCGGAGCATGGTCTTTTTCACGGCGCGGAAGATGTTCTGGTAGCCCGTGCAGCGGCACAGGTGACCGGAGAGGAGCTTGCGCAGCTCGTCGTCGGTGTATTCCTTGCCGGAATTGACGATCTCGGTCGCCGTCAGGATGAAGCCCGGGATGCAGAAGCCGCACTGGATGGACGTCTCGTCCATGAAGGCCTTCTGCACGTCGGAGAGCGTGCCGTCGGGGTTCATCAGGCCCTCGAGCGTGATGATGTGCTTGCCCTCGGCCCAGACGGCCAGATACAGGCAGGTGTTGATCGCCTCGCCGTCGATGAGCGCGGTGCATGCGCCGCATTCGCCGACCTCACAGCCCTTTTTCACGGACGTGAGCCGGAAATCATTGCGGAGCATGTCCGTCAGACTTGCGCGGACATCGACGATCTTTTCTACGTCTTTTCCGTTGATGTTGCATTTGACAAGAGCGTACTGTGCCATCAGATCTCACCTCCGCAGCGTTTGACAGACTCAATGAGCGCGCGCTTGGCCATTTCCACGGCGATGTGCTTGCGGAAGGCTTTGCTGGCACGCCAGGAGTCACGGGGATTGATGTCCTCGAGAACGGCCCTGGAGAACGCGATCGCGTTTTCCATCGTGACAGGCTGGCCGTTTACAACGGCCTCGGCGCTCGGCGCGCGCATGGGCACGGGGCCCGCGACGCCGTAGGCGATGCGTACACGGTCGAACGTCTTCTTATCCTCGGACAGCCGCACGTTGACCGAGCAGCCGGTCGTGGCAATTTCCATGGCGTTGCGCATGCCGTATTTGATGTAGAAGCCCTTCGTGTTTTCCCACGAGGCCTTCGGGATCAGGATCGCGGTCTGAATTTCGCCCTCGGCGACGTTGATGTCGACCGTACCGGCCTTGATGTAAAAGTCCTTGATAGGCAGGTACCGTTTGCCGTTCACGCCCGTCAGCTCGACAATCGCTTCCCATGCGTGCAGCGTCGAGGCGGAGTCCGCCGAGGTCACGCCGTTGCAGGTGTTGCCGCCGATGGTGCCGGCGTTGCGGATCTGCGGGCCGCCGACCATGTCGACAGCTTCGCCCAGCACGTTGATCTTTTCGATGATGATGGGGTTGTGCGTAATATGGGAGAACGTCGTGAGCGAGCCGATGCGGATGTTTTCGTTTTCATCCATGCTGACGCCGCGCATGGAGTCGATCTTCTGGATGGAGATGAGCTCCTTGCCCGCGCGGCGGCCTTCGCGCATCTGGACGAGCACGTCCGTGCCGCCTGCGATGATCTGCGCTTCGGGATGCTCCAGCCGGAGCTTGACCGCTTCTTCAACGGTGTACGCTTCATAGAGCGCTTTCATATCATACATAGTCTGTTCCCTCCCTCAGTCCTGAATCAGACCCGCTTCGGTGAATTTGGCGAAGAGGACGTGCGGCGTGATCGGCGCCTGGTTGATGGCGACGCCGGTCGCGTGATAAATGGCGTTGCGGATGGCGGGAGCGGGGGAGCAGGCGGGCGGCTCGCCCAGCGCCTTGGTGCCGTAAGCGGACGTCGGCTCGTAGTTTTCCACGAACTCGGCTTCCAGATTCGGATGATCCATAAAGGTCGAGAGTTTGTAGTCGAGCAGGTTGTTGTTGAGGGGACGGCCGGTCTTCTCATCGAACAGCAGCTGTTCGGACAGGCCGTAGCCAATGCCCATGGACATGCCGCCGTGCACCTGCGCCTCAGCCAGCGCGGGGTTAATGAGCTTGCCGCAGTCGTGGACGTTCACGATGTTCAGCAGCTTGACCTTGCACATCGGGATATCGACCTCGACCTCGGCGAACGTGCAGCCGAAGGAATAGGCGTTGTTGCGGATGGTGTAAGTAGATTCCGCTGTGAGGTGCTCGGAATGGACGGGGTTATACTGCGCGGTCATGGACAGCTCGGACAGACTCATGAGCACGCGGCCGTCGGTGATGCGGACGATGTTGGAGTCGATGATGTCCATGTTATAGGTCGCCTGCCGCGTGACCTCGCAGGCATATTCGAGGATCTTCCGCTTCAGCATTTCCGATGTCTGCCGGATGGAGAAGCCCGCGGTAAAGGTCTGACGGGAGGCGTAGGCGCCGAGGCCCGTCGGGGTCACGTCGGTATCCTGGCAGGACAGAACATGTACCTTCTTATAATCGGACAGGCCGAGGATCTCCGCGCACATCTGCGCATAGGCCGTGTCCGCGCCCTGGCCGATCTCGGTCTCGCCGACCTGCAGATTGACCGTGCCGTCAAGGTTCAACTGCAGACGGCAGGAGGAGGTCTCCAGCGAGATGGGGAAGACGGCGGTGTTGTACCAGAAGGTCGCAAGACCGATGCCGCGGCGGATGGGGCCGGTCTGGTTGGCGTAGGCCTTCAGCTTTTCCTCGTAGCCGATCGCCTTCATGCCCTTTTCCATACACTGCCGGTAGGAGTCTTCGTAGAGCTCGTTTTTCGAGAAGCCGTCGACATAGCCGGGCTTCATCAGGTTCTGCCAGCGGTAGGCAAGCGGCGTCATGCCGACAGCCTCCGCGCACTGCTCCGCGTGGGACTCGTCCGCGAACGACGCCTGCGGCATGCCGTAGCCGCGCATGGCGCCCGCCGCCGGGCGGTTGGTGAAGACGGTATAGGCGTCGCCCTCAAAGTTGGGGCAGGGATAATGCTGGTTGAATGAGCCGAGCGCCTTGGCCACGATCGAATGGCCGTGGGAGGCGTAGCCGCCCTGATTGGAGAAGCACTCGACCTTCTTGGCGGCGATGGTGCCGTCCGGATGCAGCCACGAGATGATGTGCGTGCGGATGGCGTGGCGGACGCGGTTGGAGACGAAGGTTTCCTCACGCGAGCAGTCGAGCTTGACAAGACGGCCGCCGACCTGCGTGCAGCACCAGGCGCACAGCGGCTCATACAGCGCGTCCTGCTTGTTGCCGAAGCCGCCGCCGATGTACGGCTTGATGATGCGGATATCGCCCCACGGACGGCCAAGGGCCTGTCCGACGATCCGGCGCACGATGTGCGGGATCTGCGTGGAGCTGGTCACGACCAGACGGCCGTTTTCCGCGTAGCAGAAGCAGCCGTGGTTTTCAATGTGGCAGTGCTGTACGGTGGGCGTCTCGTACCAGCCCTCGACCTTGATGAGGCCGGGCTCCTTGATCGCCTCAGCATAATTGCCTGCCGCGGCGGTCGTGTGCTTGAGGATGTTGTTTGGGAACTTCTCGTGCAGCTGGGGC
>JABLTK010154528.1_pt1 | contig 15466 bp, 10 predicted proteins | sample 7160131 | NCBI WGS metagenome assembly JABLTK01 (sample SAMN14651221, study PRJNA627086) | human gut metagenome | isolation source: feces | host: Homo sapiens
CGGATGCCAGGCCATTATCGGATTTGGCGGTGGCTCCAGTATGGACTGTGCCAAAGCAGTAGGCGCACGAATCGCCAAGCCTCACCAATCCCTTGCCCAAATGAAGGGAATCCTGAAAATACACAAAAAGCTGCCGCTTCTTCTTGCGGTGCCGACGACGGCGGGAACCGGTGCAAAAACTGCTTCCAGCCCGAAACGTGGGACTTTAATTACGGCAAACCTTTCGACGCGCAAACCGAAGAAAAACTGATAAAAATGCTTGCTCCGTCATACATAAACGGACTCACGGTGCTGGGCGGTGAGCCGATGGAACCCGAAAACCAGCGCGCGCTCCTGCCCTTCTTAAAAAAAGTCAAAGCGGCTTATCCCCAAAAGACGATTTGGCTGTACACGGGCTTTACTCTCGAGGAGCTTCGTAGCCCCGATTGCCGCGCGCATACCGAATATACCGAGGAGATACTGAAGCTCCTTACAGTGCTCGTCGACGGCAGATTCGTCGAGGAAAAAAAGAACATTTCGCTGCGCTTCCGCGGCTCGGAAAACCAGCGGCTCATCGACGTCGCGGCAACGCTTGCCGCCGGCTCGGTCACGCTGTGGGACAAATAGCCGCCCTGTCCTCTCTTCAATCTGCTTTATCGCACCTTAAGCCGCCGTTTTCGGCGGTTTTTTGCGTGTTTTCCGTCAATATCGTTTGACTAATTTTTTTAAAAGCCTTATAATAAATAAGGCTCGTTCGAGATAAGCGGACTTTCCGTGGTACTACAGGGAAAATCGATGCGAAAAGCGGACGAAGCCGCGCTTTTTTCGCGGAATTTTACGCCTCGCGAAAAGACACAAACAAGTAATTTTTTATTGGAGGACAACAATGAAGAAAATGACTATCGACGGTAATACCGCCGCTTCGCACATCGCCTACGCGTTCAGCGAAGTCGCCGCGATTTACCCCATCACGCCTTCTTCGCCTATGGCGGAAGTGGCTGACGAATGGTCGGCTCAGGGCAGACTGAACATGTTCGGTCAGCCGCTGCGCCTTGCCGAGATGGAATCCGAGGGCGGCGCGGCAGGCGCGGTTCACGGCTCGCTCGTTGCCGGCGCGCTTACCACCACCTACACCGCCAGCCAGGGCTTGCTGCTGATGATTCCGAATATGTACAAGATTGCCGGCGAGCTTTGGCCGACCGTATTCCACGTCAGCGCACGCGCGCTCGCGGCTCACGCCCTTAACATTTTCGGCGACCATGCCGACGTTATGGCGTGCCGCCAGACCGGGTTTGCGATGCTGGCGTCCAACTCCGTCCAGGAGGTCATGGACCTCGCGCTCGTAGCGCACCTGTCCACCCTCAAGGCTTCGGTACCGTTCCTGCACTTCTTCGACGGTTTCAGAACCAGCCACGAAGTCAGCAAAATCGACGGCATCGAGTACGACGAGATTCTTCCGCTCGTCGACATGGAGGACGTCAAGCGCTTTAAGGCTCGCGCACTCAACCCCGAGCACCCCGTGCAGATGGGCACCGCGCAGAACGGCGACATCTACTTCCAGAACCGCGAAGCCGCCAACAAGTACTACGAAGCCGTCCCCGGCATCGTCAAGGAAATGATGGCGAAAGTCACCAAGCTCACGGGCAGAAAGTACGAACTCTATCAGTACTACGGCGACCCCGAGGCAAAGGAAATCATCGTCATGATGGGCTCGGGCTGCGAAGCCGCCGAGGAAACAGTCGACTACCTCGCTAAACAGGGCAAGAAAGTGGGCTTACTCAAAGTCAGACTTTATCGTCCGTTCTCCGTCAAGGATTTTGTGGGCGCTATCCCCGCTTCCGTCAAGAAAATCGCAGTCCTCGACCGCACCAAGGAAGCCGGCTCGCTGGGCGAACCGCTTTACCTCGACGTTTGCGCGGCTCTGGCAGAGTCCGGCAGAGGCGACGTCAAGGTTTACGGCGGCAGATACGGCCTCGGCTCGAAAGAGTTTAACCCGTCGATGGTGGGCGCGGTTTACGAGAACCTTTGGAGCAAGTCGCCCAAAAACCACTTCACCGTGGGCATCACCGACGACGTCACGAACACTTCTCTCCCCGTCGTACACTTTATCAACGCTTCCCCCGAGGGCACCAGCCGCTGTAAGTTCTACGGACTCGGCTCGGACGGTACCGTGGGCGCGAACAAGAACAGCATCAAGATTATCGGCGACCACACCGATATGTACGCTCAGGGCTACTTCGCCTACGACTCCAAAAAGAGCGGCGGCTTGACCATTTCGCACCTGCGCTTCGGCAAGACCCCCATCAAGTCCACTTACCTCATCGACCAGGCGGACTTCGTGGCTTGCCACAACCAATCCTACGTCACCCGTTACGATATGGTTTCCGACCTTAAAGACGGCGGCGTATTCCTCCTCAACACCAACTGGACGGCGGACCAGCTCGACGAAGAGCTGCCGGCTGTCATGAAAAACCAGATTGCCAAAAAGCACATCAAGTTCTACACCCTCGACGCGCTCAAAATCGTAAACGAAATCGGCGCGAGAAAGGGCGTGAACACCGTCTGCCAGGCAGCGTTCTTCAAGCTCGCGAACATTATCCCCTACGAGCAGGCTGCCGACTACATGAAGCAAATGATTAAAAAGGCTTACGGCAAGAAGGGCGACGCGGTAGTCAACATGAACTACGCCTGCGTTGACAACGCTATTTCCGGGCTCGTCGAAGTCAAGTACCCCGAGTCGTGGGCGACCACTACCGAGGGCGCTCCGATGGTTCAGGGCGCGGCAGACCCGTACTTCCAGCACTTCATCAAGCCCATTACGGCGCAAGAAGGCGACAAGCTGCCCGTTTCGGCGTTCACGCCCGACGGACACGTTCCCACCGGCACGACCAAGTTCGAGAAGCGCGGTATCGCAGCCGCTCTCCCCGTTTGGGACGCCGACAACTGCATCCAGTGCGGTCAGTGCTCGCTCGTTTGTCCGCACGCCGCAATCAGACCGATTCTCACCACCAAGGAAGAAACGGCTGCGGCTCCCAAGGGCTATGTGACCAAGCCTGCAACCGGACTTGCCGAATACGACTATCGCATTCAGCTCTCTCCGCTCGATTGCACCGGCTGCGGAAGCTGCGCGAACGTCTGCCCCGCCAAGGTAAAGGCGCTCAAGATGATGCCGTTCGAGCCCGTCGCGAAAGCGGAAGAGGCAAATTGGGATTACTCGCAGTCCGTTCCCGTAAAGGACGTCACCGCGAAGTTCAAGCCCGACTCCGTAAAGGGCAGCCAATTCCTCCAGCCGCTGTTTGAATTCTCGGGCGCGTGCGCAGGCTGCGGCGAAACCCCCTACGTCAAGCTCGTCACGCAGCTGTTCGGCGACCGCATGATTGTCGCCAACGCTACCGGCTGCTCGTCCATCTACGGCGGCTCCGCTCCGACCTGCCCATACACGGTCAACGCACAGGGTCACGGTCCTGCGTGGGCTAACAGCCTGTTCGAGGACAACGCAGAGTTCGGCTACGGCATGAACCTTGCTTACAAGGCTCGCCGCGGAAAGCTCGAAGCCGATATGCGCGCCGCTATGGACAGCGTAAACGACGCTACCAAAGCCGCGTTTGCCGCATGGTTCGAGGGCAAGGACGACGCTAAGGCGTCCAAAGCCGCTGCCGCTATGGTCAAGGAAGCACTTAAGACCGAAACCGCGGCAGGTCTTGACGACATCCGCGCTAACCTCGACTGCCTCGTCAAACCCTCCGTATGGATTTTCGGCGGCGACGGCTGGGCATACGACATCGGTTACGGCGGACTCGACCATGTGCTCGCTTCAGGCGAGGACGTCAACGTGCTCGTCGTCGATACCGAGGTTTACTCGAACACCGGCGGACAAGCAAGTAAGTCCACTCCTACCGGCTCGGTTGCGAAGTTCGCGGCTGCCGGCAAGCGCACCAAGAAAAAGGACCTCGGCATGATGGCGATGAGCTACGGCTACGTCTACGTCGCGCAGGTCGCTATGGGCGCGGATAAGAATCAGGTCATCAAGGCGCTCGCCGAGGCGGAAGCTTATCACGGTCCGTCGCTCGTCATCGCCTACGCTACCTGCATCAACCACGGTATCGATATGTCCAACGGTCAGCTCGAAACCAAGAAGGCGGTCGAGGCAGGTTATTGGCAGCTCTACCGCTACAACCCGGCTGCTCCGGAGGGAGTCAACCCCTTCACGCTGGATTCCAAGGACCCGACGGGCTCCTATCAGGAATACCTTGCCGGCGAGGTTCGTTACACTTCGCTCAAGAAGGCTAACCCCGAGGTTGCGGAAAAGCTGTTCGCCAAGGCCGAAGCCGACGCAAAGGCAAGACTCGCCACCTACAAGCAAAAGGCCGGTAAGTAAAACCGCACGGGCGGCAAAGCGTTTCATGGCGATAGCCGCGTGAACCGCCGCGCAAGGCTGTAATAAAGGAACAAACGTCACGGGGAAAGACTGAAATACGTCCTTCCCCGTTGTCGTAAAACCGATGTACGCATCGGTTGGCAATCGGTAAAGTAGCATAAGTGTTACTTCTGCTCGGGGAACAACCGTTCCGAAATCACGAGCAACGACTGCGCCGCAAGGCTGACGGTCGCCGAACGCGCGAGTCAACGCGCACGAAAATACGATTTAACGACAGCGCTGTCCCTTCACGGGAGTCGCGCGCACGTCGCAACGCGTTTTCATCATCGGCGACAAAAAGCCTCAGCGGCGTTTTTCGTTACTCCAAAAAATCTCAAACAAGGAAATCCTACACTTATGGCAAGAAAACGTAAACAAACCGAAGCAAACATCACCCCCAAAGCCGCGATTACCGAAGCGAAAACCGCGAAAACGCCCGAAGCGACGGAAACCGAAGCAGTATCGGGATTGACAGAAACCGAAACGCCCGAAGCGATTGCCGAAACGCAAGCGGAAACCGACGAGAACGCCGAAGTCGGGAGCGGCTCCACCGAAACGGAAAACGAGGACGCTTCAGCAATACCGCAGACCGATTCGCCGCTGATAATAACGGAAAGCCGCGACGGCAATCCGTTCGGCATGGAAGTAAAAAAAGACAAGCCGAGCGAAAAGCAAAAGCTTACGGCTAAGCAAATCGCAAAGCGCGTGCTCGGATATATCTTTATCGACGGACTGTCGGGCATGGCGCTGGGACTGTTCGCGACGCTCATTATCGGCACGATAATCGGCAAAATCGGCTCGCTTATCGGCGGCACGTTCGGCGGTTATATCGTGATAATCGGCAAGTTCGCGCAGTTTATGATGGGCGCCGGTATCGCGCTCGGCATGGGCTACAAGCTCAAAAAAGCTCCGCTCGTGTCGATTTCGGCGGCGGTAGTCGGCATGCTCGCCTCGTTCGCAGGTAAAATAGTGGCTGACAACTCGATTTCGGTAGTCTACACCATGGTGGGCGAACCGCTGTGCGCGTTTATCGCCTCGTTTGCAGCCCTCGAGGTGGGCTCGCTCGTGTCGGGCAAGACAAAGGTCGACATCATCGTCACGCCGCTCGTCACCGTGCTCTCGGGCGCGCTCGTCGCTCTTCTTCTCGGTCGTCCCATCGACATAGTAATGGGCGTGCTGCGCGAAGCAATCCGCTATTCGGGGCAGCAACAACCCTTCCTCATGGGCATACTCGTGGCGGTCCTTATGGGCGTGTTCCTCACGCTGCCGATTTCGTCGGCGGCAATCGGGCTTATTCTCGGGCTGGACGGCATCGTCGCGGGCGCGGCGGTCGTCGGCTGTTGCACGCACATGGTGGGCTATGCCGTGATGAGCTTCCGCGAAAACAAATGGGGCGGCTTGCTCGCTCAGGGCGTGGGCACCAGCATGCTGCAAATGCCCAACCTCGTCCGCAGACCCATTCTGTGGCTGCCGCCGGTAGTCGTCAGCGCGATTCTAGGCCCGATTTCCACCTGCGCGCTCAAAATCACAAGCACCCCCACGGGCTCGGGCATGGGCACGGCAGGGCTCGTCGGCATATTTGAAACCGTCACCTCGCTCACCGAGGGCGGCATGAATATCGGCATAGCTCTCCTCGAAGTCATCGGACTCGACATCCTCGCCCCGGCTGTCCTGTGCTTTGCGATAAGCGAGCTTATGCGCCGTTTCAAGCTCATTCGCCCCGGCGACCTCAAGCTCGACTTGTAAAATACCGATTGCTTCTATCTCAATAATACTCCTAAAAAAATAAACCGCCGAACGCTCTCAACGCCGACGGTTTACGAAAGCCGCAGTCATTTGCTTGACCGCGGCTTTTTCGTTGATTCTGTTTACTGCGATTTTTGCTTGTACCACACTTCCAGCCCGTAGCTCGGATAATACCGCCAGGTTACGTCCACCTTGGTGCCGGAATAATTGCGTTTGCCGTCAGCGCCGGTAGTATTCAGCATTTCGTCGTACAAATACGTCGGCAAATCCAGCTTGGAATGAATCCGCTTTATCGCGTTGGTTGCAGAAACCAAATACGTCGTCGAAGCCGAATTGTTTGAATCGTAGTCATACGGATTGGTGTCTATTTTCAGATAGTCCACGCCATAAGTAGCCCACGGCGAAGCGCAGTCGCACGCGTTGTAAAGCGCGTAAAAATTAACTTTCTTTCCGTCCCATGAAGTCAAGCGTTCGGGTGAAATTTAACCCCTAAAAACAAAATCGAATAATGTTACACTGTTTGGTGAAAAATAACCCCTAAGCGGGGGAAGCGCGGACGAGGTGGCAAAAATGCGGAACATAAGCGAAGCGGTGACGATAAGGTTAAAGGAGCTGTTGGACGAGCGAGGGCTGAGCGTGTACAAGCTTGAGCGCGGGAGCGCGGTTTCGCACGACACGCTCAAGAGCATAATGAAAGGCAAGACGAAAGGCGTGAATCTCAAAACGCTGATTGCGCTCAGCGACGGGCTGGTGATTACGGTGAGCGAGTTTCTGAACTCCGAACTCTTTTCCTACGACAACCTGAATATGGACTGAATTTTCGGCATAACGAAAGCCCCGAAACTACGGATTAACGTAATTTCGGGGCTTCGGGTTATCTGCCGTTCCGACGAATACAAAATAACGAGCAGTATTAAAATTATTGCTTATTCCGCGGCGAGGATTGCGCGGTTATCGAGTCTTACGCCAAAATCAGGCGGTCGTTGACCATGCCTGCGGTTTGCTCGAACTTTTTGAGCAAGTCCTCGACGGTGAGCGCGGATTTTTCCTCGCCCGAAACGTCGTAGACCACTCTGCCCTCGTGCATCATCACGAGGCGGTTGCCGTAGTGAATGGCGTCTTTCATGTTGTGCGTAATCATAATCGTCGTCAGCTTTTCCTCCGCCGTTATTTCCTCGGTGAGCGCAAGCACTTTCGCGGCGGTTTTAGGGTCGAGCGCGGCGGTGTGCTCGTCGAGCAGTAGCAAATCGGGGCGATTGAGCGTCGCCATCAGCAGCGTGAGCGACTGCCGCTGTCCGCCCGACAGCAGTCCTACCTTGGACGTCATTCTGTCCTCCAGCCCCAGCCCGAGCCTTTTCAAGTGCTCGCGGTAGAGTTCCTTTTCCGCCTTGGTGATGCCCGGACGCAGCAGCCGCGACTTTCCCCTGCGGTAGGCGAGCGCAAGGTTCTCCTGAATTTCCATATTGGGCGACGTTCCCATCATCGGGTCCTGAAACACCCGTCCCAAAAATTTGGCGCGCTTGTACTCGGGGAGCGCGGTGATGTCGTTGCCGTCAAGCACGATTTTACCCTCGTCGACGGGGAAAACTCCGCAAATCGCGTTGAGCATCGTGGACTTGCCTGCTCCGTTGCCGCCGATGACCGTGACGAAATCGCCGTCGTTGACCGTAATATTCAGTCCATTCAGCGCGACCTTTTCGTTAACCGTGCCGCGATTGAACACCTTTTTAAGTCCCGTAATTTCCAGCATCGGTCAGTCCTCCTTCTTCTCGTCCGCAGGGCTTACGGCAGCTTCGTTCCGCACGTTTTCCGCCGCTTCCTCACTCGTCGTTTCTTCGCCCGTAATCGTCGTTTCTCCGCCCGCGGCGATATTTCCTTCAACCGCTACGGCGGTCACAGCCGACTTTTTGCCGAATTTTTTACCGGTGAACCAGCGTTTTTTCCAATACGGCACAGCGAGGAACACCGCGACAATCAGCGCGGAGAACATCTTTAACAGCTCGGTGTCGAGCCCTATCCAGATGACGAGCTGATACACGAAATAGTACACCACGCCGCCCAGCGCAACGCCTGCGAGCGTGACTGCAAAGTTACGGGAAATTTTGGACACTATCACCTCGCCGATAATCACGGCGGCAAGCCCGATGACAATCGCGCCCCTGCCCATATTGATGTCGGCAAAGCCCTGATACTGCGCGAGCAACGCGCCCGAGAGCGCGACGACGGCGTTGGAAAGCATCAGTCCCAGCACGATATTGAGCGAAGTGTTGATGCCCTGAGCGCGGCTCATGTTCGGATTGTTGCCCGTCGCCCTTATCGAACAGCCGCGTTCGGTGCCGAAGAACCAATACAGCACGCCGATGAGCGCGACGACGAACGCCGCCGCAATCGCGATTGCAAGCCCCGTATTGAGCTGAGAAATTATCACGCCGTAAGTGCGCGAGCTGAGGCTGAGGTTGGATTTGCCCAGAATTTTAAGGTTGACAGACCACAGAAGAAGCTGCGTGAGTATTCCCGACAGTATCGCCGGTATTCCCATAAGCGTGTGGAAAATGCCGGTAATCAGTCCGCAGACCGCGCCGGCAAGCAGCGCGCACAGCATCGCCACCCACACGTTAATGCCGGAAGTCACCATTATCGCGCACACAGCCGCGCCCGTTACCATCGAGCCGTCGACGGTAAGGTCGGCAAAATCCAGCACCTTGTAGGTTATGTACAGCCCTATCGCCATTATGCCCCATATAAGTCCCTGGGCTACGGCTCCGGGCAGAGCGTTCAGAAGTGACATCGTTATTCCGCCTTTTTCTCGATTTTAACGTAATTCTCGGGCACGGTTATTCCCAGAGCCTCGCAGATTTCCGCGTTGTACTTGTACATTGCGCTGTCGTCGTACTGAACGGGCATTTCGGAAATGTCCGCGCCGCGAAGAAGAATCTCCGCTGCCATTTTACCCGTTTTGACGCCCAGCTGATAATAGCTAATCGACAGCGTGGCAATGCCGCAACCGCCGCAAATGCCCTCCTCGCCTGCGATAATCGGCTTCTTTTTGGGTCTGCACACCGCGTCGATGGTCTCTGTGTTCGCCGCGACGGTGTTGTCCGTCGGCACATAAATAGCGTCGCCGTAATCCGCCGCGCCCGTCGCCACCGCGCTTATGTCGTTGGTGTCGGCGAAGGGATATTCCTTGCTCTCCACGCCCTTCGCGCTAAGGTATTCGGCAACCTTTAAAACCTGATACTTCGAGTTCGGCTCGGCACTGCAATATAGAAGCGCGACCTTTTTCGCCGAGGGCACGAGGTCGAGTATCATCTGCGCCTGTTTGTCGAGGTCGCCGAGGTCCGAAGTTCCCGAAACGTTGCCGCCCACGGTGCCGTTAAAGTTATCTATGCCCAGCGCAACGCCGTACTCGGTGACGGACGTGCCCAGAATAGGTATATCGGTCACGGCGTTCGCCGCCGCCTGCAAAGCCGCGGTGGCGTTCGCCATGATAAGGTCGTATTTCTTCGCCTTGAAGTTGCCCACAATCGTAGTGCAAGCCGTCGTTTCGTTGCTCGCGTTCTGATAGTCGAACTTGACCGTCTTGCCGGCTTTTTCCATTTCCTCGCCGAGAGCATCGCGGAAGCCGTTGGTGGCGTCGTCGAGCGCCGGGTGCGGCACGAGCTGAATTATGCCCACGGTGTAGTCGGTCGTCGAGCACGCGGCAAGCGGCATGGAGCCCAGCGTCATTACCGCGACGAGTAAAAATACAATCAGTTTTTTCATTGTTTTTCTCCTTATTTTTCCTTAGTCTTTTCGTGTTTTTCTTAGCCGCTTACAATCGATACGGCCACTTTGTTTCAATAAAGCATCGGTTTTACGAAAAAGGGCATAATGTCGTAGAGCATTATGCCCCGTTCCTTTCCCCGTTTCGGCTTATCTTGCGACGACCGAAGCCATTTCGTACAGCTCGATGTTGAACTTGCGCTTCATCGCCAAGCCCTCAATGATGTCGACGTCGTAAATCTTGTTGTCCTTTATGCCCACGATGCGGTTGCCGATACCGTCGGCGAGGAGCTTGACCGCGTGCACGCCGAACGAAGTGCCGAGGTAACGGTCCTGATTGCTGGGCGAGCCGCCGCGCTGAATGTGCCCGAGCACCGTCGAGCGTATGTGCAAATCGGTGCGCTCGGACAGCGTTTTCATGAGGTCGTCGGCGTGTCCGGCGCCCTCGGCGAGCACGATAATGCCGCTGCGCTTTCCGCTTGCGCGGAACTCGGTAAGCTTATTCACGATGTCGTCGGTGGTCATCTTGATTTCGGGCACGATAATGATTTCCGCGCCGCCGCCGATACCTGCGTAGAGCGCGAGGTCGCCGCAGTTTCTGCCCATGACCTCGACGATGGAAATACGCTCGTGCGAGGACATGGTGTCGCGAATCTTATTGATAGCGTCGAGTATCGTGTTGCAGGCGGTGTCGAAGCCCAGCGTGTAATCGGTGTAGGCAAGGTCGTTGTCGATAGTGCCGGGAATGCCGATAGTCGGGAAGCCCAGCTCGGACAAAATCTTCGCGCCCATAAACGAGCCGTCGCCGCCGATGACGATAAGCCCCTCTACTCCGTGACGGCGCAGGTTTTCGATGCCCTTAGCCCTGCCCTCGGGTGTCTTGAACTCGGGGCAGCGAGCGGTGCGCAGGATTGTGCCGCCGCGCTGAATGATGTCGGAAACGCTTCTCAGTCCCATTTCCACGAACGCGCCGTCGATAAGTCCGCTGTAACCGCGCTCGACGCCCATGACTTCCATGCCGCACGAAATGCCGTAACGCACCGCCGCGCGAATGGACGCGTTCATGCCGGGCGCGTCGCCGCCGCTCGTTAGTATTGCGATTTTTTTCATAATCATACCTCTTTTGTGCTCCGCTTCTCTCCGAAGCACGACGATTGAATTTTTTTAGCCTGACAACTTTATTTTTTGTTTAATACATTATACCATTACTTTTGCCGTTAGAAAAGCGATTTGACGGCTTTTTTCGGATTTTTTTACCTGTATCGCCGCGATTTTGTCAAATTGCGACGACAGCCGCGCTTTAATCGCCGTAAAGCGAAGCTTCAGCCGCGCACCTTGACGTTTTTCTCGCCGAGAAGCCCCACGAGCTCGTTGAGCATAATCGGATTCACGGAAGTGTGAAGCTCGGTTAGCGGATACAACTTGTTGTCGTCCTTGTTCTGAATGAACACTTCGTCGTCGCCGGGGTACGCGAGCAGAATATTTTGCAGCGTGTCCATGATTTCCGGGTCGGTTTCGCGGAACGACAAGTGGAAGTACAGCTTTTTGCCTGCGCCCTTTTTGACGTTATCCCAGGTTTCCATGCGGTCGACGGAAACGGTTATGCTGTCCTCACGGCGGCGCACCTTGCCCGTCACGGTGACGAGCTTGTCCTTGACGAAAATGTTTTTATACTGACCGTACTTGAATCCGCCCAGCATGAGCTCCACGGTGCCGTAAAGGTCCTCGATTTTGCCTACGCCAAAGTCCTTGCCCGTCTTTTTGGAGGTCTTTTTGCCTGTCTCCACCAGCATGCCGCCGATAGTGACCACGGTGTCGTCGGGTATCGCGTAATTCTTTTCCGCGTCGTCGCCCGAGCCGCCGTCTTCAATGATTTCGGCGAGCGCGGCGGTATTGCACGCGTACTTTTTAAGGTGCTCCTTGTATTGGTCGAGGGGGTGTCCCGTGAGGTACACTCCTGCGACCTCCTTTTCTTTTGCCAGCTTTTCGGACAAGTCATACTCGGCTATGTCGGGAAAATCGAACCTGTTAAACTCGGACTTGGCGTCGTCAAAGAAGGAAATCTGCCCCTTCATCGACTGCTGACGGTCGCGTTGAACGCGGTCGAGAATCTGCTCGTACACGGCAATCAGCTGACTGCGCTTTAAGTTAAAGCAATCGAACGTGCCTGCGTAGATAAGGCTTTCGAGCTGTTTTTTGTTGAGCGTGGAGTTTTCCATGCGCTTGACGAACTCCACGAAGTCTGTGAACTCGCCGTTTCTTTCGCGCTCCTCGACGATGTTGTCGATTGCCGCCATGCCGACGTTCTTGATTGCCGCCATGCCGATACGTACCGCGCCGTCCTCGACGGAAAACTCGCCGTAGGAGCGGTTGATATTGGGCGGCAGCACGGTGAAGCCGCGCTCCTTGAGATAGCCGAGGTAGTTGGAAATCTCTTCAATCGACGTTATGCGGTTGTTGAGCACCGCGGTGATGAACTCGACGGTATAGTAGCATTTAAGGTAAGCCGTCTGATAGGTAAGGTAGGTGTAAGCCGCGGCGTGGGATTTATTGAACGCGTAGGACGCGAACGAGGACATATCGTCGTAAATCTTGTTGGCGACTTCTGCCGGAACGCCGTTCGCCACCGCGCCCTTGATGTCCACGCGGTCGTTGTGAAGTCCGTTCAGGAACACCTCGCGTTCCTTCTCCATCTTCTCTTTTTTCTTCTTGCTCATCATTCGGCGCACTTCGTCCGCGCGCCCGAGCGAATAGCCGGCTATGTCCTGCACGATACGCATGACCTGTTCCTGATAAACCATGATGCCGAAAGTGACTTTCAGCGTGGGTATCAGAAGCGGATGGTCGTACTGAATACGGTCGGGGTGACGCTTGTTCTCGATGTACACCGGAATCTTATCGATAGGACCGGGTCGGAAAAGCGAAATGCCTGCCATCACTTCTTCCAGCGAAGCGGGCTTGAGGTCGCGCATAAACTTCTTCATGCCCTCGGACTCGAGCTGGAACACCGCGTGCGTGTCGCCGTCGCCGATGAGCTTGTAGGTGTTCTGGTCGTTGTACTCCATGCTGCCGTCGTAGAAGTCGACGTTTATTCCGCGGTATTTCTTGATATATTTCAGCGTCTTGCTGATGTCGGTAACGGTGCGCAGACCCAAAAAGTCCATTTTGAGAAGTCCCAGCTCCTCGCACTCTATCATGTTGAACTGCGTGGTGACGATACCCTCGCTCGACCTCGCCATAGGAATATGGTCGGCAATCGGGTCGCGGCAGATGATTACGCCGGCGGCGTGCATGCCCGTTTGCCGCGGCATACCCTCGACTTCCATTGCCATGTCGAGAATCCTGCGCACCATCGGGTCGGTGTCGTACATTTCCTTGAGTTCGGGTATGAACGGATTGGGGTCGTCGGGCTTTTTGGGTTTCTCGAAGCCGAGCAGGTGCCCTATGTGGTTGTGTCCCATCATCTTGGGCATCAGCTTGGTTATCTTGTCGACTTCGGAGAACGGCTGATTGAACACTCGCCCCACGTCCTTGACTGCCGCCTTTGCCGCCAGCGTGCCGAACGTGACAATCTGCGAAACGTTGTTCACGCCGTACTTGCCGATGACGTACTCTATCGTGCGCTCTCTGCCGTCCACGCAAAAATCGATGTCGAAGTCGGGGTTAGACACGCGCTCCGGGTTAAGAAATCGCTCGAAGTAAAGGTCGTATTTCAGCGGATTAACCTTGGTTATGCCTATCGCGTAAGCGACTATGCTGCCTGCGCCGCTGCCGCGCCCGGGTCCTACCGGCACGCCGTGAGTTTCCGACCAATTTATAAAATCCCACACGATGAGGAAGTAATCGACAAAGCCCATGCGCTTAACTATGCCCAGCTCGTACTCGGCGCGCTCCATAATCTCGGATGTAATCTCGCCGTATTTTTTCTTCAAGCCCGTCATCGTGAGGTTATACAGGTAGTCGTAGGGCGTGGAACCGTCATCGGGCACGAACGCCGGCATCAGCGGTTCTTTGGAGAAGAAGTACGGCTCGCACTTTGCCGCCACTTCCAGCGTGTTCGTAAGCGCGTCGCCGAGATTGGGAAAGAGCTCCGCCATTTCGTCGCCGCTTTTGAGATAAAACTCCTTGGTGGGGAAATAGCCGGTGTCGTCCACGCCGTCCGACACGGGCGGTAAATCAGGAGCGTTCTCGTCCATTTCGGTGGGCGACATCGTGGTGCGGAAAGAAATACATTGCAGCACTTTCTGCGCCGTGGCGTCGTGCTTGTTGAGGTAGTGCACGTCGTTTGTCGCGACGATTTTAACGCCGTGCTTGCGCGCGAGCGCCACGAGATGCGGCAGCACTACTTTCTGGTCGCGGATATTATGGTCCTGAATTTCTATGTAATAGTCGTCGCCGAACAACGCTTTATAGCGCGCGACGATTTCGTCGGCGGCTTGCATATCGCCGCGAAGTATAGCCTGCGGCAGTTCGCCGGCAAGGCACGCAGAAAGACAAACCAGCCCCTCGGCATGCTCGCGAAGGTGCTTAAAGTCCGTCCTCGGCTTGTAGTAAAGTCCGTCGACGTAGGCGATACTGACGAGCTTTATGAGGTTCTTATAGCCCGTCATGTTTTTGGCGAGCAGTATAAGGTGGTTATACTTGGGCATTTTGCCGCCCACGGTCGTCTTGACCGTCATGTCGTCGGTCATGTACAGCTCGCAGCCTATGATAGGCTTGACCTTAAATTCGCGGCGCTCGGCGATAAAACGAAACGGGTCGGCTTCCTTGTCGGTGTAGCGGATTGCCGCCTTTACGAATTCGAGCGCGCCGTACATGTTGCCGTGGTCGGTGATTGCAACCGCAGGCATGCCCAGCTCGCCGCAACGCTGAAATATCTTGGAAATGCGCGTCGCTCCGTCGAGCAGGCTGTATTCGGTATGAACGTGCAGGTGTACAAAGTCTTGCATCAGTCGCGGTTACTCTCCTTTTCTCTTTCTCTTATGTTTTCCGCTATTTCGCCCAGCTTGTTCAGCCGATTTTTAAGCGTGCTCTTGCTCAGTCCCAATCTCTCCGCGAGCGTGGCAAAACTTTCGTCGGGGTACTCCGTCCTCGTCCTCGCCACGATTTCGAGCTTTTCGGGCAGCGACGCAAGTCCCTGTTTGGATTCAATCAGCTTGATGTCCTCGCACTGTCGGACGGCGGCGTTTACCGTCTTTGAAATGTTGGCGATTTCGCAATTCGTCCTGCGATTGGTGTCACGGCGGAACGAGCGCATAATCAGCCGCGAATTGAGCTCCACCACCGCGCCCGACGCGCCCATGAGCGCCAGACAGTCGCTGACCGCCTCGCCCTCCTTGATGTACACGACGTGCTTGTCCTTGCGCCCGACGAGCCGCCCCTCTATCCCGAACCGCGCCAAAAGCTCGATAAGGTCTAGTGCCAGCGCCTCGCCCGAGAGCGCGAATTCGAGGTGGTAGCCCTTTGTCAGCGAAGCGCTACCCGAGCCCAGAAACGCGCCGCGGATATACCACACCGCGCAGCAATTCTCGCGCACGAGCCCCGGGTAAATGCCCTCGTTGA
>JABLTK010031277.1_pt1 | contig 15451 bp, 23 predicted proteins | sample 7160131 | NCBI WGS metagenome assembly JABLTK01 (sample SAMN14651221, study PRJNA627086) | human gut metagenome | isolation source: feces | host: Homo sapiens
TGGAAGAAGAAGAGGAAGAAGACTTCGGAGAGGAGGAAGAAGAACCAGCTGCTGCTGCTGATGAAGAGGACTTCTTGAGTTGGTAAGCAATTTGTTCTTTTGTTTTCTGTATACCATATTTACTGGAGTTTTTTCTGATTTGGAGAGATCAATCACAAATCAGTATGATGATAGTTTATATATCTCTCTTACTAATATAATATGTTCAAGAAATAATTAGGATTCCGGAATTAAATCCATAATGAAATGCTTATCTGAACTCCTCTTTGTGTTATTGAAAGGATATCGTTTCATGTGTAACAACAAAACGGTCGCTATTGATTATTGGATCACACATGGCATTGAAACTGAGTTACAGAATCCCACTTTTATTCAATTATATTTTTCAGCATCTTATATGTAATTATATAGCGAAATATCCTTGTTCATAGATTTACTCTAAAAGAACCGCGGAAACTGGATAATCTCATTTTATCATCGAGAAAAGAGCTATATCTTTCATAATATAGTTCTTAGTCTACTTAACTAGGACAGGAACGTAGGGCCGGGACAGCTGTCTTCCAAAGCGGAAAAGAGTATGTGTTCGTGGAGCAAGAAAGAAGATAAGTTGCTGTTACAATGGGCTGCTAAATATGGTCCTAGCGGTTGGTCATATTTACTTCCTAAGCTTCATCTGAAGAGTGTTGAAGCATGCAGTTCTAGGTATGACAATTGATTTGTATCTTATTCTAGATTCTATGAGATCAGTGAATCGTCTGGACCCAACCGAGAGTTGACTATCGATGAGCTTTCAGTCTTATATTTTGCTGTAATTGCCTGTAATGGAAATTGGAATATCATCGAGGTGAATATTGATGGATTATCAACGGATACCTTGCAACAGCGATGGATCAGTTTATGTTGTCGTCTGTGTCATCGCTTTGTATGTTTAACATGTTAGTTTTATTGATAGAAGGTGTTTGGAGGTAGTTCACTATTGAAAGAGGAATTGGCGAATATCAAGATTGTTGATTTCATTGTTTGGATTAACTTGTAGTTTAAGTCGTTTAAGTCTCTGTATGTTTCAAAATTCCATAATCTCTCGATTGATTATGATTTGTGGTCATCTGATGGAAAACTCCCAAATCAGTCCGATCTTTCCTCCTTTTCCGATACTAATAGTTCTATGCCTCTGCATGATACAAATCGATTAGATACAGTGAGTTATGATAGATTCAATGATACTGTCTACATGTTAACAGTTCCCGAATACCACCGTCTTCAGCAGCGGATGAAGAAACAATCGAATAGAGTAGTTTCCAATCCAAGAACGTCTCCGAAGCCATCATTTCATCCTCATTCTGATGTATCAACTTCAATAGATGCTAGTTCCATGTCTACCACTGCTGTTTCGGTTTCTGATCAATGCTCGTCTCCTGAACCCAGTACCACCAGTCATTCGGATCAAGGAACAACACCCCTCTCTCCTAATCCCATACCTGCGACAAAACCAACTTGTTCTCCTGATGCCAACCTTATACCTTGTTCTGTCATTTCTGTTCCTCTTATGAGTATGCCGAATGGATGTACGCCTTTTTGTTTCCCCTCCTGTAATCAACCTAACTCTGAGTTTCAGGAACCCAAATGGGGTTTTGTCCCACTTCTGTTTATGGAAGTGAATTCTGACTCTCTTCCAAGCAAACGCTCTGGAGATTCTGAGACGAGTACACCAAAACGTCAAGCTATTACACCAGTGGACTCTCTCGTTATACCTGTGTTGGACTCTTCTTCAGTGGAGCCTTCTATCGCAACATTGTTGGATGTTCTCCGTCGTGAAGCCAATAGTTCAGTCCCCTCGGAGAAAATAGTGTACATCCCTACCAATGTTGTACCTACTTTCGATTTTTGTAACCAAACGATTTCTATAAAGTTGTGAGTGAAATGATGCTTTATCTTTTGATCATGTAAACTTGAGTCCCTCCTAAGTTGAAAACATGAATACTTTTCCTATTTTATTATTCTATTTTATTCTTTCTTTGTTTGTTAGAGCCATTGATAGTTACAATCATGAATGATACTACCCCAACTCCATCTATCCCACCAATTGATAGATGGTGGGATGAATTTTGGCATTTCTATAACGGAAATCCTGATTTGCCTTTAGGAGTAGGAATCTGGTGTTTATTTTATGGTCTTGCACTTCTTGCAATACTATATTTCATATCCTTTTGTTGTACAATCCTAGTTACCTTCATGGACACCTTCCCTATATAGTCACTTGGTTGCTTGTAAAGATCGTAAATCTATTTCTCAAGGATGCTGAAATCAGTTTACAAAGTATCTACTTTTATCCTCTTAATGGAGTACTTCGAATTACTCAGTTGAAGTAATATTCTATTTTCCAAACAATTTCTAGATATTGTACAAAAGATTTCTTGATTGAGCTATATGATCTTAGTATCTTCTTCCACGTGTGGGGTGGATTAAGCAAGTGCTTATCAATCCAGATCAAAGGTACAGAAGTATTTGTATATGGCAATGAAGCACGGTATCATCAAGTGGTAAGTCTGAATGAAGAAATGAATTCCTAGGAAGCCATGATGAAAGAATTTGTTGAAGAGAAGAAAAAAGAAGCCGAAGTGGGTATCATTCTTGAATATCATTGTAGAGACTGGAAAAAGAGAAGAAAAAGAAATCCGTAGAGTCAATAAACAGATCTGAGATGGATTTGGAGAGTTATCGAAAGAAACAATCTCGTCGAAAGGATCTTCAGAAGCAGAATCTCAAGCGAACTACCCCACCTCCACTTAATGTTACTCTTTGTCTCTTTCCTCACTCCTAGATGTCATCTGCTCCACTTCCTTGGATCTATCGTTGGTTCCACACAATTCACATTATCCTTCACAATTGTAACATATATGCTGGATCCCCGTTAGAGCCATATCTCCTGTCAATCCATGTCAAGCGATGTGTTGTCAATAGTACATGCGGTAATTGTATCAAGGAGAATCGTGGTTTTGATCTCTATCGAATGATTTCAGGAGCTGAATGTACAGATGTGGTGATGACTTGTCAAAGACACCCAGGATACTTCGGAGATGGACTTGTTCATGGTGTTAATAACAACCAACCCAAGTCCAATCCTGTGGTGAACTCAGTATCTGGAATCATGCAAGTGTATCGTCAGATGAAGATCTCATTGGTCGAACTGAAGAATGTGATTGATCAGGATGTTCATAGAAAGCGGGATTCTCATCGATTATATCCTACTGGAGAGGATACATCTACTGAAGAGGATGAAGAAGAGATAGAGAATAAAGAGAAGAAGAAGAAGCGTCATAATGAAAAAGAGAGTGAGTATGAAGATGAGACTGAGCCAATGATTCTTGTTGCGGAGTATATCTTGAAGAGAATTCTTATTTATAGAAAACTGCTTTTAACTCTGTTTCAAGATTCTCCTGGAATTGTTACAGCTGCAAATAACAATACTTATCCACAGTTTGCAATTCATATTGCCATTGAAGGAAACAATACTTATGTCAGATTCATTCTCTCTCCTTATCACATAGTACTCCAATTATAGTGCCATTATAACTTACGGACCTTATCTCAACAGTATCCTTCTGAATCTCTTTCACTATTTTATGCCTGTTTACTATGGAGATTGGAGTTTGTATCAACCTTCTGTTGGATCCTTACGACAATGCTTTGAAACTCGTTGTACTGTGACAATTGATTCTTCTGTTCTCTTACGTGTTCCTTTTCAAGCTAATACTAGTGAATTTAGTGAGATTCTGTTAATATTAGGTGTTATTGTGACTCCTGATAGTCCTCTCTTCAATCCTGCTCATGCGAAGGAAGAAACTGAATTGATTTTGGGTCCTATCTCTGATGCTCACTCCAAAGGATATGAAAGCAAATCGCTTCTGGTCGAGATTGGAAAAGGATCAGTTGTTACTATCACCATACCAAATCTGCTTATTAAAGAATCCGACAATACAACAGCATTCCGTATTCGTGGTAAAAATGTCAATGTAAAAAATCATGACTATTATGAATTGTAGATTCTGGATCCAGAATACATCAATCCTGTTGTAAAGGCTCAGGAATTGGATGTTGATTACTTGATGGAATATCCTCTTCAATTTACAGGGCTCTACAAGACACAGGTGAATATTCAATTTGGAGGACTGTCGGTCTGTTTCTATTACAATCTTGTGAATATGGTGACAGATTTACTTGGTAATTTTGGAATGTATTCAAACAAAGATTATGAGTATTTCTGCAAGAGTGAAAATATGTAGATTTTTAGGAATGATCTTATCCTAGTTATACTATCGCCATTACTAATCTAACAGTATCAATCCCAACAGTTGAAGATAATGTGGTGAATGATGTGACTCTATTGGATCAGTACAATCATATTCAACTTGAAGTGACATCACTATTCACAGAGATCACTGCTCCTGAACTCCATTATAAGAGTAATGGTTGCTACAGTTTCACTGTATTGCTCGGTGGAGAGAAAGTCACAGGTCATTTTCCTATCATTGCTTCATTCAAGCCTCATCAACGTCATCCAGTAGGTCAGTTACGAAATGGACAGAAAACAGACCATTATACCTCTTTCTTAGGGTGTGAATCTCTTCTTCTGAAGGGTGATTATCATTATCATGCCTCTATTGCTGAAGTATGCTAAGAATTGATTGCTTAATGATAGGATGTAACAGATTCCATGTTCATGGCTCTTTCTTTGTCAAACATACGTTGCATCTTTTATCCTGAAGTCTATCCTACTCTCTATTCTTTCATCATGAATGTATTAGGAGAGAATCAGTATACAGTAAGAGAAGAGGAATATTTAGCAATGCAAAAGAGTAATCGTTCTCTTTTCTTTCTCAAATATTTCAATGATTTCAGAGAGAACAAACGAAATGTTCTCACTACGTTTTCAACTATTTCTCTCTCTGATATCACTATCGAAGTACCTGGTGATCTGTTCCTTCCTGTTCCTTTGCCTTTCACACCTTGCAATCTTCAAGGAAAGGCTGAAATGAGTTCTGGTAATAACATTTTGTTAACATTGGGTGAGATTGAAATGGATTTTGCTACAAGTCCATCAATCTTTGATATGAATCTCAGTACAACAGCTATAACATGTTCGTTACCATGTACAGAGAAGTAATGATTGATTGGACGTCTCAATTATAGGTCTACAGTGAGCAAGAATGATGAAAATACAGTCTATGTTGATCCTATTCATGTTCATGTGAAGCAGTTGTATAATTCTTATGCCTTCTTCCCAGTAATCACATATTATCGGAAAGTTGAAGTGGATGTGGGTCGTGTAGAAGGATCTCTTAGTTGTAACTCTATGTTGAAAGTGTGCAACGATGTTGATAATTGGCTCTTTGGGTTTGATGCATTCACTTCTTCTGAAGTGATCCAACGTCAATATGTAGACAAGGAGAATGATGATAACATATAGCTTGGTCAGCTTATCACAGCAATTAGTTCTGTATCTCTTTTCAATTCATATTTGGATGTTGAAACGATTCGTAGTGTTTATATAACTTTGAGCTTTGATGAGCAATTCTATAGTACACAGAGCAAACAAGCAGAAGTAACGAAGACAAAGAAGAGTACTACTTTCTTCAAACAGACATATGAGATCAAAGCAGCTCATGCATTTAATGTGTATAGTATCAATCGTACATTCTATGTGTATCTTCATATCATTACCAAGTCGGGTTTACAGAAATGTGTGGGTGTAGCGAAGATTGATAATTTGGCATTACAAGTTATCACCAGTCGACAGCATAGTGAGAATAGAAAGGAAGCTGATGATCAATACAGCATTCTCTTCTTCCCAAACAATCACACATACACAGGTGCCAATAATGCAATTGCTGAGAGTTCTGTCAAATGTACTTATTCGCCTGCTATGAATTCGTTCACTTCGGATAGCCCTCTAACAAGGAGTCAGATGGGTCAGCGTTCAGACAGTTGTATTATCTATACAGAAGAAGATGCAGATTCTGTACATGTGACTATTCCTGAGGAATCGGAAGAGGATGTGGAGAAACCTAGAAATGTCGAAAATGAGTTAGCGAATGCTGTCGAAGAGTATGAGACAATTGGAGTTCGTAGTAAAAACTTTGGCTATGTGGGCAGTCAAGAGACACTAGTCTCGTGGGAACGAATGAATGAGAACTATGAGACTGCTCTTCATTACATGAATCGGTATTTGATTGCTGATTACAAAGTTTCTATCCCTTCTCTCACTCTGATTGTTCTCTTTCCAAACAATCAAGTCTCTCCATCTCTTGCAATGCAATTGAATCCTGCTACTCTTACAAACTGTCTGTATCTCTCGTTGCCTAATCCTATCACTGTATCATTTGATTCAATCATTACTCCTACTTCTCGAAATCGTCTTATTGTCAATATTCCTACGATTGTCACTCATATTCTCAAAGGAGTTGACTTTAAAGAGAATCGTTCCACACGATCGGATCTAACACGTTCAATTGATCTAATGCATAGTGAAACAATAGGAAACACTCGATATCTATGCATTGGTGATCTGGTGTGTTCAGCTCGTATAGCAATGTACCATTGAAATGATCGAATGATACATAGATATGATAGTAACAGCAGTATTCGTGAGCCAGTCCTTCAGAATGCATTCATTCTTGCAGTAGATAGAAGTAGATTAGTATTACAACGGAATAAGGGTCGAGCATTGGATTGTCATTATACAGAATACAGTTTACACTATAACCTCTGTAATCAACTTGCTGCCAGAATCAAAGAATCTCTTGTCAGTGCAAGTTCTGCTGGATATGTACAGCTCCAACAACAATTCAATCTTCAATTTAACAATCCTTCTTCACAACAAGCCTTTCTTTCTCCTTCTGGGAATTCTGGAGGACCAGAATCCCGACTGAATCCAGTGGAACGATTGCATGCAGCTAGTGAGGCTTTGCATTTGAGTGAGTATGGAATGAAAGAAGCGATCAGTGACGATATGGAGTCAATTGGAGCGGAATCTTCAGATTGGGAGACAGTATGTTCCTCTGAGAATGAAGATGCTGCTTCATTTGATAGTATTCCTCCTTCGACGGATAGTGGTAGGAAAGATGACAGTCTATTAGTCTAGATCTCCCTGTAGAACCGTTGAGTAGTTCTGAAGTTACCACAGAGATCCCTCTCAGTGATGTGTGTTGTGAATATTCGCTCACAACGACACCATGCAGTGTTTTTGAGTATAATCTGGAAATTGAATTGATGTTTAGTAATCCATTCAAAACAAGGATTCAGTCATCATGTGTGAATGTTGTATTGAGTGATCTATGGCCAAGTGCTGAAACCCTTCCAAATAACACTTACAATACGAATCTATTTGAACAACTCCATACACTGTCCCATGTATTGCTAACTGAACATGAGAGTGGATCGATGAAAACATCCCAGAATGGTCAAGGAACCAAGAAGAACATTGTAGCTGACGTTGAATCATATCCGGTCAAAGTAGGAATGAGAGAAGAGATGAAGAGTAGACCATTCTTGTGAATTTGGATAATAATACTCGTATCACATTGATGGAAGATTGTGTGAATATGCTGAATGAGATGGTTGATCAAGTATTGACTCTTCCTTTCTCTAGTGAGCATGTGTTGGAACGTTGGAGTAAGAAATATCTTCGTTCTCAGAGACCTCTTCCTGAGTTGGATCAGTCTCAACGCTATCAGTACAATGTGACGAGTATGAACATGGAATTGAGTTGATGAGTAGCGGGACTTCATCCTCTTGTTGTAGCGAAGAAGCAGAATATCGTATTATCTGGAAATGAACTCCGATTAACGGTTATTACGCCAATTGAGCAGGGGAAGCCGATTCAACCAGAATCCGCATCAACGAATCCGTTTATTCCTCCTTCACCTAATCCAACACCAACAGAAGACAAAAAACCTTCCATCTCCCATCTGCTTGTGATAACGATGGAACTTCAGAGTGTGTTACTAGTGAATCGAACTCTAGATAAGGACTTTATGAGATACATTGCCAATGTCTGTGGACTCACGTTACCGGATGCTCTCCCATCTTCACTGAGTGGTAAGAATGTGAAGTCAAAGCTGCATTCTTCAGTTGCTTCTGAAGAGAGTTTGGCTGGAAGTTTCGGCTCCAACGTGCTGAAAATCAGTGAGATTTCGGTTGGAATCCGGTATCGATACACTATCCCTCGGATTCGAGAAAGCCAATCACAGCCTCTCTCGTTGACTCCACTGGAATTCCGTGTTGGTTTGCTTTCCATGTCGAGCAAGAGTTCAGTGATTGATGGAGGATTGTTGTTGAGTTGGCCTGGAGGAACAGAAGCTGCTCCTAGTAAGAGTGAGAAGTTTAATGTAGTAATTGAGAATGTGAAGTGTGTAACGAGCAATGAGATGGTACTTCGTGTGTTGCAGGAGAGTGTTCGAACAGTTCGAGATATTGAAGAAATCATGATGAAAATGCGGATGGTTCGAACATGTGATCGTTATCAGAGTTCACTGTTATTTTATACTCTCCTAGGGAAGGTAGAATTGATAAAGTGATATAAATCCTAGTTGCCTCAATTAGCTGAAGCCAGTGAAGCTGTATACAAGACTTATGTAAGAATGAATATGAGATTGATGAATGTAGAATGAGAATGGAAATGAGATGGATTTGTATCCATTCCTTGTCTCTCCAATGAGTAGGATTGGTATATTCTAGTCACTTCTAGCCTTTGGATGGCCGACTGTGATTACAGCATACTCTCTATTGATGACGTTAAGTACTGCATTGTTACGAGAGACATCAGATTCATTACAGGAAACAGCTCGGCTTATTATGAATTCGATGAAGAGAAAGGAGTTTGAAGTGGACTATGTTAAACTGCTTGGTTCATTATTGCCTCTTCCTGCAGATTATCAGCATCTTCTAGAATCTATAACCAGTAAAGACTCGATCTCCTTGCGATCCGTTGTACTTCTATCTGAAATCAGTGAGAATACGATGAATGCCCAGAAACGTGAATATTTCTGTCATCATTAAATGGTAGATCAAGAAGATACATTTATTGATCTGTCTTGTCGTATGAGCAACGTGGCAATGCGATGTAATGCCAATGATAAGGAGTTTTTGTCAATTCGAAATAGCCAGTTTTCTGTGGATATGAGTCAGGTATACAATCCATATGGAAATATGAAGGATGTGGATGTGCTAGTGAGCAATCGAGGATTCAACGGTACAGTTAAGAGATCCTACTTATTTGTAGTGGAGATGCGTCCAGGAATTGTATCATCAATTTATCAGCTTGTAGATGCTGCTATTCAGATTCAGCGTCAAGATCCTTTCCAATCATTCTTATATACCAATGATACAGAAACACCCATGTTTTTAACATGGTGTGAAATGCGGAAATCGAAACTAATTCAGCAGTATGGTTTCTCCTACCATCGTCATCGTGTTGGTTGTTTCTGTAAACGTTTACAGAGAGAATGAGTGTATAGTGACGTTTGATTCAACACTTCTTGGGAAACTGTTCTATTCGAAGTTGATGAAACTGGATACAGAAGAAGCAAAGAATGAGAAGCCTCGAAAGAATATTCACCAGCAACTAGAAGAGAAACCAGATGAGTTTTCGGATGATTTGGATGGTGAGAATATGAAGTGGTTTTAATCTGAAGACAGTGATCAGAGTGTAGTTTACAAGAATGACCCAGTCAATTCATCTCGTCTAAGCATTTTTGTGAGTATGAGAGCAAACCATTATTTGTAGGGAATTAATGTGCCTTCCTATACGAATCCTGTTGGAGGACCTGGTGGAAGGAAAGAGAAACGATTTAAGATAAAGAACTGCGTGGTGTTTCAATTCTCAATTCGAGACTCTCTCATTTCATTCTTCTCTTCCAGTCCTGAAAAGACGTATGTTATTCAATTGTCCAACAAAGCTGCAAATACAAGTTATCATTCTTCTCCTGGTGTTTTTGTCACCCTACACCAAGCCTACGATAAAAGCAAGAGTTATCAGACTCTTCTTGTTAACGTAGTGTTGATTAGGACGATAAATGGATAGATGGAACAAAGCGAGTTATTGTTGAAGGATACTATGATGAAATCTCGATCAAAAGCATTTGATTCCCCTGAGAATCAATTGAGTCTAACTCTTGGTAGTATCACTGTTTATATTCCTATCAGTATGACTGATGTTCTCCCTCATATCAATGTCCAATCATCAACTCTCCTTCTTCCTCTCTATCTTTCCTCTTTCATCATTCTTCAGGATCTTATTCTCGAGTATGCTAATCAGATCGTTCAAGTCATTCTTCAATTCAAGAGTCACAAGCAAACAGTCCCATCGCATCAGGCACATACTCGATCCAATTCTTCTCTCAGTTATGTGATGGGTGGATCTTCTTCGATTATGGGCCTCACTACTCCACGAAATAGTGATCGATCTCGTGTCAATCAGCGTCAGACATTCCTTCAGAAAGGAGCAAGTCGTGTAAAGAAGATGGCTTCATCTGTTAAGAATGTTGGAACCTCGACATTGAAGAAGAAGGTCACAATTGAACCAGAGAAGAGGCGTAATTGGATGCTCACATTGAATATTGAAGAATTGATGCTTCATATTCAGGTTTCAAAGGTTCTTTTCCTCACTTATTCACTTCATAATCTCATCACCTATTATTCAGACTCAACTCTTCTCATTTCTCTTCTTCAGCATGGAATTGAGTTTGTACGAACAGATGCACCTTATTCAGATCGTTTCTTCACATGTCCATCTCTTCCTGAAGTGATTGTAGCAATTGACAAGCCATCAAAATCCATGCCTCAACGTCTTCCACGGCGTGAACACAAGCCTTCGGTGTCAACAGTCGCTTCAAGCAGTGTTGTTCGTCTGGCTCCTGCAGGTACGGATGGTGAGGATACTGCACAGGGCAAGAAGTCTGTTGCCGGGTCACTATTCAACAGTAATGGAGGTCTTTCTATCGAGAAGGAACAGGATATGAGTGTTGAAGTCCTTGTAGATACTCTGAAGATTATGCTAACTACCAAACAAGTGAATCAGTTCAATGCCTTAATTGTAAGCTAATCTAATAGAATGAGAAGTAGGCTGATATCAGTCTTCAGTGGAATCAGCTTAAGGATACCGAACACTACAAGCGTTGGGCTGTTTTGTGTGATCAGATCAATCTTTTGCAGTATCCAGCAGACTCACAAACTGTCTCATCGATTCCACGATGTCCTTCAGAAACTTCACTCCAACTGTATACCATTCCATCCTCTCAATCCATGATTCTACCACCTGCTCTCCTTCCAGAGACACATCCAGAGGAGAAGCCAGCAGATCGTCATACAAAGAAGTGTGAAGTGAAGGTGACCCTGAAGGGTTGTGATATACAAATCCGAGCAACACTGGGTGCTGACAGCAGTATCGTAGTTGTATCATCTGAGAAGTGGCTCTGTCGAGGAATCATGAATGAATCATGGAATGTTCGCATTTAACAGAATACTCACAAATAGATGACAGTTTCTGTCACAAATCTTGGAATTCACAACTTTTTCAAGAAGGTTCAGTTCGGTCATCCTCTGGAATGTATGTGTCCTGACAGTTACTCATGTTAAGCGTATTTTCTCACCTTTGTGGTTCCACAGACTTCTCTACATATTATCACGAAGACAAATCACACTCGTCTGTCTCTTCTTGTGAGTGAACCTTCGTTAGTAGCACAGGAGGGCTTCCAGATTGCGCTGTCACAATGGCTGGACGATCTTTTGGTCATGGAGAATGCACAGACCACGTCACAAGAACCCAAATCGGAAGGAGGTGACTTCAATCAGGAGTCAACTCGAGTGAGTGATTTCCGCGTATGAAATGAGATTAACTGATAGTGTAGGAGCCAGTACGTGAAGAGTTTTCGAAATTGGTGATGAGTGTGTGTGTTCATCAACTGGGAATACTGCTGAGGACAAACGAACATAGTGGAATGGCTGCAGATGTGAGTCAGATCCTCATTACGATGAAGGATGAATCACGAGTATGTGAGAAATAGGCAGGATTATGAGTAGACTTGTTATTACTCATCTAATGAACATGATTGGATGAAGATCAGTAAGACGGTTCTAGTTGACTGTGACTATTATTGTCTTATGAATAGTGTATGTCAATTGATACCCCACTGTTGTCTCTCCTTCCTCTTGTATCAGATGACTTCTCTTTTAAGTATTCCAGATTGCATGAATTATGTGTCGCTGGTCCTTCACAAGCCAAGTATGAGAGTTTAATTCTCTAATGAACCGTAGTTTAACCAGTCTTTCTATTCAGTGTCTTTTTGCACGAAGTCAATCTCATTTCCTTCCTACAGATAATTCGCTTCAATGTACAATAAATGGTTCTATTTTTGGAATGACATGATTTATAGCACTTATCAATCATCCTGAAATGGTCCTGGAAAAGTCACTTTCAATTGTTATTGGGTATTTGAATCGACTGGATCTGATACAGCAACAGAGACAAAACTCTCTATCAACAACAACCTCAATTTGTAGTGATCAACCAGTAGAATTCAACGGGTCAACGAAACCCCCATTATTTCCACTTATTGAATTTGAGTGTGTCGTGCGTGTTCAGGATCCAGGAATCATTGTAGTGTTTGTAGACAAATTCCAACCATCTTCAAAAGCAGCTGAGGTGTCATTCCCTTCAATGAATATGGACTGTTTGTATCGTGCTGACTATGATAAGGATAATTGGCTTGTGATGAGTTTGGGTATTGAATTCTCAGCTGTATCTTTCTCTGCTTTATTCCTTGACTTCTTAAGTGCTGTGATGACAACTCATAACTCAAGTGATCAAATGGCTGTTGAGAATACTCGACCCGATATGAAGATGGAAGAAAGGCCAACAGTTCAGACTTCTCCTTCGTTCTATGAGGAAGATGATTATGTTCCTCCTGATGGAAACAAATGTATTGAATGAATGAGAATGTAAAGATTAGTGATTGTTCATTGTACCACTCAAATTGTGTGTAATTCGATTCGTTTGCTGAGTAGCTATGATGCATTGAAAATGAGTGAAGGTGTTTTGTTAGAAATGATTCTTGATAGTATGTTCAGTAATCCTTGATTATTATAAGAACCGATTAATCTGTCCTATGGTACATATGAAGTGCAAACCGAAGAGTCTCGATTTTCCTTTGATTCGCTTCAAATTATGATAGATGTGATTCGTGTGGCTCTTAACCCCTCATCTCCATTCATTGCCCTCACTGTGACTCCCTGTGGGTTAAGTTTGTATTCAGTACTGATTTCAGTCCATTGTGACATAGATGCCATTCAAACACCGAATCCGAAGTTGGAATTTCTCTTCTCTCAATCTGAATGTTAGTATTGAAAAGGTGATTCATTGATAGGTGGGTGATGTGATGTTGAAAGTGGTACTCAGTCAGATGGTGGTGGGGTATTCGTGGGTGAATATGTGGTATCAACACTATAAGCAGAGTCTACAGCAGGATACTCAATCATTACATACTTCTCGTTCTCTAGAAGGATACGATGAACAGCAATATTCTATCTTGGTAGAGATTCAAGAGATCGAGACTCAAATAGATCTTACTGTAAGAATAAGACCCTAATCTCATCAGTAGAAGGCACTACCATCCATCTTCACAATCACATTACATGCACCTCAGTTATCAATTCAATTTGATGGTATTCTTTGGGTTTTATTCTCAATTAGATCGATTCTGTGATTATCTGATGGGTATTCCTTATAGTGGGAATAGTATTGTGGATGCGTCATTTGTGTTCCATGAATTGGATATAGCATTAAGTGATGCTCCTTCAGGAGAGAGTAGACGACATCGTTTTGAAAAGAAACGTGATAAATACATGAATTGGTGCATAGCCATCACAGAGACAGCATGTGACCTTCAGATTGAATATCGAGAACACCATGATATGGAAACAGGAACCAATATTCTCCTTCCTCTTCCTAAAGTCGAAATTTCAGTAAGAGAAAAGGAGAAAGATAATGAATAGAATACTGGAATCACTACAGGGAATGAGAAGGATCCTCGTCCTGCTTTCATGCTTATCAGCAATGGATTTATGATTACCATCACAACAGTGATTTCTTAGTGTTTCAGTGACTCATAGGAGCTTCTTAATGTCGTACGACGTCGAGATCAGTATGATGTTCCAGTTCGTCATCGTCATTGTGTGGATGTGGTTGTGAAGGAAACACAAATTGTTATGGAACAGCTGACCATTGATGCAGTGATTCGAATTGTTAGTGAAATTCGGTATTATTTGTGAGATCCATTAATTCTTAGGAATTTTGTCACTCAAGAGTTGTATCAAATTCAATGCAGCAGTAGTCCTTTCTGTATCCTGATCCCTGTAGATCTCAATCAGACTCAACGAACAAGTCTCAACCGCTCAAACCAAAGCAGTGAATCTCTTCCAATCCTTTCAAGCCGACTTCAAGAAGAAGGATCGAAGGACGAGGTTCAGGAGGATGGTGTGTTGACAGTAGAACTCCAGTTGATCGATGCTGCGATCTACCGAGAGAGTGGCGAGGGTACGTGGTCGCAGCTGGTTGTGGAAGATATGACTCTGGACTATTTGCAAGCTCCATATGATGTGGCTTCTGTACTGAAGCGGGAACTCCTCGCACATATCAGTAGTGCTCAATTGAATCAACAAGAACGTAATCGTCAACGAAGTATGGCCAAAGTGATTGTTGGATTGCCTTCTGTGAAACTGTTGATGAATGAGAACGTGGCATTTGGAAAGAAACGTGTGATTACGATCACTGTACATCTATTGAGGATGATAATTATAACTAGCAATACCATACAGACTTTGATGATGTTATTAAGATCTCAACGAACTATCTTGATTACATGTCACTTCTGGATACATTTAATAAGATCGTAAAGGAGATGAAAGATAGTGATGAGAGCAATAAGAAGTTCAGTGCTCTGCTCTCGTCATTGTCACTGCAGGATAATGTAGGAAAACATACGAAGAAAGAGCCTATTGAAGTGGAATTCATTTATCGTGAGCATATAGAAGAGGAATGAGGTGTAGCTGATAGCGAGCATTTCACGCTGATGCCAAAGATTGATCCTTTAGGAAACATGACTCCATCGATTAGTCAGAAGACTTTTCCACCAATGGTAGTTCATGGGATGTGTGATGACTTGTAGTTGATGCAATATACGAATGATTATGTAATGGAAGTGTTAGGAAATATACTTGTCGGTATTGATGGAGTGTTATCATTGTTGGAACATCGATTATATGTTTGTTGTTCAATGGAGAACATTGAAGTGAATCTTTGACTTCAATCAGTCAGTCAAAGAAATGTGATAAGGATCAAAACAAAGAGAAACAAACACATATCAACATTCTTTCCGTCGTTTCGAATATGCTTCAA
>JABLTK010040543.1_pt1 | contig 15443 bp, 12 predicted proteins | sample 7160131 | NCBI WGS metagenome assembly JABLTK01 (sample SAMN14651221, study PRJNA627086) | human gut metagenome | isolation source: feces | host: Homo sapiens
GAAATTAAAAGAATATCTTGAAACAAGAAAAATATCTAAAAATATATTTAAAGTAATAGTATTAACAGTATTTGTATTATCCCTTAATTCATTATCATATGCGTACTTTACTTCAACTATAGAAGGAGAAGGAAAAGTAAGTATAGGATATAGTAGTAGTGATACAAGTTTTAATAGTATAGGTAAGACAGGAGGAAGTAAAAGTATAAATCTAGAACACACTCATACAACAAAAGACCACACATTAACAATTGCGGAAATGCCTAGTCATGGACATTCTTTAGCTAGAATAACAGGAAGTACTGGAAACAATGGTGACTATCTTCCTTATAGTAATTCTTCTGGAATAATTCATAATAATTCAGGACCATTAGGTGATACTGGTGGCTCACAGCCACATAATCACGGAGAGACAACATCTAGTTTATCTTCTCTCCAGTCAATACTTAATCCATATATAGTATCTGCTAAATGGATTAGAGTTTCATAATTTTTAAATTAAAAAAGGAAGCTAATTAACTCCCTTTAGTTACAACGTCCATTGTTGTTTATAAGACCTGCTCCAAATACTATTACTAACAAAATAAATAATACTAATATTATTGCAGCTCCATATCCGCCTGCTGAATATCCATAACTTGGGTATCCATATCCGCCACAACAAGGATTTGTACTACCATATCCGTTGTATCCGTAATAATACATAATTATTCCTCCTTTTACTATCTAATATAATGTATTAGTTTAGTGTGCTTTTTGACAATGAAAATACCCAAATATTTAAAAAAAGTTTTTAAAACTGTAAATATATGATAAAATCATATAAGAGGATAAAGTATGAAACAGATTTTTAAAAAACTTGATAAACCTTTATTATTTTTTACAGTTCTATATTCGGTATTAGGACTTCTTTTAGTGTTGTCAGCATCTAGTGTTATCGCAGTTATGAATTATGAAGAAAGTCCATATTATTTTTTTATTAGACAATTTATTTTTGTTTTTATAGGATATTTAATTGGATTTTTATTTATTTTACGGTTTCCAATTAGACGGTATAAAAAGTTTATGCCAATACTACTTGTGGGTTTAGTTTTTGTGCTTATTTTCTTACTTCTTTATGGAGAACTTACAAATAGTGCCAGAAGCTGGCTTAACATAGCTGGTTTTGGTATTCAACCAAGTGAATTTGCGAAGTTAATATTAATTTTATTTATAGCATTTTTTTATGGAAATTTTAATAGTAAAACAAGAGGAAAGTACGAAGTATTTATTCCAATAGCTTATAGTATTTTTGTTGTTGGTCTTATTTTGATGCAGCCAGACCTTGGGACTGCAACTATTGTTGCTGGAATTGTTATGTTTACATTTTTAGCTATTCCACTAAATAGTAATAGTGTTATTAGAGCACTTAAAATACTTGCTGGTGTTGCAATAGTAGTTATAATAGTAGTTTTATCAACTGGTGAGAGTTTTCTTACTGAAGAACAACAAAGCCGTTTAAATTATAAAGACCCTTGTCAAAGATATACAGAAAAAACAGGGTATCAAGTTTGTAATGGATTTATTGCAATAAATAACGGAGGGTTAATTGGAAAAGGTTTAGGAAATTCTACTCAAAAGTATTTATATTTGCCTGAGGCATACACTGACTTTATTTTTCCAATTGCTGTTGAAGAGTTAGGAGTAATTATTTGTTCTGTTTTAATTTTAGGGTTTTTATATATAATTTTTAGAATTATTTATATTGCAAAAAAAGCTAGTAATTTGAGGAATTCAATTATATGTTATGGTATAGCTATGTATTTACTTTTACATCTTTTAATCAATTTCTTAGGAATACTTGCACTTATCCCACTAACAGGTGTTCCTGTTCCATTCTTTAGTTATGGTGGAAGTTTTGCAATAAGTGTTATAGTTGCAATGTTTTTAGTACAAAGAGTTGCTATTGAAAGTAAAAATGATATGGTAAGAAGAGATATTGATAATTTTTAAAAGAGTTCACACTTCTTATAAATAATAATATTTATAGGAGGTGTTTTTTTATGCATGAATATGATTCTACTTTTGAATATGTTAAACATAATAAGAAGAGTGCAACTTTAATATTCTTTTTTTTAATCATTGTAACACTTTCTATTTCTTTATATATAAAATGTAATGAAGAACCTGTAATAAAATATAAAACTAAAAAGGTAGTAGAAGAGTGTAAAAAAACTGAGTCAAAAAAATTAATAGTAGACATAAAAGGTTATGTTAAAAAGCCAGGTGTTTATGAAGTAGAGGAAGAAACTAGAATTAGTGATGTAATAGAACTTGCTGGAGGGCTTTTATTAAGTGCTAATACGAGATACTTAAATTTATCAAAAAAAGTAACTGATGAGCTTGTTATAATAATTTATTCTGATACTGAAATAGAAGAAATGATAGAAAAAGGAGAAATAGAAGAAAAATTACCTGATGTAAAAGATGAAAACTTAATTACCTCAGAAGAAGTTTTAGAAGAAGAAACTAATGAAAATAAAGTATCTGGAAAAATAAATATAAATACAGCAAGTCTTGAAGAACTAATGACTTTAACTGGTATTGGAGAGACTAAGGCAGAAGCAATCATTAAATACAGAGAAGAGAATAAATTTAAAACAATTGAAGACATAATGGAAGTAAGTGGTATAGGAGAAAGTACTTTTGAGAAGATTAAAAATAATATTACAGTATAATTTTATTTATTATTTTTTAGTCTTTATTTCTTTATTTTATTCTTTTATGTATATAAGTAATATAACAAAATATTCAAGCTTTAATGGTGATGAGACTAATTTTAAATTTATTGTAACGAATAAAAAAATAGATGGAAATAAAATATCTTTAGAACTTAGTGGAAAAGAAAAAATAGTAGGAACATATTATGCAGAAACAGAAAAGGAACTTTTATATTTAAAAGAAAATATAAAGTTTGGAAGTACTCTTTATTTGGAAGGGAAATTAGAAGAAGCTAAAGAAAACTCTATACCTAATTTATTTAATTATAAAAAATATTTATATAATAATTCTATATTTTACGTTTTGAATATTAAAAATATAAAAAAAATAGAAAAAGGTAATAACTATTTTTATAAACTAAAAAACAAAATAATTGAAAGAATAGAAAAGTTAGAATATAAAGAATACTATTATGCACTTTTACTTGGAGAAACTTTTTATGTAAACGAAGAAATTTATAGCACATATAATAAAAATGGAATAACTCATTTATTTGCTTTAAGTGGAATGCATGTAATGTTTTTTGCAAGTATACTATTATTTTTATTAAAAAAAATAAAAGTAAATATTTTTATAAAAAAATTAATTGTTTTTTCTTTTCTTTTGTTTCTTTCTTTTTTATCTGGATTTAGTCCATCTATTATGAGAGCTATTTTTTTCTTTTTACTTATTAGTATTAATAGTTTTTTTAATTTAGAAGTTAAAAGCATAAATATTTTATTATTAATTTTTTCTGTTTATGTTTTTATTAATCCTTTTATAATATATGATTTATCATTTCTTTTATCTTTTACTGTTACTTTTTTTATAATTTTATATATGAAGTTATTTAAGAGTAGCAGAAAAGTTAAAAGTATGATTTATATAAATATAATATCTTTTTTAGCTAGTTTACCTATAATTATAAATAATTTTTATTATGTTAATTTATTATCAATTATAAATAATTTATTTTTTGTTCCCTTTGTGACTTTTATAGTTTATCCTTTAACAATTATAAGTTTTATTTTTCCAATTGTTATTAATATTTATGAACTTTCTTTAAATATTATGGAGAATGTATCAATTTTTATGGCTGAAAGAGCTATTATTTATTCTAGTATAAAGTTATGTTTTATATTTTTAATTCTTTATTATATTTTTTTGTTTTTGTTTTCAAGAAGTAATAATATTAAATATATTTTTTTAATTTCTACTATTTTAATTATTAATTTATTTATTCCTAAATTAAATAATAATACTACAGTTCATTTTATAGATGTAGGGCAGGGAGATAGTACGTTAATAGTAACTCCTTATATGAAAAAAACAATATTAATTGATACAGGAGGTAAACTGGAGTTTTTAAATGAAGATTGGAAAAAGAAAAATAATACATATAAGGTCGCAGATAATTTAATTACTTATTTTTATAGTTTGGGAATTAAAAAAATAGATTATTTATTTATCACTCATGGAGACTATGACCATGCAGGGGATAGTAAATATTTAATAGATAATTTTATTGTTAAAAATGTTTTTATAAATAAAGGAAGTGTTAATGAACTTGAAAGTAAAATAGAAAATAAGGAGAAATTAGAAGGTGACTTAAAAATAGATAATGTTTATATAAAAACTTTAAATAATAAAATATATGATAACGAAAATGATAATAGTTTGGTTTTAGAAATAAAAATAAATGATAAAAAACTTTTATTTATGGGAGATGCTAGTACAAAAGTAGAAGAGGATATACTTTTAAATAAAGTGTTTTTATTAAAAGTAGGACATCATGGAAGTAAAAATAGTACAAGTAGAGATTTTGTTAAAAAAATAAATCCTAAATATTCAATAATTAGTGTAGGGGAAGATAATATGTATGGACACCCTAGTAATGAAGTCTTAAAAAATTTGAAAAACTCCAAAGTATTAAGAACAGATATTAACGGAAGTATAATTTTTAAATTTGATAAAAATAGTTATAAAATAAAAACTGTGTTAAACTAATTTAAAAAAAGTGTAACTTTTTTTAAAAAACTTGCATAATAATATATTGTACACTACATGTTGGTGTTAAATATAAAAAGGAAATTTCCAAATAAAAAAAGTGTGAGATTTTTCACACTTTTTTTGTTAAGCATTTCTTGTTTTACCAGTTCTAGTCCATCCAGGTAGAGATTTGAAGTAACTCCATTTATATTCATAAGTTATAACTGTTTTACTTGTTGCATTAATTTTCTTAGTTGTTTTCTTATAACAGTATTTACCATCTTTAGTGTAACCAGCTGGACAACTATATCCAATAACTTCTCCTCCAGGGATAGTTACTTTACATTTGTTTCCAACAAGTTCTGCGTTTTGGTTTTCACAGTAATAGTCACCTTCGATAACCTCAACTCTACAACATGCACTATTATCTGGTTCTTTAGTAAATCCATCTGGACAAGAATATGTTGGTTTTCCTTCTACTTCAGTAGCTGGTTTAGTAGTAGTTTTTTTACATTTACCATTTTCCATTACATAACCATCAGGACAAGATTTTTCTCCCTCAGTTGGAGTAGCAGGAATAACTTCTACTTTTTCACATATGTTATCTTTTAATGTATAACCAGTTGGACAACTATATCCATCAACTATTTTAGTAGCATCAATTGTATCAGTTAACTTACATACATTTCCTACTAATGTACCAATTGTACAAGTATTCTTATATTTTGGTGTACAAGATTTTAATGTTGTTATAACACAGTTTTTACCAGTAAGTGTTCCGCCTATACCTTTACAACTATATGTTTTAGTGTAATGTTTGTTTGTTGCAGTTGTATAAGTAGTGTAATTAGCTGTTTTGCTTCTTTCATAATATGCATAGTGGTAATAAGTTTTAAAACCACAACCTGCGCACGCTTGTCTTTCACTTGTTCCAGTTGCTACTAATTTAGATGTTGCATTAGTATAAGTTGATTTTTTGTAATCATAAGAATATGATGCAACAAATACCCAATCTCCGTAAGTGTAACCATTTTGTACTTTCTTTGTACAAGTAGAGCCACTCTTAGTATATCCACTAGGACAAGTTTCTTTTAATGTAGTAGAAACATTTGCAGCTTTAGTTGTTTTAGTTTGACATGTGCTTCCATTACCAGTTGGTGTACATCCGCTAGGACAAGTATAACCATTAAGTACTAATGAAGTATTACTTGTTAATGTTTTTGTACATTCAGTTCCATGTAATGTGTATTGGAACGGACAAGTATATGCATATTTTTGTGTAGCACTTTTTATATCAGTTTTATAACAATAGTTTCCATTCTTTTCATATCCTGTAGGACAAGTATATTTTTGTTCTGTAGTAGGTTCAGTATATTCTACTTTTGTACATTTTGTACCATCAAGTTCATAACCTTCTGGGCATGTGTATGTAGTTTCTCCTGGAACCTCAGTTATTTCAGTACATACTTTATGTTCACCAGTATTCTTTTTAGCATCTTCATATATTACTTTATCTTTTGATAATATTTTAGTTGCTTCTATTCTTTTACCAAATTCTGTTGAATAACAATATTTTCCGTTTAATGTGTAACCACTAGGACAAGAATAATTTGTTTTTTCAACTTCTCTCATAAATTGATATTGAAGTTTAGTAGCAATTTCTTCCTTACATTTATTATCTTCACAGAAATCATAACATCCAATAATTTCAGTTATTGTTTTTGTTTCATCTCCGCAAGATAAAGTGATTTTCATGTGATATTCTTCGCCTTCTTTAGTAACTTTTACTATACTTTTATTAGCGTCACATGCTTTATCATTTTTATCTATTAATGGTAATAATAAGTTTAAATCATACATTTCTTGAAGTGTTAATGTTTTTTCTTCACCAACACCTGGCATTCTTTCTAAAGTGAAATATGATTTTGCTGCATATTTCATTTCATTTAAGTTTTCTCTAAATATTCTATCAAATAGTACACTAAAGTTATATTTACTTAGTACATCTTCATCATTTCCGTTATTATTGTTAGCATTGTTATTAGGGAAAAACCACATAAGTATTAAAACAAAAATAATTAAGAATATTACTTTAGATACTATATCAAACCAGTTTACTCTAAATCTTCTTCCGTTTTCTTCCATTTTTTTCTCCCCCTTAACTATTAATTATATTACTATGTACTCTAACTTTAGTACCATTTTTATCTATATAATTAAATGCCATTTCTTTTAATAAGTACGCATTTTCTTTAGCTGTAGTTATTTCTTCTAATTTGCTAGTATCAGTAGACTCAGTTTTTGAATTTTTATCTACAATTTTTTGATTTATATAATCTATTTGTGTTCTGTATAGTGTTGTATAAGGATCTTGATCATATATTTTCGCATTTCCGTTAGTATAGTAATTATCACATTTTTGTAAAAGACGAACGATTAAATGGAAATATGGCATTTCAGTTTCTATTTTGCTTTCATCATCTATTTCAATACCTAAACTATCATGAGGTCCAACAATTATCGGATAGAAAGCTTTTTCTCCATCTGGAGTTGCTAAATAAATTCCTTTGCAATTATTCCATTTAAATATTAAATCGTTGAAATTTAATTTTTCAATTAAACCAGTTTTAAGTAGTAATTCAGCAAATGCTTGATCAGTTTCTTGCCATTGGAAATAATTTAAAGCCACAAGTGCTTTTAAATCATCAGCAGTCCATTCTTTTGATACTTCAAATGCCCCAGTACTATGAGGACCTTTCTTAACTATTTGATCTAGCCAATTTTCTCTATCAGTAAGTACCTTATATAATGGATGTGTGTCTTTTATAAATACACTTGGTTTTATATATGTTCCTTCTATAGGTTGGTCATTAACAATTGAAAGATATAATTTTTCAGATACGTTACCGATATTTTCATATATTTGTCCAATATAAGCTTCAGTAAAGCCATTTCCTTCTAAACCTTCAACTTCCAAGCCGTTTATCCATTTACCAAAATCTATTAAGTATTGTGGATTATTATCAAATTCACTTTTAGTTTCTTCATCTAAAGAATTAAAATAATCTGTTATTTTTTGTTCTAATTCTTTAGTTTCACTTTTAGTATAATATCTATCATTAGGTATTTCTTTAGTGTCTTCTACAGTTGTATCGGCAACTGCAGCATCGTTGTTTATGTGATTCATAACAGCAACAGTTCCTGCACTACTCGCAGCAACAGTAAAAGCTAAAGTAATTCCTGCGATTATTTTATTTCTTGTAGAAGTGAAAAAACCTTTTTTTACTTTTTTTTCTTCTTTAACTTCAAGTGCTTCTCTTCTTAATTTACTTCTTTCTTCATTGGTCATTTTACTTTCCCCCTTCGTTATTGACTTCATATTATAACACTTTGTCGTAATTTGTCAATATATTTACATTAAAAAGTTACTTTTTCTATATTTTAGCTTATGAGAGAATAATTTACATATGAATAAAAAAGTAGTTGCAAAATATATATTAAATGGTTATTATAGAAAATTGGAGCGTGTTTTTATGGTATGTGATAATTGTCCACATAGTTGTAAAAAAAGAAAGAAGAAGAATAAAAGGGTAGGAATAATTTGTTTATTTATTGTTTTAGTTCTTGTATTAATTTATCTTTTTGTAAAATAACTTTAAAAAGTAAGAAAATTTATGTATAATTAAATTGGTGGTTATATGCAAGAATTTAAAACTTTAGATGAACTTTATAAAAGATTGTCTCCTGCGTTTGACTCAAAAATAAGAGAACTTCATAACAGAGGTTATCATTATATAAAAAAAGAAGATATATGGAACTATTTGAGTTTAAATGTATGGAGTAAAAGTAGTGATTTATCACTATATAAAATGGTAGAAGATATTTTTGATTTAAGTGAAGATAAAATAAATACTTATGTTTTAAATATCTTGTCAAAAGAAAACAGAAATATAAAAGAAATGGATGTATTGTAGTATGAAAAATAAGAAATTTTGGTTAACAAATTTAATAGTTATATTATTAGTAGCTATTGTTGGTTTTGCTTATAAACCAGTATTAAATGATATTAATTATGGACTAGATTTAAAAGGTGGTTTTGAAGTTTTATATAAAGTAGATCCACTTGGGAAGGGTGAGAAACTTACTGATGATATGATGAGTGCAACCTATAAAAGTATTCAAAATAGGGTGGACTCACTTGGTGTAAGTGAACCTGAGATTAGTATTGAGGGAGATAAAATACGTGTAAAACTTGCTGGTGTTACAAACGAAGAGGAAGCAAGAGAAAGACTTAGTACGCCTGCGGTACTTTCTTTTAGAGATACTAGCGATAACTTACTTATGAATTCAAGTGTACTTGGAAGTCCTGCGGCAAGACTTGATTATAATAGTAATAGAGAGCCAGTGGTTGCATTAAAAATTGCTGATGTTGATAAATTCTACTCTGTAACTAAAAAAATAAGTACAAGTAGTGATAATAGAATTGTTATTTGGCTTGATTATGAAGATAATGTTGATTCATTTAAAAATGAAGAAGCAACATGTGGAGTAGACGGAAATATGAGTTGTATTTCTGTTGCTAGTGTAAATGAGGCATTCGCAAGCGATGTAGTAATTGAAGGAAGTTTTGAAGCTGAAGAAGCAGAAGAGTTAGTTGATTTAATAAATTCTGGTTCTCTTCCTACAAAACTTACTGAAGTAAGTACTAAAACAGTTGATGCATCATTTGGTAGTGATACACTTGGAGTCGCAGCAATCGCTGGGGTTATTGTAATGATTTTAATTGTTATAATGATGAGTGTAGTATATAGATTTGCTGGATTCATTAGTGGAGTATGTGTATTTATCTATTCGTTTTTAGTATTCTTAATTTATAATTTAATAGATGGTGTTTTGACACTACCAGGTATTGCGGCATTAATTTTAGGTATAGGTATGGCAGTTGATGCATCTATTATATCTTTCGAAAGAGTAAAAGATGAACTAAAACGTGGAAGAAATCTTGAAGCTGCTGAAAAGGAAGGTAACAAAAGAAGTTTAATAACTATAATTGATGCTAATATAACTACATTTATAGTAGCTGTGGTATTGTTTATATTTGGAGAAAGCTCAGTAAAAGGTTTTGCAACTCTTTTAATGATAACTATAATATTAACTATACTAACAATGGTTATAGTAAATCGTTTAATTGTTAAAGAATATGTAAAAAGTAAATTCTTTGATAATAAAATTACGGCATTTATTGGTTTAAATAAAAATAAAATAGTTAAATTAGGTAGTAAAGAAGAACCAAAAGATGGCTTTGAAAAAATAGATTTTGTAAAACATAAAAAAGTATGGTTTACAATTTCTGCATTAATACTAGTTGTTGGATTATTCTTCGGAGTAGCAAAAGGTATGAATTTAGGTATTGATTTTACTGGTGGGACTGATATAACATTAAAAGCTAGTGATATAGATATGAATGAAGCAAAAGAAATCATGAGTGATTATGATATTGTGGAATTTGAAAAAGTAAGTGAAAATGAAGCATATATTAAAATAACTGATACTTTAACTAAAAATGAAATAAATGATATAAAATCAGATTTTGAAAAACAAGAAGTAAGCGCAGATATTACAGTTATTAGTAATCTTGTTAAACAAGACTTAATTAAAAATGCAATTATAAGTGTTATAATCGCAAGCTTAGGTATACTTATCTATATTGCGTTTAGATTTACTTGGAATTATGCACTTGGAGCAATTATTTCACTACTTCATGATGTATTCTTTGTTCTTGCAATGTTTGCAATATTTAGAATTGAAATAAACTTTATGTTTATCGCAGCAATTTTAACTATAATAGGTTATTCAATTAATGATACAATTGTAAGTTTTGATAGGATAAGAGAAAACTCTAAAAAATATTATAATGATAAACCAAAAACAAAAGAAGAATTAGAAAATCTAGTTAATAGAAGTATTAGACAAACATTCTTTAGAAGTTTATATACATCTATTACAACAATAACTGCGGTAGTTGTTCTTATTCTAGCTGGAGCTAGTGAAATACTTAACTTTAATTTAGCGCTACTCTTTGGTTTAGTAATTGGTGTTTATAGCTCAATATTTATTGCTGCGCAAATATGGTTAATTCTTGAAGTAAAAGGATTAGGAAAAACTAAGAAAAAACCAAAATATATAGATGATGAGCTAGATGAAAAAGAAATTAAAGGTATAAACTCTTAAAAAGGAGAAAAAATATGAAAGAATTAGAAGCTTTAGAAAAAAAGTTATCAACATATATGACAGATGAAAATTTAGAATTGATAAAAAAATATTATAAAAAAGCTTTAGAAATATATGATGGAATGAAAAGAAAAACGGGTGAAGAGTATATTCTTCACCCCATTGCTGTTGCAGGTATTCTTGCTTCTTTAAAGATGGATCCTGTAACTATAGGGAGTGCTTTACTTCATGAGGCACTTTTACTTGATAAAATGACAGAGGAAGAAATTGAAAGAGACTTTGGTGAAGAAACAAAAGAAATAATAGTTTGTTTAACTAAAATAAGCAATGTAAAAAGAACTTTTAAAAAAGAGTCAAATGTTGATCATGATAGAAGAGTTGTTGTAGGTCTTGCTGAAAATCCAAAAGCTTTATTTATAAGACTTGCTGATAGAACTCATAATATGAGAAGTCTTTATGTCTTTCCAAAAGAACATAGAGAAGAAATAATAGAAGAAACTCAAAATATTTTAATTCCAATCGCACATAGATTAGGTATTAAAAAAATAAAAAGTGAACTTGAAGATTTATGTCTTAAATATTCAAAACCAGAAGCTTATGAAGAAGTAAAACAAATGATAAACGCAGACTATGATATATTAAATGATGCTCTTAACAGAATGAAAGAAGAATTAAGCGAACTTTTAAGAGAACATGAAATAAACTTTGAAATATTTGGCAGAGTTAAAAGTATTTATGGTATTCATGCTAAACTTGTAAAGGGAAGAAGATTTAGTGATATTTTTGACTTGCTTGGTCTTAGAATAATAGTAGAAACAGTAGAAGAATGTTATTTGATAGTAGGTTTAATTCACTCAAAATATCGTTCTATTCCTAAAAGATTTAAAGACTTTATAGCCAATCCAAAAAGTAATATGTATCAAAGTATTCACACAACTGTTTTTGGTGTAGATGGTAGGATGTTTGAAGTACAAATAAGAACATATGAAATGGATGAGGTTGCTGAACGTGGAGTCGCATCTCACTGGAGTTATAAAGAAAAAAGTGATGGACGAGTAAAAACCGCTTTAGAAAATAAACTTGAAATGTTTAAATCTCTAATTGAGGCAAATGACAAAGTTGATAATGAAGACTTCTTTAAAAACTTAGAAACAGAATTATCAAATGAAGAAATGTATGTTTATACACCAAAAGGAGATATTATAGAGTTACCAGTTGGCTCAACTCCAATAGATTTTGCATATAAAATACATTCTGAGGTAGGTAATACTACAGTTGGAGCTTTTGTTAATAATAATATTGTTACACTTGACTGTGAACTTCATGATGGAGATGTTGTTAATCTTCAAACAAAAGCTGGTACTGAACCAAATAAAGATTGGTTAAAATTTGTTAAAACAGATACAGCTAAAAGTAGAATAAAATCATATTTTTCAAAACAAGAAAAAGAAAAGAACTTAGCTTTAGGTGAAGAATTATTAACAAACTACATTAAAAAACATAAAATACCAATCGCAGAAGTATTAAAAGAAGAAAACTTAAAAAGAGTTTTACCAATGTATAAAGTAGGTAGCTTAGAAGAACTTTACTTAAATATTGGTTCTTTAAAAGTAACGCCAAGAGAAGTTTATTTAAAACTTACACTTGAAGAAGAAAAAGAAGAAAAAATAAAACTTGAACCTAAAAAAGAAACAAACAGTAGAAAAAGTAATATATTGGTTGGAGGAAGAGATGGTATCCTTACAACTATAGCTTCATGTTGTCATCCAGTATATGGAGAAGAAATAATAGGTTTTATTACTAAAGGACATGGAGTAACTATTCATAAAAAAGATTGTTTAAATATTAAGAATTCAAAAAGATTAATAGATGTTGAATGGAAAGATAATGATGAAGAAAAATATGAAGCAATACTAAATGTTTATACAAATAAAACTCAAGAAAAATTAATGGATATAATCGCAAAAGCAACACAACTTAATATAACTGTTTTATCAATTAATTTAAAAAAAGATAAAAATCCATATTATAGAATAAGTTGTAAAGTAAAAGACATAAATAACTTAAATAACTTCATAATAGGATTAAATAACTTAAAATTTATAGATAAAGTTGAAAGGGTAACAAATGAAAGCATTATTACAAAGAAGTAAACAAAGTAAAGTTACAATAAATGGGAAAATAAATGGACAAATAGAAAAAGGACTAGTAATATTTGTAGGGTTTACAAATAATGATAATGAAGAAATAATTGATAAACTAATTAATAAAATAATAAACTTAAGAATATTTGAAGATGAAAAAGGGCTAATGAATAAAAGTTTATTAGATATAAATGGAAGTATTTTAAGTATTAGTCAGTTTACTCTTTATGCAGATACTAAAAAGGGAAGAAGACCATCATTTATAAATGCACTAAATCCAAAAGATTCACTTAAGCTTTATGAACTTTTTAATCAAAAACTAAAAGAAAAAAACATACATGTAGAAACAGGAATTTTTGGAGAAGATATGAAAGTAGAAATATATAATGATGGTCCAGTAACAATTTTATTAGATAGTGATGAACTAAAATAAACACGGAAAAATCCGTGTTTTTTCTTGACAATCGGGGGGGGTATTATATACTTACAATTAGGTAAGTATAAGAAAAAATAAAACAAAAAAACATAAATAAAAAAACATACTTGCCTAAATAAGTATGTTTTTTAAAAACACGCATTCTTGCACATAACACATAATTAAGATATAATATAAATAACAAAATATGACAATATTTTTATATGTTTAATTATATAATCATTTAGGAGAAAACTTATGAAAAAAGTAATAGTAATTTTATTAATATTTAGTTTAGTATTTATTTCTTTTTTTCTTTTTAAAAAAGAAGAAGAGAAAGAAAATGAAAATATAAGTATAATAATAGAAACAAATGAAGGAAATATAGAAGCAAGTACATACCCAGATAAAGAATATTATGAATATAGTAATATAAATTGTAAAAATACAAGTGATAATATAAATGTAAATTTTAATAAAGAAACATGGAAATTAAACTTAAGTGTAGAAGAAGAGAAAGTAGACGGAAATTTTAATTGTATAGTGCATTTTAAACAAAGAAACAGATTAGGGACAGAAGTAATAACATCAAAGTATAAAGAAAATAATAATGATGGATTAATCAAACTAAATCAACCAGAGACAGAACAAACTCCAGCTTTAGTAGAATACAGATATAGCGGAAGTAATGAAGAAGTAAAAAACTATGTAGAGTTTAATGGTGAAACTTGGAGAATAATAGGAGTATTCCCAGTAGATGATGGAACAGGAAATTATGAAAGTAGACTAAAGATAATAAGAGAAGAAAGTATAGGAAAATATTCTTTTGATAGTACCCCTGCAGGTATAAATGATTTTACTGAATCTACAGGAGCAGCTAGTCACTATGGTGCGGGATCAAATCAGTGGGGCAACAGTGTTGATTATGAAGGAGCAGACCTTATGAGACTACTTAATCCAGGCTATGAAAGTGAGAGTGTAAACAATAGTTTATATTGGAATAGAGAAAGTGGAACTTGTTATAATGGTGAAAATAATGCAACAACTTCATGTGATTTTAGTGATACTGGATTAACTAGTGATGCAAGAAATATGATAGATGATGCTAAATGGTATTTAGGTGCTAAGCCATATGATACAACCACTATTGAAGCTTATGAACTTGAAAGAGGAAGTGATTTGCCTAGGCCTGATTCAGGTAGAGATATTACTAAAACAATATCTTGGATAGGGAAGGTTGCAATAGCATATTCTTCAGATTATGGATATGCTTCAAAAGAATGTTATAGTAATACATCATTGTCTGATTATAATTTGGAAAAATGTTTAAATAGTAATTATTTATCAAATAATTTACAATGGAGACTTATTTCTCCTAGGGATGCTAATTCATTTTCAACATCTATAGTAGGTTTAAGTGGAACTAACGGTGGTTTTTATGCCGCAGGGGCCTATGGTGTTAGACCAACTTTATATTTAAAAGAAAATACCAAAATAATTTCTGGAAGCGGAACAATAGAAAATCCATATCAGTTATCACTATAAAACACGGAAAAACCCGTGTTTTTTCTTGACAATCGGGGGGGGTATTATATACTTACATTAAGGTAAGTATAAGAGAAAATAAAAGAAAAAAACATAAAAAAATTAACATACTTACTAAAAAAATATGTTTTTTAAAAACACACATTCTTGCACACAATACATAATTAAGATATAATATAAATACAATATATGACAATATTCTTATACTTAAAAATATATAATATTCTAGGAGATAAACATGAATAAGAAAATAATAATATTAATAATAACTATAGTAATATTAATAATACCTAATAAAATAAAAGCATATGAACTAGAAACAGAAAGTGGTTATGAGTATAGTAAAACACTCCCAGAAAGTGGATATAGCTATCATCATA
>JABLTK010157989.1_pt1 | contig 15429 bp, 5 predicted proteins | sample 7160131 | NCBI WGS metagenome assembly JABLTK01 (sample SAMN14651221, study PRJNA627086) | human gut metagenome | isolation source: feces | host: Homo sapiens
ACTTTTTTATTTTTTACTTCTAAATGAGTATTAAGGATACATAAACGCTTACTATCAATCATAATTGTAGCCTCAGTAATAATCCTAGGTATACTAGGAAAAAATGGAAGCTGATGCGTTTTATGACTTATAACCTTATGCTTAGTTATTATACTATTTGATTCGTTATATTTCTCTATTATAGGAATTATATTTGTTAGTGCTCTAAATCTTAGTTTACCAAATATTTTATAATTATCTCCAAGTATAGAAATTAATCTGTCCTTATATCTTTTTGTAAGCTCCTGAACCCCTATAATATCTATATTTTTATTAACTATGAAATTATATAACTCTTTAGTATGATCACCATATTTATCAATCCCATTGTATTTATTAAGCCTATATTTATTTTGAATATTAAAGGTTGCTATATTTAATATCATTAAACATCCTCCTAAACAAGAAAAAACGCCAAATGGCGTTTCTAGTTATTAATTTACAGCGTCTTTTAAAGCTGATCCTGCTTTGAATGTAACTGCATTTCTTGCAGCGATTTGAACTGTAGCACCTGTTCTTGGGTTACGTCCTTCACGTGCAGCTCTCTTTGAAACACCAAATGTTCCAAATCCAACTAATGCTATTTTATCTCCATCTGCTAAAGCCTTTGTAATTGTAGCAAATGTTGCATCAATTGCTCTAGTAGCGTCTGCTTTAGTTAATCCAGCTTCTTCAGCCACTGCTTCTACTAATTCTACTTTTTTCATAGTTAAAAATACCTCCCAAATTTTTTTAAGCATGTCATAGTATGCTTACATATTGAATTTATCATGAATCGCTATAAAATGCAATAAAAATGGGGAAAATTTAATAAAAAAAAAAGAATTTTTTACTGGAAAAACTTATTTAGAAACAAAAAAATTATGCTGTTTAAACATAATTTTTCTACTTACTATTTTTTAAAACCACAATCTAATTCTGTTTCTATTTTATAATCTGTTTTTCCATATGGTGTTTTAGGATATATAATTACTTTTGTTTTAGTTTTATTACAATTTTTTCCTGTTTTATTATTCTTAAATTCTTTAATTTCTTTACTAAATTCACCATCATTGTATCTTCCTAGATTTTCTAAATCAACTTTTATTCCGATAGTAGTGAATTTTGAAAGAAGAGCATTTCTTTCATCTGATGATGAACCAATTTGTTCATAATAAAAGTTTTCATAAAAGTTTTTCCCCATCTCTTTTAGAGAAGTGTTCAACTCTTCTTCATTACTTCTTTTTAGGAATATCATAGTAACTGTAACTACTAAAATAACAATTATTATTAATGATACTAAAATTTTAATTTTCTTATTTTCTTGTTTTTCTTTCTTACCAACTTCCATATTATTCTCCTTCTATTATTATATATTTATTATAGCACTTTTAATATAAATTTAAAAGTATAGATTAAACTAATTTAATTATTTGAATTTATAAACTTTGTAATTATATTATCTACACTTGAAATGGGTATTGCAAAACCTATTCCTTCAACTGCTTCTGATGTTTCTGATAGTTTAGTTGAATATTTAGCAGAGACTATTCCTATAACTTCACCCTTATCATTTAGTAGTGCTCCTCCACTATTTCCAACATTAATTGTTGCATCTATTTGTATCATTTCCATATTATAGTTATCTACCATAGTTTTTCTATTTAATGCACTAATTACACCTGTAGTAGTTGATAAGCCATACCCTAGAGAATTTCCAATTGCTATTACTCCATTTCCGACTTTTAACTTTTTACTATTTCCTATGGTTGCTACTTTAATGGATGTTACTGTACTCATATCTAAATCAGAAAGATTTATTGAAAGGAGTGCAATATCATTTTCTTTTTTTAGTCCTTTTATATTTGCAATATAATCTTTCCCATTTATGAACTGAACTCTTATTTCTTCTACATTTTCAATAACATGATAATTAGTTAATATAAATACTTCACTACTAGATTTACCAACTATTATTCCACTTCCAGAACTTTCAGTATAACTACTATTTTTAAAATAATCTGGTCCGTACTCCTCATTTGAAGAAATACTTTTACAACTAATAGCTACCAAAGATGGCATAGCTTTTTCTACTACCTTCGATACATCTATCATATATACATCACTATTAGTTGATATATTCTTTGAATAATTTAGACTAATTTTATCACTTGAAAATATATTGTAATTTATTATTAGAAATAATGATATCAAAATTATTAATAAAATAACTATAACTAATATTAAAATTTTTGTTTTTTTCTTTTTCTTCTTTTTTCGTTTTTTCTTTTTAGTTATTTGTTTGATAGGTTTAGAATTAGTTGAGAAATTTTTAATTTCAACATTATCTAAAATATTTTTATTAGGAATATCTTTCATAATAATTCACCTAAAAACTATCTAGTTTCCTTATCACTTTTGATAATTCTTTGAATTTTATCTACATCTTTTTTCTCTATTGCATCTATTAACTCTTGTTTTATTAATTCATCATAACTTTTATTATTTAACTTTTCAGTATTTTTTTCTTTTTCTAAAATTTGGTTTACTCTTTTTGTATCTTTATTTCTTAATGCCCTTACAAGTTCATCTTTTGTATTTAGTGAATCTTCTTTCTCATTTGCTCTTCTTACTTCTTCTTTAAGTTTATTTGCTTCTTCTTGAGTTAGTAGCATTTTTAACTTTTTGGAATCTCTTTCATTTATTGCCCCTATTAACTCATCTTTAGTAATAACATCATCATACAAGTCATCAACTGGTTCTTCTTCATCTTCTTTTTTATCTTTTTTCTTGAATATTATAATAATTATTATCAATAAGATAGCTAATAGTAGTAGAGAACCAATTATATACTTTATATTAATTCCAAAGATAGTTACTTCACTTTTTGATGTATTTACTTTTAATTTGTAATAATTACTATATCCATTTTTATCAGTTACTTTAATTAAGACAACACTATTATTTTTATCTAGGTTCTTATTATCTATAATTTCTACTTTACTACTTTTATCTTTCGCTACAGCATCTATAGTTAGTTTTTTAGATTTTTTCTTTAACTTAATTGTATATTCGTTAATATCAGAATCAAACTTTGGATATAAATTACTTTCTTTGACCTTTAAGCTAGATAATTTATTACTACTCTCATCATCTGATATTGTAACATTTAATGTATAAACTTTTTTACTACCATCTTCTGCTGTTACTATTATTTTTACAGTATTAGTTGTTCTTGATTTTAAACTATTGTTGCCTTCTATTACTACGTTAGCACTTTTACTAGAGGTTTTATAATGTAGATCTAATTTTTTAGTACCGTTTGGAACTGTAACGTTGTAATTTGTAACTGATGAAGAAAATTCAGGAGATATTTTAGCATTATTAATAGTCATGCTTTCCAAGTTATTATCTTTAGATTTAGATGATGATGTTGAAGATGTTTTTGAACTTGTGCTTGTATTTTTATTAGTAGTATTATTCTTTTTATTAGTAGTATTATTCTTTTTATTAGAATTTGTTTTATTACTATTATTATCTTGATTAGGATTATCTGCTACTATTTCTATTTCTTTACTATTTCCTTTAGCATCATGAACTATTGCTTTTGTATCACCGACTACTATATTGTTAATACCTATAGTTGTCTTACCTAACTGTTTTGCTTTAAATGTAAGAGTTATAATATCTCCTGCATTTTGTATGTATTCACCACTCATTCCTAAAGCAACAAATCTTTTTGTTGTTGTTCCATAACTAGCACTTAAAGGAGAAGAATCAGCTTTTTTATATCTTTGATATTCTAAATATCCACCATCATATGATATATCACCTTGAATAGTTGCTAAACCATCAGTGAATCCTATTATATCAGATGCATTTACAGTTAAAGAAATTGTATCATTTAATTTAACTGTTGAGTTACCATTTATATTAACATTAACTGTACCTGCATTAACATCTATTGCACTTATAAAAGTTATAAGTGCATATAGTAATACTATTGTTATATTTATCCTTTTTTTCATAATCACTTCTCCTTTAATCTAATCTTTCATTTCCTATAATATGGTTAACAATTTTTAAAGCATCTATTGCATTAATAATATTATCTTTGTTTGTATCAGCTGCTACTAGATATGGTCCAGATAATCTTTCTGTTTCGATGATATTATTGACAACTTTTAAGGCATCTATTGCATTAATCAAACCATTACCATCCGTATCACCAACAACAACAATTATTTTTTGATCAACAACTACATCATTAATTATTAATTTTACAATCATTCCCGTTGCTAAATCATCACCAGCTCCACACTCTGTTACTCCATCACTCTTATATATCTTTAACTTAGAGTTATCATTATCTAGTTGATCTTTTAATTCATTTGAAGTTGTATTTATTTTTACTGTTTTTATCATACCATCAGAAATATCATGTCCATATATATCAGATGTTATCTTTTCAGTAGATTGATTTAATATTGTTACAGTATATATATTAGTATCATTGCTACCTTGAACTTTAATTTTTATTTTATTTTCTTTTTCTAAATCACTTACTGTTAGACTACTAATATCTTGATATGATCCATCATTTAATGAAATTAACATTTTTGCAAGTGAATTACTTAATGTTGGTGTAATTACCACATTTGATGCATCATCACTTATATAAGCTATATAGTCTAGTACATTTTCACTAAATTCTGGAGTTAGTTTTGCACTTGTTACAGTTAGATTAGAAAGCGTTGCTTCAATATCTTTTTCTCTTTCAATATTTATTGTATAGTTTTTTACACTACCATCTTCTGCAGTAACAGAAATTTTAATAGTATTATTTCCATAACTTAATGAATGAATTCCATCACCTACTACTGAACTACCATCATACCCAAGTGCTGTAACATTTATACTGTCAACTGTAGATGAAACTGTTGCTTTATATGTTGTTGTATTTTCATTAAATGCTGGAGTTAAGTTTCCTTCACTAATTGATAATTCTTTTAAATTAGCATTACTTGATTTGATTTTATTAAATGTTATTGAATAAGTTCTTGCTACTCCTCCAGCAGAGGTTACTACAACCTTATGGACATATGGGTATCCATTAATTGTAATTTTTTCAAGACCTGTAACTGTAGCACTTGATGCTTCCTTAGTTCCGCTAATTATTAATACATTATCCTCCCCTGATATATCAACATTATAATTTAATACATTCTTATTAAATTCTGGGGTTAGGGAATATTTTTTACCATCTTCAGTTTCTATATTTAAATTTGATAAAAAGTTATTAGCTTGTGGAAGTCTTGTTACTTTTATTTCATATTTTTTTACCGAATTATCTTCTGCAGTTACTGCAATATATACAGTATTATTACTTCCTATTTGGAAATCAACGTTTCCTTCTATTTCGACTGTTGCTGTTGCATCTTCTGCTATTGCATTTATGTTTAGACTTGTAATTTCATAAGGAACATCCATAGTGTATTTAGTGTTTTCTTTACTAAATTCTGGAGATAAAGTTCCCTCTTTAGCTGATAATAATGCTAAATTGTTATTAGATGATTTATCTCTTGTTACTTGAATTGTATAAATCCTAGAATCTCCACTCTGACTTGTTACAGTAATTGTTATTATATTAACTCCTGTATTTAAATACCATTTTTTATTTCCTACTACATTGGCTGTTTCATCTTCTACTATTCCAAAAACATCAATATCAACTATATCATTAGTAACTTGTAACTCATAATCTACTTTTGTTTTAGAAAAATCATTTATTGTTTGATTATTTATTTTTAAATCTTTTAAATAATTATTTGTTGAAGGTTCTCTATATACATCAATTGTGTATACTCTAAATGAGTTATCTTCTGCAGTTACTGTTATTAAAATTGAATTATTTCCCACAGATAAGTTATATGTATCATTACCTGTTACAGTGGCATTAGCATCCTCTGCTACTCCTGAAATACTAATTGTATCTACATCATTTGGCACTGTTACTTGATAGTTTATTGTTTCTCTATCAAAACTTGGTGTTAATTCTTCACTTGATAATAATGATGCCAAATAATTATTACTAGAAGCTGCTTTATTTACTACTATTACATAAGTTTTTGTTGAATCATCTTCTGCTTTTGTAACTATATTAAAAGTATTTACTCCTGTTTTTAACTGCTTTTTACCAGTTCCAGTTATACTAGTTGTTTTTTCTTCTTCTGCTGTTGCATTAATTATAATTTCATCTATATCAGCAGATACACTTAATTGATAAGATACCTCGTTTGGATTAAAATCAGGAACAAGAGTTTGGCCATCTACTGATAGACTTTTTAAATTAGTATTACTATTTTTATTTCTAACTACTTTAATTACATAAGTTCTTATTGTACCATTAGCACTCTTTGATATAACTTTAAATTCGTTATCTCCTACTTCTAGATTTACTTTTCCTACTCCAGTTATAGTAGTGTCACTATCTTCTGCTACTGCTGAAATATCAAGAGTAGAAATCTCGTTTCCTACTTCTATGTTATAAATTAAATTAGTTTTACTAAATACATCTATATAGTTTTTACCATTTGTATCAACAACTTTTAAATCAGATAAGAAATTATTTGATGAAGGTTGTCTAGTAATATCAACATAGTAAGTATTAATCGTTCCATCTTCTGCAGTTACTGTTATACTTGCCTTATTTGTTCCTACTTTTAAGTTATCATTTCCAACAATTGAAATAGATGCTTCACTATCTTCGCATGTTGTTACTAAACTCGCATTAACTACTTCATTTGGTACTGTAAGTGTATAATTATTTTGTGTTTTTTCAAACGTTGGAGTAATAATACCATCAGTTGATGATAAATTACTTAAATAAGCATTATTAGAAAGAGCTCTAAATATTTTAATCTTATAAACCTTCTTTATAGAAGTATCTTCAGCTAAAACAACAATTTCAATATCATTATAACCTGTTTTAAGATTAACAGTTCCCGTACCAGACACTGTTGCTAACTCGTCCTCTTTAGTTGCAGATATTAAAATTTTAGACATACTATTTGGTACAGTAGCTGTATATTCTAATGTATCTTTAGAGAAGGTTTCGTTTAAACTATAACCATTAGATAGAGAAATACTTGTTAAATTAGCATTTAGACTTTTTGCTCTATTTACAATAATTGTATAAGTTGTTGTTGTATTATCTTCTGCGGTTACTACTATATTAATTGTATTATCACCTGTTTTTAATTTAATATTACCTGTTCCTGTAATGCTTTTTACTTTATCATCATTTGCTGTTGCTATAACATTAATTTCATCTACCTTATTATCTACGCTAGCTGTATATGAAGTTTTCTCTTTGCTAAAGGCCTCGTTTAATAAAGCTTCTTTTATTGATAATGATTTTAGTGAACTATCACTTGATGCTTTTTTAGTAATAACTACTACATATGTTTTTACATCTTTATTTTCTGCAGTTACATTTATGTTAAATGTATTTGTTCCTGTTTGTAATGTTTTTAAACCAGCTCCTTCTACTGTTGCTGTTTCTTCTTCAGGAGTTGCTTTAATCATTATTTCTTCTACATCACTATCTACAGTAGATGTATAACTTGTAGTATTTTTATTAAAACTTGGAGTTAATTCATGATCAACAACTTCTAAGCTAGATAATTTATTATTACCATTTAATGATCTTGTTATAGTAATTGTATATTTTTTACTATCACCTGATGCAGCAGTTACTATAATATCAAATGCATTTTGTCCTGTTACTAATTTTTTTATTCCATCTCCTGTTACTGTTTGATTAATATTATCATCAAGAGTTACTACAATTGAAACCTCATCAATAGAATTATCAACTACTATATTATAATCTGGATTTGCTTTAGTAAATCCTTGTAAATAATTAGTTCCCTTATTAAGCACTTTTATATCAGCTAAATTAGTATTAGTTGATTTTTTTCTTGTTACTTTAAGAGTATATATATTTGTTTTTTCACCATTTGCTGCTGTTACCGCAAATGTATAATTATTTTCTCCAACTGATAATTCCTCTGGACCACCCTTCACAAGAGTTGCTCCACTATATTCACAAATAGCATTTATATTTAAAGATGTTACCTCATATGGGACTTCAATACTATAATTGTTTTTAGTTTTATTAAATTCAAAATCATAACCTTCAACTTCTAGACTCTTTAAATAAGCATTATCAGAAAGTTTTCTATAAACCTTTATTGTATATGTTGTCTTAGTAGTACCATCTTGTGCTGTTACAACAATATTAATAGTATTATCCCCTGGATTTAAGTTAACTACTCCATCTCCTGTTACTGTTGAATCAGCATCACTTTTTGTATAACCGATTGTTATTGTCTCTTTAGAAAAATCAACATCATCTAAGGTATATACTTGTTTATCGGAAGCAAAATCTTTAACTGTTGTTCCATCAACTGTTAAATCAGTTAGAGTTGAAATAGTTTTTTTACTTCTGATTACTGTAATAGTATAATCCTTTGTACTACCGTTTTCAGCTTTTACTCTAACTTGAATTATATTACTTCCATAATTTAAGCTATGTTTTCCTACTCCACTAACAATTGTAGCATTAGTATCATTCACCACTGCATTTATATTGATCTCATCAACTGTTCCTGGAACTGTTGCTGTATACAGTGTATTATTAGGAGAAAAACTTTCATTAAAACTATAGTCATCAATAGAAAGAGACTTTAGAGTATTATCACTAGATTTATTTCTAGAAAATTTAATTTTATAAGTATTTATAGTACCATCTTCTGCAGTTACTACTACATTCGCCTTGGTATCTCCAGACGAATATTTTCCAAGACCACTAGTTATAGTAGCATTTTTATCCTCCGTAGTAGCAGAAATATTTATTTCAGTTACTGTTGAATCATACGTATATGTATAATAGTCATTAATTGTTGAATTAAAGTTTGGAGATAGGGTTCCTTGAGGGTCTGATGTAACATTTAATGCAGATAAATTAGCATTATTTGAAAGTCTTCTTACTTTTATTTTATATTCTTTTACTTGTCCACTCTCAGACTCTACTTTAAGTGTAATAGTATTATCACCAACATTTAAATTGTAATCTCCATTACCAACTAAAGTTGCTTTTTCATCTTCTAAGATACCTTCTACATTAATAGTAGTTTTACTATTAGCAACATTAGCTAAAGTATATTCAAGATTATTAGAAACAAATTCAGAAAGACTTGTTCCATCTATTTTAATATCTGATAAGTTATTATTAGTTGATGCTGCTGTCCTAGTAATATTTAAAGTATAATCTTGACTACTACAACTATTATCTAAAACTGCTTGATATTCGTCTTTACAGTTCTCTGCTTCTACAGTTACTTTCCTACTATTTATAGTATCTCCTGTATTAACTAATTCCCATAAACCAGTACCACTTTTTACATTCGCTTCACTATTATTTGCCACTGCAGTTACTGTAGTTTTACTTGTTGAATATAAAACAGTAGCGTTATAAGTATAAATACCACTAGTTAAGTTATTATCCAGTGTTATACCTGATAATGATAATGTTTTTAAACTAGTATCATTTGATAATCTTTTAACATTAACAACATAAATTTCAGTTGAAGCACTAGGCGACTGAGGTTGAACAACTATATTAAATGAATTATCACCAACATTTAAGCTTTTATTACCAAGACCCCCAGCTAAAACTGTCGCTGTAGAATCTTTTGGTGTTGCAGCTATAGTAATACTAGAAACATTATAAGGAACTATAACTGAAAATGTTCTAATGCTTGTACCAGATTGAAATAATGGAGAAGTTATATAATTAAGTCCATTGTTACCAGTTAATAATAATGTATCTAGACTAGCATCAGAACTCATTGCTCCGTTTACTAAAAATGATAAATTAGATGTTTCTATAGTTTCCTTTGCACCATCAATTCTATCAACTGACATTCCAGAAGCTGTATTATCAAATTCTAGATTAAGAACACTTCCACTTGAAACATCATCTTTTACTTTTATCCAGAATGTTGCGACTATTCCTTCTTTTACAAAAGGATTACTTGAGTCTTGTTTTGAATCACTAGCAATCATAATTATTTGACTTCCAGTATCATTTGATACTAATGACCAGTTTGTTTTTTTCTTATTTATTGCAGAAGTTCCTGCTGCAGGCCATACTCCACCACCGTATAGAGAGGTACTATCAGTATGGCCATCAACATAAAGTTCTCCATCTAAATAAACGGGTTCAAATAATTTACTATCATAGTTAATAGCATAATTAAAACCTAGGTTTCCTACACTACCAGGAGAATAGTAAACATCTATTTGAATAACTTGTCCAGGTTCAAGATAACTACCATTTTTTATCTCATCACCTGTACCATCACCTTCCCAATCATTAGCTGTTATATCAAAATCAGATGCAACTAAACTAAACTCTTCATTTTTTGCAAAAACCTGTTTTGGTACAAAAAAACATAATGATACAAATAAAAACAATAAAATTTTCATGCTTTTTTTCATACTTACTTCTCTACCTTCCTATTATTATAATTTTACCATAATAGTACATAATAATCTATATTATATTTAGTATTTTATAATCTAGATTATTATATATTATTACAATATTATAACTATCAGATAGAGTCTTTTATATAAGACTCTATCTAAAGTTATATTACTGATTAAGACTTCCTATTTTTCCTAGAATTTTATTTTGAATTTTATTGGAGTCTTTTACATTAATTATTCCTGATGTTTCATCATCAACATTAGCAACAGAGAACCAATAATGTTCTAAGATTTCTTTCTTCAAGATATGTTTTACTGCTGTATTGTAATCTTTTACATTAATCTCTCCATCACCATTAATTTCTCCTCTTACTGCTATATATAGTTGATCATAGACCTTTCCTTGATATTCTAATTTGACAATTTCACCAGTTTTAACCTTTTCATCTAAAAGATTAGTAAATTCAATACCATCAATTGAATAGAAATGAATCATACTTGGATTATTGTCTAAATTACTAATAAATTCATCTAGCATTATTCCTTGTTCTGCTCCTATAATATAAGGAAATTCTTGATCATCCCTTCTTATTTCATAAGTTTTAGAAGTTAACTTTAAGTTAATGACATTCACGGTAATTACTTTCTTTATACTACTATTTTTAACACTAGATACTACTATTTCAGTTGTACCTATTTTATTAGCTGTTATTTTACCATTTTCTACTGTTGCAACACTTGAATCTTTAGATTCCCATGATATTTCTTTATTTGTAGCATCATCAGGAAGTAATTCAGTAGTAATTGTTTCTGTATCACCAACAGCCATAATCAATTGTTCTTTTGAAACCTTTATTTCTGTTATATTCTTTTCTCTAATAACATTAATACTAACTACTCTCATACTGCCATCTTCTGCTTCTACTGTAATTGTAATATTATTAGATCCATAATTTAAGTAATTATTAGTATTACCAGTCACAGTTGCATATTGACTTTCTAATATAACATCAAAGTCAATCATATTTACATCTTCTTCTACTGTAACTAAATAATTATCAATACTATTTGAATAGTTAGGCTCTAATACTCCAGCTGATGGAATTATATTTTCTATATTATTATTAGAAGATGCTAACTTTTCTACTGTAATAGTATAAATATTGGTACTTCCATCCTCTGCAGTTACTACTATTTCATAAGTATTTAATCCATTTTCTACACTGAAATTTCCTACTCCTGTTACTACTGCTTTTTCATCTTCTGCTATAGCACTTATTTCAATTTCATTCGTTCCTTCTAATGCTGTAATATGATAATCATTTTTAGTTTTATCAAAACTAGGAGTTAATGTGGCAATATTAGTAGTTAATGATTTAAGGTAATTATTTGTTGATTTCTTTTTAATAACATTAACTGTATAAATACGTTCTACACCAGTTTTTGATGTAACTTTTAAGTATATATAATTGTCTCCTACTGTTAAGGTTCTCTCCCCATTTCCATCTATCGTTGCACTACTATCTTCCAAAATACCAGTAACGGTTATTTTATCGACATTAGAATCAACTGTAACCTCATAATATTGAGTCTTTTTATTAAATTCTGGAGATAAGTTTCCTTCACTAACAGTAATATCACTCAAGTAATTACTACTTGCAGTTTGTCTTATTACGTTAAGTTTATATGTAGTTTTATTATTATTTTTATCCGTTACTACTATATTTACTTGATTTGCTCCTACCTTAAAGTTTTCATTACCTTCTATTTCATATGTTGCCGTATCATCTTCTTTAACTACACTTAAATTTAGACTTGTAACTTCATTTGGTACTGTAATCATATATTCCAAAGTATTTTTATCAAACTCTGGTGAAAGTACTCCTTCCCTAGCTTTAATATCAAGTAGTTTAGAGCTAACATCACGTTTTTTGCTAACATTTATTGTGTATGTTTTTAAAGTACCATTCTCTGCAGTTACTACTATATTTATTGTTGTTTTCTCTGATGTAATAGTATAATTACCATTTCCTGATACAGTTGCATTTTTATTATTAGCTATACCAAAAACTGTTATTTCATCAACTATACTGTCTAGTTCTAAATCATAACTCAAAATATCTTTTGAAAATTCTGGAGTTAGAGTTCCATCACTTACAGCTAATAGAGATAGGCTATTATCACTACTAAGAGCTTTATTTACTATAACTGTATAAGTTCTAACACTTCCAGTTTCACTAGTTACAGATATATTTATAGTATTTTTTCCTCTATTAATTTGATGTAGTCCAAGACCTGTTATTGTTGATTTTTCATCCTCTGCTTTACCATATAAAGTTATGGAGTTTATAGTATCATCTACATTTATAATATAAGGTCCTGTATTCGTCTTATCAAACTCTGGTTCTAATTTTGAAATATTACTAGATAGGGATGATAAGTAATTATTTGTTGACTGTTCTTTAGTAACTACTATCTCATATTTCTTTTTAGTTTTTCCGTCTCCTGCTGTTGCTTCAATCACAACTGTAGTAGTACCATTTTGAATGTTTTCGATTCCTGTTATTTCGTATGTAGTTCCTTCAACTAACGGCTCAACAGTCTCTGTTAGTGAGGTTACGCTACTATCAACTGTCATTGTATAGGTATCAATATCTTTATCAAATAATGGAGATAGAACACCTTCTTTAAATGTAACTGATTTTAATCTTGCATCACTTGATTCTACTTTATATACAATTACTGAATAAGTTCTAGTTTTATTATCTTTACTAGTTACTACAATTGGAAATTCATTTCTACCAGATTTCAAGTTATGAGTTCCTAAACCAGTTACTTTTGCATTTACACTTTCTAAAACCCCACTTATTGTTATTGTATTTACTGTACTTGGTACTGTTACTGTGTATGATAATGTATCTTTTGAAAAATCAGGTGAAAGACTGCCTTTACTTACTGTTAATTCTTTTAACCTATTACTATATTCTTCTTCATTTTGAACAATAACTGTTAAAGTATATATTCGCTCATTTCCTTGTTCTGATATTACTTTAATTTCTACTGTATTTTCACCTGGTTTTAAGTTTTTATTACCAGATACTACAGATGTTGCATATATATCATCTAATTCTTTATCAATTGTTAATTCTTCTACATCATATGGAACCTCTATTTTATATGATGTAGTTTTCTTATCAAAGGTTGGAGATAATTCTCCTTCATGAATATATAGGCTCTTTAAGTAATTGTTATCAGATTTATTTCTAGTTATATGAAGTGTATAAGTTTTTGATGTGCCATCCTTCTGAGATACTTTAATTTGGAAAATGTTTTCACCTAGTAAAAGTTCATGATACCCAGCACCTTCTACTGTAGCTGTTTTTGAAGACGCTACAGCAGCTATAGTAATATCTTTTATATTTCTTTCTACATCTAAATAATAATCCAATGTATCAGGTGAAAACTCTGGAGTTAGATCTCCTCTATTGGTTGTAATCATGAAAAGATCATTATCATATTCTCTATTTACAGTTATAGTATAAGTTCTAATACTAGCATCCTCTGCCTCTACCTCTACTACTATTTTATTTTTTCCATAATCTAGAGAATATTTACCAGTCCCAATTACTTTAGAAAGCGTATCCTCTGCAATTGCAGATACATCTATTTGATCTGTATCTTTTGAAACATTCACCTCAAATTCAGTAAAGGTACGTTTTTCTTCAGACATTAATTCTTCATTATTAACTTTTAAACTTTTTAAATAATTATTACTACTTGCTTTTCTTATAACATCTATTTGGTATGTTGTTGTAACAGTTTTATCTTTATTTGTTAAGAAAATTAAAACCTTATTTTTTCCTGTAACAAAATTTTGATTTCCATAGATTTTATAATCTACATCACTATCTTCTGGAACAACTTTTAAATCTAGATTTGATACATCACTACTAACATTCATTGTATATGATGTTTTTTCTTTATCAAATGTCTCATTAAATGCTCCCTCTTTTGCAGATAGTTCTTTCAAATATAATTTTGTTGATTTTTCTTTAGTAATTACAATATTATAAGTTGAACTTACTCCTTCTTTGGATGTTGTTACTATAGTGAAAGTGTTAATACCTGTTTTTAAGGTCTTTTCCCCTGTACCTGTAACTGTTGTTGTAGCAACCTCTGGTACAGCATCAATTGTTATTTTATTAATTGATGAAGGTACTTTAGCAGTATAATCATATATTGTCTTTTTAAATGTTGGAGTAGTTTGATAAATTACTCCTGAAGATATTGTTAAAGATTGTAAGAATGTATTAGCATCATCAGACTTATAAACATGAATAATATATTCTCTTTCATCACCATTCTCTGCAGTTACTGTTATCATTACGTCATTATTACCTGTATTAAGATAAGTAGAACCACTAACTTTTACATAAGCTGATTTTACCTCTGGAGTTGCATTTACTACTACTTTATCTAAATCGTTAGGAATTGTTATAAAGTATTCTTGTTTATCTTTTTCAAACCCTAAATCAACCTCTGTATTAGTTATTTCAAGAGATTTCAAATAATTATTACTTGACTGTTTTCTTTCAATAGTTAGTAAATAGTTAGTTTTATCACCAACTCCATTAGAAACCTCTATTCTGATTTTATTTGTACCTACTTTTAATGAATAATCTTTATTAGATATTTCTTCATCAGTTAAATCATCATAATATTTTACTACTTGATATTGATTTTTCTTCGAAACATTAATATCAATTTTTTCTATTTCATTTTCTAAAATTGCTGAATAATCTAAAACATCTTCACTAAAGTCAGGAGTTAAATTACAGTTATTAGATGAACACA
>JABLTK010005523.1_pt1 | contig 15424 bp, 11 predicted proteins | sample 7160131 | NCBI WGS metagenome assembly JABLTK01 (sample SAMN14651221, study PRJNA627086) | human gut metagenome | isolation source: feces | host: Homo sapiens
CGCCGGGCAACCATCGCGGGAAAATACGCCGGCGGCGTGTTCTGTAACCTCTCCGACGGCGCAGTCGTCATGTGCCGGTACTCGTTCCACTACGAGGACTCGGACTTCAAAACTGGCGATACCGTCATGGTCGTGATCCAGCGGTATGACGAGGGGAAGAAGCAAATCTTCGGGAAGATTGTGGGGAAATAAATCGGTACTGTTTCTATTGCATTAGACGGTTTCTATTGCTAAAGTATAAGCATTAGTATTATATCGCTAATTCATGAATGGAGCTTGTGATATGAGAATAATGGTCACTATTACGCCAATTTGTTCAACAGCAATCTCTGAGGATATCGTTCAAAACATCAACAAATCATTTCCTTTGTGTACAACATGCTTATCCACTACAAATTCGCTGGTTTATCGAGCGGCGAAACTATGTAACGAGGAAAAGACGGCAGCATTTGAACGGTTTGCCATCAAGTATGATGGTTATTTCTATAATATACGTAAGAATTGCCCGTTAAAAAGGCTATTGCTTTTTCTTGGTAATTCTAATGCCATAACCTTATACTACCGGATTGGGATTGGTGGTGGGCTTGGGCTCGGTGAAGAAAAAGGAATTCGTTATTTCTTTTATTCAAACGAGAGCGCCCATACGCCACATGTCCACGCGAAATACCAGGGTCGAACAGTTTCAATCGATTTGCAGACTTTGAAGGTAAAAGGGTCCTTCAAGTCTAAGAAAAAAGAGTTTGAAGCTGTGCAACACATCAGAGCAAATCAGGCAGAGTATATTAAGAAGTTCGCTCTATATACTAATGGTATTGATATTAGAACCTAGCTAGCTTTTCCGCTTCAAAATCTTATCCTGCAAGAATGCGATCTGGATCAGCTCCTCAGGCGTTACATCAAGCGCATCGGCGATGTTAAAGAACGCTTCCATGGAGAACGCACGGACCATATTCGGTGCTTCGATCGCGCTCAGGTGGGAACGGCTGATGCTTGCCTTTTCCGCAAGTTGTTCCTGTGACATTCCGCGCATTTTCCGCAGAGAGGAGATCGCAATGCCCATCTGGATGAACCGATCCCGATTCTTGAAACTGATTTCGTCTTTGCTCATAGTAAACGCCCCCTTCTGTGAAAATTATAGAAGCTGCGGCGTTTTGGTTCAGCTTCGCCTATAAAGCGATTGACTTATTTATAGAGCGTTATATAATTATATTATGCAATTCGCCGAAATATATGGCGCATGCGCTTTATAATAAGCAGACAATCGTTCTGTTGAAATGGGAGCGGAGGGAAGCAGCTATGATTTGCGCGCTGATTGGAGATCAGACGATCAGAAATTTGAATGAGGAGCGTTTGGAGCTGCGGCTCCGTACGCGGATTGAGCAGGAGCATGTTTCCGCGTTTGTTCTTGGCTATTTCGGCCCGTTTGAACAGCTTGCGCTCCGCGTGATCCAGCGCTTGCAGCAGGACTATCCGCTGCTGGACTATACAGTGATCCTATGCGGACTGCGAAAAGAGCGACCGGCAGAGCCGGAGCTTGACTATCTGCACACACTGTACCCGCAGGGCTGCTGGCTCTGGCCAGGACGGATCGGGTTGACGCAGAAGCTGTACTATCTTGCGTCGGCATCGGACATGATCGCTTATTATGACGATACGGAGCAGCGCAGAGCCGCAAGCTGGATTCGTCGGGCGGCACGGGGAAAGCGGTTATGCGATACAACACTTGAGTAATCCGCAAGTTTGCACCTGTCTGCTGCTGCGCTACAATAAATCTGTATTCCAGGTCAGAGCAGTATCAGGGCGGAGCAGATGAAGGGCGGAGGTGAACACTTGGGGACAGGTATGCCCCGGTTCCGTGCGCAGGCCAATGAATACCAAAATACAACAGGACCAGTAAGACCGTAATTGCCGCTTGGCAGTTACGGTCTTTTTGCGTCCAAAAACGATGAAAGGAGTGAAACTATAAATGCCAGAGAAAAGCAGACTCATGCCAATCAGCTATTACAATCCCAAGCAGGAGATCCGTCTCAGCGCGTATGCGGACACAATCGTCCTTGAACCGGACGGACGCGAGCAGCACCTTCGGACGATCCGCTTCGGTGGGTACCCGGAGATGGTGCGCGCCATGTCGGACGCGATCTATGCCGGTGCGACGCTGGAAACGGAATTTGCCGGTGAAACAGCCATGCTTTCCTGCGAGCCCAAGAAGTACGAATGTCATCTGAGCCACGATGGAATTTATGAAGCGCTGAAAGGCATCCAATCTGTTGCGATGCGCTGTGCCTCGCTGAAATTGGCACCAACGCTTTTAAGGACACAAAGTATGTAGATTTGTCCGGCGTAACGGACATTGACGCTGCATTTAGCGGAGGGTGGAGCAACAATAAAACGTTTACAAATAATGGTTTCAATGCCAATGTAATTGCTGGTGCGGATCAGGTCTACACGGCGAGTGAGGAGCTGGCAGAATATTTGTCAAAACTGCCCATTCGGGATAAATCGACGAAAGCGCCCGAGCTCGTGGTTGTTGATGGCGGACAGTTCGTGGAAAAGAGTTTTGCACAGGCAAAGGATACCTATACGCCGCAGAAGATGAAATTCGCTTTTAACGGATGGGAAAAAATAAACGAATACATCAACATCAGCTATGTCAATCAGGAACCTTTAACCGCATCGATTTATCGTGCGAAATGGACAGCCCGCATATTGACTGGTCTCAAGATTGAGCCGAAAAAGAGCGAAGTTCTTGTCGGCACAACACTGACGCTCGATGACTTCACCGTCACAGCCGTTTATGACGACGGCGAGCAGGAAATCGTCCTGACCGACGGCTACACCATCGAGCCAAACGCAGCACTCACAACGCTCAGCGACGTAAAGGTTACTGCAACCTTCGGTGAAAAAACTGCCGAATGCACAATCAAAGTCGTTTCTTTGCCCGCAGCACCCATCACGCCCTCTGCTCCCGCGAAGCTGCCGATCAACGAAGCGGCCGGGACTGCCAAATTTGCGGACGTCTCGGGCAATGCGTGGTACGCTCCCGCCGTCAGCTTTGCAGTCGGCAAAGGCTTGATGACCGGCACCGGCAGCAACCTGTTCTCCCCGGATGCCGACACGACGCGCGGCATGATCGTCACGATTCTCGCGCGGCTGGACGGTAAGGACACCAGCGGCACGCCGTGGTATCAGGCCGGGCAGCGCTGGGCGATGGAATATGAGATCTCGGACGGCACGAACATGACCGCCGCGATTTCGCGCGAGCAGCTTGTCACGATGCTGTTCCGCTACGCGGTGAAGAACGGTATGGACGCGGTCACGCTGGCTGAAAATCTGACCCAGTTTACGGACGCTTCCAGCATCAGCGCGTGGGCAGTGTCCGCGATGCAGTGGGCCGTTGGCCAAGGTCTGGTGCAAGGCTCCAACGGGCAGCTTCGCCCGCAGAGCACCGCAAGCCGCGCTGAGGTGGCAACCATCCTCATGCGGTTCTGCGAACTGTTAGGCAAATAAACAATACGAAAAGCGGCTCCTTCCGGATGGAAGGAGCCGCGCTTTTTTACTTTTTCCGCACAAGCAGAAACACGATCAGCGCCACAAGCGCAGCCGTAAAGACAATCGGCCAAACGGAGCCGGACACGAATATCTTTGTCGGCCCGTCCGCGCCGCCGATCACACCAACCGAAGCGATCATTCCGCATCCTCCCCGGCTTCCTCGCCGTCCGTCGTTTCGTCCTTCGGCTCCTCCGGGCGCGGCTGCTTCGTCACAACCACAGCCTCGACGCGGTTGATCGGCGTCCCAAGCTCGTAGAATTTTTCCTCATAGCCGGTCATAATCCCAACCGGCCCGTTTTCATGCAGGTTGCGCGTCACGTTGCGCAGCTCGAGGAAGCAGCTCTCCATCTCCGGCAGCGACCACTCGAACAGCTTCGCGTTGTCGGTCTTGAAATGAATCTGGCCGCCGAGCTTGAGCACCTTTTTGTATTTTTCGAGGAACGTGTGGTACGTCAGCCGCCGCTTCGCGTTCTTCTTCCGCGGCCATGGGTCGCAGAAGTTGATGTAGAGCAGGTCGATCTCGTCGTCGGCAAAAAAGGCGTCGATATTCGCCGCGTCGAGCGAGACGAAAAACACATTTTTCAGTTCCATGCGCATGGCCGCTTCCATCGCCAGCACCAGTGCGTCCGGCACGCGCTCAATCGCAATCAGCAGCACATCCGGTTCCGCCGCCGCGGTCTCCACGGTGAATTTCCCCTTGCCGCAGCCGACCTATACACGCAGCTCACGGCAGCCCGGCATCAGGCTGCGCCAGTTTCCGCGCAGGCTCTCCGGGTCGTGAATCCACACCGGCTCGCAGGCCTCCATCCGCGGCTGCAAATTGTTTCTTCTTCGCATTCTCATGGCGCTTTCCCTCGCTGCTTCTGTTTTTTGTGTATTGTAGCATATCTCGCGTCCGTTGACAAGAAAAACCGGCGGATGCGCCGCCGCACATCCGCCGGTATCTAAGAGAGTTTACTTCAAAGCAGTCCACGTTTCCGTGGCAGCCGTCGAAGCTCTGTATTCGTGGCCGTTCGCCGCTTCCATCACATCGAGATAGAAGCTGTCGCCGGTCTTGACGTCGGTGAAGGTCTTGAGACCTGCCGCGCCGGTTTCCAGGAACGCGCCGTCGGCGCTGCGGCCGAGCATCCGGTTCACAATCGTTACAACCTCGGCACGCGTGATTGCGCCGTTCGGGTGATAGGCCGTCTCGCTGTCGGTCAGCCAGCCGTTGGCGACTGCCGATGCGATGTACTTATAACCCCAGAACGTCGCCGGGACGTCGGTGAACTTCACCGTGCCTTCCTTCAGCGCGAAGAAGCGGGATGCCATCGCGCAGAACTCCGCGCGGGTGACCGACTTTGTCGGCTTGAACGTGCCGTCCGGGTAGCCGGTGATTACGCCCTTGCCTGCCAGCGTCTTGACCGCGGCTTCATACCACTTACCGGCCGCAACATCGGTGAACGAAACGTTCGCGTTCACAGAGGTGTCGAGCAGCAGACGATAGAAAATCGTTGCGGCTTCCGCGCGGCTCAGGCTTCCCTCCGGGCGGAACGTGCCGTCCGGGTAACCCTGAATGTAGGCGCTGTGATCGGTCGTGTTCAGGCGCAGATCGTTGAGCGTGCCGCTGACGTTGACGTCACTGGCCGGCATCTGGAACGTATAGGTGCTATCGTTGACCTTCGTCAGCGGCAACAGCTTGCCGTCCTTGTCTACCACGCGAATTTCATCCGCGCTGATTCCTTCCGGAACCTTAATTGTTACCGTGCTGCCTGCCGACGCCGTAGTGCGGTCGGGGCGCAGCTTGTCCTTCTGCGTGTCCTCGACGATGACACGGTAGCTCGGCACACTGGGCGCCGGGGATTCGGTCAGCGTGCCGCTCGAGCCAGTGCCCTCCTGCGCGCCGCCTGCCGCGAAAGCCGTCATGCTCAGCACCATCGACAGCGCCAGGACAAGGACAAGAATGCGGGTCATCTTCTGTTTCATGCTGATTCCTCCGTTTCACTGCCCGCCCCGGCTGCGCCGGAGCGGGTTTGTTCGTTTGCGTTACTCGACGATGGTGTAGTTCTCTGCGATTGCGAAGATGGCGTACTCGCCAGCAGGCAGACGCGAGAAGGTTGCGAGATACTGACCGGGTCTGCCGGTCGGGGTCATCAGACCGCTGCGGATAATCGTGTCATTCTTGTAGTTGGAATACTTAAGCTCCACACCGGCCTTCTTCTGGTAGATGAAGAAGCGGACATTGCCGTAGACATTGACCGGATGGGTCTTTGTCTCGTCGTACATCGTCACGGTGAAGTTCGTCCAGTCAAGCGTGCTATACACCGGGACAATCTTCGTAGACACCAGATCGATGTCAATCGACGCGCTGTTCGGGTCAAGCCAGTAGTTCAGGTTGCCGAGCTTCAGCTTCAGCGTCAGCTTATCTGGGGCGACCGAAATCGTGTCAATCTGAATGTCCAGATCTTCGATCGTGTGCTTCAGCAGCTCTGCCAGACCGCCTTCACCGTTGTACTTGTCGACCACAAGGTTGTTCAGCAGCAGCTCCAGCAGCTTTTTCTCGCCCTCGGACGTAACCGCACCGCTGCTGCCCAGAACCTCCGGCTTATAGGCCGTCAGCTTGATCAGGCCTTCGCGCAGCTTGAGCGTGACCGGGCGCTGGTAGACATTCTGCGTGCCAATCGAATACAATTCGTTGTAGTTGCCAAAGGCAATCTTCGTTGCATCCGTTTCCACATCATACTTTGCCCGGCCATCCACTGCCGTAGGCGTCGGGTTGTCGCGCGTCGGGTAGGTGATGTTGGCGTCCGCCGCAATGTCGTGCGGGAAGTCCACCAGCTTCTCCGCCATCTTGACCAGATCTGCCAGCGTATCGCCTTGAATCAGGCTCGTCAGCGTGAAGTCCATGACCCAGTTGGGTTCGCCGTACATCCGGACATTGGCGCCGCCCATCGTGGCGCTGGGCTCGACATCCTTACCGTTGACCGGGAACTTCCCTGCCGGGTTCAGGCTGCCGGAGGTCATGCCGGTCTGCGCATTCAGTGTGCCGGTTGCAACCGTCAGCGCCTTTTCCTTAACCTTCACATCGTGTGCAGACTGATCGGTGACATACTCGACATTGTAGTTTTCGTTCTCGCGGCCAGCCACAAGGATCTCATAGCCGTCCAGAACGTCGAGGTTGCCGTAGACGTCCGCCACAGAAACTGCCTTGCCGTCGGTCAGAACCTTGTCGCTGCTTGCCGGAGTCACTTCGGTGTAGGTCAGGCCGGTGACCGGAGCGCCATAGGTCGTGTTCGCCGCAGTCGGCCACACCTGAACGTCCTTGACATTGATGGTGAACAGACCACAATACTTCTCAGACTGGTATGTTGCGTTGGCATCGCCGACCCAGGAAGTAATGATCTGGCTGCCAACATTGGTGCGTTTGACCTTGCCGTCGTGCTCATACGGGGTAGCGGTGATTTTTTCGCCCTTTGCATTCTCTGCATAGAACTTGTTGCCGTTGTATTTCTGCTCAACACCATTGTAGATCAGATCCTGATCAGGAACCACGACCTTGACTTCCTGCTTCTTGGCCTTGAACTTCAGCGTCGTGCTGATCTGCTGTGCGCCGATGCCGCGCTTGAGCGTCACGGTCACATCGCCAACACCGGTCACGGTCAGCAGGCCGTCCTGCGTAATGGTTGCCGGGCCGTCCACGCTCCACGCGAGAACGCTGGAGGTGTTGTGAACATCGCCGGTTGTGGTTTTGCTCTGGTTGCCGTAGGCGTAGAGCTGGATGACGTCGCCATAGTAGGCAAGGTCAGTCGCGCCATTGCCGTTTTCAATCATGCCGCGAATCTCGAGATACGGCTTCGGGTCTTCGCGCGTCACGGCCATATTGCCCTTGCCATAGCTGACGTCATAGTTCCGAGCCAGCGCCGCAACCGCCGTAATCGAGTAGTTCTTGCCAACCTGATCGCTTGCGTCATTGGTGTAGTTCGAATCGTCGATCAGCTCCGGCTGAATCTGCACGTCGCGCAGCGAGGTATCCGCCGCAACGCCGCCGGTCGCCAGACCGTCGAAGGACGCGGTCAGATCGGGATACGCGCCGTACTGCTGGCGGGAAATGCTGTCCGCCTTGATGGTCAGCGCCTTGGGCGTAATCTCGAAGGCGACCCGTTCCTCATGCGCGGTGTAGTTTGCGGTTTCGCTCACATGGACGGTCGCAATGTACTTGCCAACCTCGGTCGGCGCTTCGTAGGCGACGCCCTGAATCGTGCCGCCGGTGTAGGTGACGTAGGTTTCAGCCGCAGAATCGGACTTTCCATCCACAAAGCCTGCGCTGACCGTACCGTCATACCGTCCGGACGTGTATTCCACGCTGGCCTTGTCCGTCGCCGGGTTGAACTGCGGACGCGCCTTCACCACGGTGAAGATGCCGTATGCGGTGTCGGTCACGCCGTCGTTCGTCACAGTTGCCTTGACGAGGTAGCGGCCTGCATTGGTCGGCGCTTCGTTCTGCCAATCAGCATTGTAATAGTAGCTCGCACTTGCGGTACCCTTTGTCGCAGTTGCGGTAACGCCGGTGGCCTGGCCGTCGTAGACCTTGACGGTGTTGCTGATGTGCAGCAGCGCGCTTCTCGCGGAGGTATCCAGCGTGCCGACCGTCGCGTTGTCAGAGACCACATAGATGGTCTGCTCCGCGCCGCCCTTGTAGTTGTTCTGCTCGGGGCGGGCAATCACGGTGTACTTGCCGAGCTTGTTCATCGCCGGAACCTGCTCGACTGCGTCGCCGTTGTGATAGTAATAGGTGATTTCGTACTCTGCCGGGGTCAGTCTCGTGCCGGCCTGATCGATCAGGTAGACATTCTGGTCGTTCTTCTCGATCGTGATGCTCTTGCCGGTGTAGAGATAGGACGAATTGATGATCGCGCCCTTGACCTGGCTGCGCTGAATGTTTAGCTCCTCAGTGTGGTTGTAACCTGTCAGCGTATAGTTCGCGGCGTCGTCGCCCTTGAGGGTGACGTCCTTGACGCCGAGCATTGCACTGCCGGCAGTCGCCTGGCTGGTATAACCGGTACCGGCCGCGTAGATGCTGTCGCCGTCAATGATGCCGTTGCTGCCATTGGGCAGACCTGTCGCCGAATCGACGGTCGCGTCGTTCAGAATGATCTCCTGAATGTCGGCGTCGGTGGTGCCGTCATAGACCTTGGCCTGTGCGACGAGATCCACAACCTCGACCGCGCGCGGCTGGATCGTAAAGGTTGCCGGGATCGACTTCTCGGTCCAGTAAGCGGACTCCTGCAGACGGACGGTCGCGTAGTAGGTGCCGGCCTGCGTCGGCTCAACCTGCTGCGTGCGCGCCTCGTCGGTGTAGTAGTAGACCACAACGGACTTCTGCGCGAACGCGCTCTCGATGTCCATGCTCTGAACTTCCACATTCAGTCCTTGCGTCTTGCCGTTGTAAACAGCGTTGTCGCCGGTCAGCTTGAACTGGTAGTCGTTGTCGCGGACAATCAGCGTGCGGGTGATTTCCTTGTCGTCGTAGCCGTTGGTGAACGTCGCGTTGACCTTGAGCGTGTAGTAACCCGGGGTTACGCCGTTGCTCCAGTCGAAGCTCACATGGCCGTTGACGTCGGCTTTTTCAGCGGTAAAGACCGGCTCTGCATCCGTTGCGGGATTTTTCCCCGCGTAGATATTGACGGTCAGCTTGCTGATCGGCGTTGTGCCGGTCGCACCGGAGGTGAAGGTGTGGATCGTGACGGTTTCGCCTTCCACGATGCCCTCATACCCCTTGCCGGTGTTGCTGGTGTTGACGTTGACCGTCAGCGTTGCGGGCGCATTCGCCGCGACAAGGATGTTGGAGTAGTAGACCTTGCGGCCGGGAATCTCCTGCTGGAACTCGGTGTAGGAGCCTTTGGCGATCGGCGTATCGTTCACGGTAATGACCGCACGGTAGGCCGCGCCCTGCTCCGCCTTGATCTGGCAGGTCGTGCCGGTGGCGCTGGCGATGTTCGTCCACGGCGTGGTATCCGCCTCCTTATTGGAATAAGCCGCCGCGTTGGTCAGCTTTTGCCACTGCACCGTGTAGTCCGTGCCATAGGCCAGCTTCGACTTGTCCTCATCATGGTCGAGCGTGTAGACCTCGCTGAGCTTCAGGTTGACGTTGACCTCGTTGGCGAGCACCGTATCATCCTCGGCGAAGATGTAGATACCGCTGTTGTGGGTCTTGTCGGCGACGGTCACAGTCTTGTTCTCGACCGTATTCGTCACATACACCACGGAGGAGTAGACCGTAACGGCCTTGTTTGTGGTGACGCAGCCATCGGTCTGCTCAATCTTATAGGTTGTATCCGTGAGTTTGGTCACTTTCGCGCTCTTGTTGAAGGTATCGTTGCCTTCGTAGACCGCGGTAATCACCACATTGCGCTTGACGTTGGTCGCTGCAGTGACCGGCAGCTCCTTTGTCGTGATCGACGCAAGCATCTTGCCGCTCTGGTTGCTGTCCTTCGTCAGCGTTGCGGAGCCGAGCTTGACCCACGCGCCGTTGTCCTCATAGTAGAAGCTCACCGCGTCGCCCGCAGCCGGCTGCATCGTCGGTTTCTCGCCCGCCGCGGCAACCTCCGCCGTCAGCGTGATCTCGTTGCGCTGGTAGACCCAATCCTCGCTGGCCGAAACGGTCACCTTGACGTTCTGCTTCGTGCCGATGACCGCGTAGTTGGAGAGTGCACCGGCGGTCATATGGTTCTTCGCTACCAGCTTGATGCGGTACTTGTCGCCGAACTTGTTGTCGTCGACCTTGATTTCCTTTGCGTTCTCTGCAACATCGAGCTTCTGCTCGTTGGAGCCGGTTGTCTTGAGCCATTCAACGGTGTAGTTGTCCGCGTCCACGGTACGTCCGTCCTTCGCAACCACGGAGAACTGGCTGTCAACGCCCTCAACCTTTGTCTGCGCGCCGGTCTCCACGAGGGAGAACGTATGCTGCACACCGGCGAGAAGCTCCGTCAGGTCGGCGCCGGCAGTGGTGTATGCGTCAACGCCGCCGCGCTTACCGGCAAGCGCCGAGTTCAGAACCGGCTGCGCAAGCTCGGTCGACTTGATGTAGACCGTCTGGAGCGCAGTCTGGCTGCTGCTCGTGTTGTATGTGTCATTGACCAGATAGACCGCGTAATAGGTGTCCTTCGCGTTGATCGCTTCGCCGGCGGAGAACTTGCTGGTCGTGGCTTCATAGCTTGCGGTTCCGTTCTGGCCGATTGCGATCGGTGCCGCGTTCATCGGCGTGGTCTCGTCGTTCCGATAGAAGTTGACATAACCCTTTGTGACTGCCGCATCCGCTGCATCCACAACGGTCGCGGTCAGCGTGACCTTCTCGCCCTCAAACTGCGCGAGGTGCGAACCAACGGTGCCAAACGGCTGCGTGCCGTTGATATAAACGTTGCCCTCTTCGGTCTCCGCATTCGTCACGGCCAGCGTCGTGGTCGTGTCCTGAAGCACGGTTGCCTTTGTCGGCTTCGTATACAGGCAGACGTCGTACTGATCCTTCAGCAGACCGGCGTCGCCATACTTCGCGGCCTTCAGATACAGGCTGTCGTGATCCTTGCCAAGCGGCACGATCTGCGCGCGGAACTGATAGCCGGAGTATTCGCCGGTCACCAGATACGTCGCCTTCTCGCTGGACTCGGAGACGGTTTTCCAGTCGTTCCGGTCAACCTCAAAATACTGCCAGACAATCTTATAGTCCTTGCCGAGCACCGGCACTTTGGTGTCCAGCGTTTCCAGGCCGATGATCTTGCCGGTCTTGACCTCGAGCGTGTAGGTGTTGCCCGCGACCATGGCGTTGGTAATGGGCGTGCCGGTCGCGCTGTTGCCTGCATAGACGTTCAGCTCGCTCGCTGTGTTGTCCGCAAGCACCCAGCAGATTGCCTTCGAGAAGATGCCGACGTTCATTTCGTTGGACTTTGTGCTGTCGGCATAGCCTTCATCAGCTTCGGATTTGAAGATAGCGTAGTAATACTCGTCCTTCGCGTTGGTCTTGTATTCGCCGACCAGTACGCTAAGCTCCGCGGTCTTGCCGTTGATCGTGGTCGAGCCGATCATCTTGCCGGTCTCGCCCGCAGCGGCAGCCTTGTAGAACTCGATTGTGCCCTTGGCGGCAACGTTCAGCTTCGCCTGCAGGGTGATCGATTCGCCCTCATACTGGATGACGCGCGTTTCGCTAGCTGTGTAAGCCACATCCGTAATCGCCAGCGTCACTGTGGTTTCGGTAGCTTCCCACACAGCGTACAGCGTCGTGTTTTCTGTGAATTTCGCATCCGCGCCATCGGCAGACTTGATCGTAGTAACATCATAACCGTCAGCCGCAGCCGTGGCGTTGCTGTTGGTGCTCCAGCCGAGGAACGTATAGCCGGTGCGAACCGGAGTCTGGTTGATAATCTTGTCGTTGTCCGTTGCGCTTTCCAGATAGTACTTCACGGTCTGCGTGTTGGGCATTCCGGAGACATCATCGCGGGCGTTCGCGTCGTAGGTGATGGTCACGGTCTTGCGCGTAACGCCGGTCACGTAAATCGTGCTGTCCTCCTTCGCCTTGAACTGGTAGGAATAGACGTTGCCGTTGATCTGCGTCGGGGCAAGCATCACGCCGTTGACGCCAACCTGCATCGCCGTTGCGTCGTAGCCCTCGTGAATCGTGATCGTAAAGGTCACCTCGGAGCCGTAGGCCACCTGATCGCCGCTTGTGAGCGTGCTCGCTGTCGTTGCGTCCTGCTTCGTGCCTTTCACTTCGATGGTGTAGCCGTCGGCTGCCGTCGGTATCGTCCAAGTGATCTGCGGGGTGATGGGATCGAGCTTGGCGTAGATCGTCGTGTTTGCCTTAACGGTATCCGCAGGATAATACTCTGCGGTGCTTCCCTCTTTCAGGGTATCCACGAAGTACCACGGCGTTGTGTAGTCCGCTCCCTTGAACCAACCCTTGAACTTGTACCCCTCGACCACGGGGTCGACCGGGCGGGTCGCCTTTTCGTTGTAGCCAACCTGCTGCGTCTGATAGATCGTGCCGTTGGTCAGGAACGTCACGGTGTAGATCGTGTTGGATCGAACGTCAACATTGATCGCAATATTCTCCGTGACGTTCGTCAGCGTATAGTGATATTTCTTCGATCCGTCCGGATTGATCGTTGGAGTCCCATTGCCCAGCAGCTTCCCGCTATTGACGCCGCCATCGGTGTTCTTCCAGACCTTCGGCTCATTTTCCGCGTAATCACGGTCGACAATCAGGTTGAAATCGAAATTAGCTCCGTGCGCAACGGTCATGGAAGCGTGTCCGTTGTGGAGCGAATAGCCCTCGCCGCTGCTGAACGTGATGGTGTAGGTTTTCTGCTGCCACACGGCGTAGAGGTTGATGTTTTGATCCACGGAATACATATCACCGGGCTGATAGCTGGCGGCGGTGGCGCTTGCCGTCGTACCCCAGCCGAGGAAGATGTAGCCCTTGCGGGTGGGAACGGTTTCGCTCAGCTTCTCCGCAAGACCGTGGGTCTTGAGCTGATTGGCGGTCGGCATATTAGTGACAGCATCGGTCGTATTTGCGTTATAGCTGATCTGGTAGGTCTTGGGCGTCAGCTTGCCGTAGAGGACGGTATCCATAGTGATCGTCTTAGTGTCAAAGTCGAACTGAGTAGCACCGGTGTCCTTTTTATACTCAGTTTCGGTGTACCAGCCTGCGAAGGTATAGCCCTCGCGCTCGGGGTCAACGCCCGGCTTGCTCGCGTTTCCACCGCGCGTAACGCTCTGCGTGAAGGACTGGCCGCTCAGCGGGACCGTAAAGGTCACGTTGTAGTTCGGGATCGCGCTTTCCACGACCTCGACCCTCTGCGGGCCGGTGACGTCGGTGACGGTGTAGCTGTTGCCGGTCCCGGCGTCCTTCTTCACGCCGTTGACGTACACCTCAACATCGTAGCCCTGCTTCGGCGTAACGGTGAAGGTGTAGCTGCCGCCATAGACGATGCTGGCCGACTTCTTATCAGTAGCTACCGTGGAGCCGGTAGGGGCAACACCGGTGATCTCAGCATCGAAGTGACCGGTCGGCATCATAACGGTGAAGGTCTTCTCGATAAAATTGCTGACGGTGACATCCAGTTCAGAGGTGGCTGGGTCGACCAGATCCTCTGTCACGGTAAACTGGTAATAAAGCGTGACACTATCAGCGGTTTCATAACGCGCTACAGGTGCCAGCACCCTATAGGTCGATCCGAAATGTCCGGCGTGCACGAGCAAGTCGGTCGTGTTGTACTTATCGGGTACCGTAACGTTGAAATGGACAACGCTGCCAACGCTGGACGATATCGATCCCCCTACGGGGAAAATCGTCACACCGGCGGGAAGGTCGGCCGCAGCGGGGAAAGTTACCGTGACCGGCGTTGCCGTCCACTTGGCGTAAAGCTCCAAGTCGTCGGTAACAGTGTCGGTGGTGAAGTTAAACGCTGTCGTGCACGCCGCATCCTTGTACCAGCCGCCGAAGGTGTAGCCGTCGCGCTGGGGCGTGACAGTCGGCGTGGTGGCCTTTTCGTTGCTCTTGACGGTCTGGCTGGCGGGCATATTGTACACGCCCGCCGCGTTCTCATAGAACGTCACCTTGTGGCTGCCGACCGGGGCGGAGCCGTCGGCTTTTACCCAGATCGGCGTAAGGGTGATCGGAGCGGTAATGTCGACAACCTTGTTCGCATTCTCTGGGCCAATCTTCGCGTTACCGCCAGTAACCTTCCAACCGCTGAACGTATAATTCGCCAGTTCCGGTGTATAAGGAATTTCGTATGTAAGGCCTTCGCTTGTCGCTTTCAGCTTATACGGCAGGCCGCTGACCCCGCTGTATACCGGGTCAAATTCAATCAGCTGATTCTGTTCAAGGTGTGCAATCAGCCGAATGTCGCTTTCAATCTCAGTAATTTGTGTACCCGGTTGCGTTAAAGTACCGAGTGAACTATCAGAACGATAAAGATCCCATCCCTTAAAGGTATAACCATCTCTTGATGCTTTGGCGTTATCCGGAATCATATATACCTGTTCAAACTCGTTATTTGCCGCATTCTTCGCAACTGTCTTTGCCGTATCTCCACTAGGGACGCCCGCAAAAGTTTCACCGCTGTTTTTTGGTAGGTGACATTATAGCCAGTCCACAGGTTTGTGACCTTAATGGGTGCGTTTCTAGTATTGGTGTATCGCGTACCATCTATGGTTACATCGTACGTAATACCAACCCAAAATGAGATGCTGCCGTCGCGCCCGACTTTGATATTGCTACTACCCGTAGTGGGATACTCTAGTGTTACTTTAGTCGTATTGTTCACTACATTACTTTCTTCTCCAGCATTACCAATACCATCAGGAGCAATAGTTGCTTTTAGTTGAGTTACCTCACTATCATCTACGTCCTTAAGCTCAGCAATCGCTTCCACTGCAACACGATCATTGGGTGCATAAGGTGTTGCAGGATCAGGATTAACGTAAATATATAGATAATATTGCGTATCCGAAGTAATGTTTCCCCAAAAAACAACAACTTCTTGCGGGTCACCATTTGAATCTTTAAATGTACGCAATGGCCACTCGCTGGTTTCGTTATCTGCCGCAAACACCGCCGTTGGCATCATGCCAAGCAGCATGACCAGCGCCAGCAATAGGCTTAGCAGGCGCTTCGGCGTCCATCTCGTTTGTTCCTTCATACATTCATTCCTCCTCATTCTCTGCCCGCACCGGGCGTTTGGCGGCCGCCCATGCGGGCGGGTCGGGCGTCTGCGCAGGCAAAGCGTTGCCGCGTACTGCGCGTCTCTGAGCTCATACCTTCCTTTCATTCTTATGCGCCGTGCATCAAGAATCGCCGTTCTGCTTGTTCTATTTGAAATTTAAGAAAAGAAAAAAG
>JABLTK010127125.1_pt1 | contig 15399 bp, 22 predicted proteins | sample 7160131 | NCBI WGS metagenome assembly JABLTK01 (sample SAMN14651221, study PRJNA627086) | human gut metagenome | isolation source: feces | host: Homo sapiens
GACTGTATAGTGCAGTGGCTAACACGCTCGCCTGACACGCGAGAGATCCCGAGTTCGAGCCTCGGTATAGTCATCTTTTTCCGTTTTGGTTCTTAGAACAAACACTATTAATTCTTACTGGATTAAGGAGTATGTCGAGAATCCCTCCACACACGAACTTTGATGGATACTGACTTATCCTTAAATGATTTAGAGTCTCAAAATTAGATGTGTAATCAATTCTTACCCACTCGACGTTCTTTCTCAATAATTGGAGTCTCTTTTCCTTTATCAATGTATATCGTATTAACCTATCCTCAATCATACCAATCATTCCTACCATAGCCGGATACATTTCCAAAGGAGTATCATCAAATGTCAATCGAACAATTCCAACCTCCTTCGCAATCATTGCATACACTTTAGGAAGATCGACTCCAAATAGATGCTTATATAGTATGAAGAGAAGTTTTCGGAGTTGTGTGTTGTATCGACTTCGACTACCTAATGCCTCCCAAATCCGTTCAGCAAGAATAAAACCATCATCATTATTATCCGCAAAATTCGGCAATGAGGGCCGCATAATTCGTGTCGTATTCAAATAGTACTCTGCAACAGGTGTAAATGGTGATTTGGACTCAGGATTGATAAGATAATTCAAGAAGGCCACGGGAACAGAAGGATCAGGATCAGCCATGGCTCGATCAAAAACCCAAGTAAAATTGGAAGCCCAAAAACTAGGATTATCTTCTTTTCGAAGTAGTACACGAGTTAAACAACGATAAGCCTCACAACGAATCTTTCTACGAATGCATCACTTGATCAATACCTACACTGGATAGCTCAAATCAATGTATTTAGAGAAGAGAGTAGTTACAGGATAACGAGCACACATCTCAAACACAGATTCAGCATACAATGCAGCAATCAACACTTTGCATTTGAATGATGGTGATGGATAAGTCATATAATTTGTGATTATCTCACGACAACGCAGGATTTGATACTCACTGTGACTGTCTGCTGGCTGAGATAATTCAGGACTATTTATGACAATGACAAATAACAGAGACTTTTCTGGATCAATATATGCAGCCATGGCTCGAGTTTGAAGTGAAGCTAATGAATAGAGTAATGTTGCCACATATTCTTCATCCACGTCATATACTTGAGGCGTACTCACATAATCATGATATTGAAGTTGTAACAGAATAAACTCGTACACGTCATCAGGTGTATAACTATTATAAATTACTATTCATACGTTCATACTCTTCTTTATCTCGTAGTAATGCAATGCTACTTACCATCGCTCGTCTCATCATACAGGATTCATCATACAGCACAGGATAAATGCTACCATCCTCATACATGAAGAATTTGTGGAATGAACTCATTAGAGATCGCTTGCCTAAGTCACGACACTTTTCACGGGGATCTTCGGCACTAAATTTCTGCCAGAATACACAAGCAAGAATTGCCTCTTGAACAATATTCCTATAGTTATAAGATCCTTGATAGACATACATATCTTCATCACTATACAAACAATTCTCATATACATCAATAGGTCCCTCATCAGGATACACATCCATTTCTTGCTGTTGTCTCTTGATATCCTTTCTATACTTCATCATACGTTCTTTTGCTGCTCGTCGATATCGTTCTGGAATCTCCAATCTCATATTTACTCGATGTTCAGAATTCGGTTTTGGTTTCTTCGGTTCACCATCTGTTTTGCGTTTACGAGGTTTCATGAATTGCTCGAGAGTAACTGAACTTCCCTGCTGCTGTTCCTCTCGAATCAGATCTCTGAAAGCCATCTCCTTTGTATAGTCTTCACGACGAGGGAGTTCGTGTTTGTCAGGAGGTTGAGCAAAATACACGAGAGCACGAAGAGCCAAAACTCGATCACTTTCAGAAGTACACTTCAAGAAGAGAGTTGTCCACATTCGAAGTGTCTGACATGTAGTGAAAGCAGCATACCAAGAATGAGCAGGATCAGGTCGAATGAATAACACTTGAGTAGCCTTCTTTGATTCATTTTCTTGTTTCTATTCATGATATCACTCACTGAATCATACATGGGACTTTGCTTGCTTGTAGAATTCTGATGTTCGACGTTCATTATCTTCAAATCGTAGTGACACCATATGAATTCCCGTCCCTTCCGTTCTTTCCACAATTACTTCATCCTTACTGACAATATCCTTAGAAAGACGTTCCAGAATTAGCTGTGATTCTTTCTGTGTACTATCATAATTGAATTGAAGATAAAACTGATCATATCCGTTTCGTTCTACCATCACTGTCTGGAAGTTATCATCCTTGAATGACAAGTTATCTGATATTAGTCGCATGAAGGAGTCTGTAGAGAGATAACATAGGTTGTACTTCATTCGATCTACTGACTCAAAGTCAGGATCTAATTCTAGACATCAACAGATGATCTGAATACTACTTCCAGTATCTCGAAGAGATGTTGAAATCTTTCCATCAGCGTAACAAAGAGGAATTTGCATGTTCACCAAAGGAGGAATGATTGCATGTTCACCACTCATAGTCACATCACACTGATCATAGAGATCATTGGAGACGAGAGCTGTCTTTGTCTTGATCACACATCCATCTCCATGAGAGAGAGTTCCTTCCGTGGTGGATGAGCCAACTGACACTAGAAATGTAAGAAAACAAGAGAATTTACTTCGATCATCGAAATCGTCTTGGGTTAAAGAACGAGAAGATTGGATGCATGGTCGTAGTGCCTTCTCAGTACCAATCTCACTCTCATAATTCAACTTCACATGTTGAATGGATGAAGTAGTACTTAGAGGAGAACTTGGTTGATTTGACATACTCAGGAGAGGAGTACTTACATCAAAAGATTGAACTGATACCACAGGATCAAGTCGCAGACGCTTAGAAGCCATATCCTCTTGAATAGATGCTTGATTGATAATAGGAGGAATAGGTTGATGAATGATACTTTCTTCTTGAATTGAAGTAACAAGAGAAAGAGAAGGGGGTCGAGGTAGGACATACTGTCTCAAAGACAAATGCTTGGATAATGGAAGCAAGTCATAGATTCCTTGTTGAATTGAAGCTTCTTCATCCAATAAATGTAGACAACGAACAGCAATACTGTTTATTATTTGTAGAAAGTACGTATCTCCTGAACGCTGACTTATCAGAGCAGTTACAATAGGACTCTTTACAAAGAGCAATGGAGTAGCAAATGGAGAATTAGTTAAGAACACTGCACCTCCTCCCATTGCTAAAGGTCGATTATTCATGATCGTACAGCGATTACTCTGATCTGCTGGAAGCGACGCCACTTGATCTTCAATGGAGAATGCAGAATCACGAAATCGGAACCATAAATAGCTTTCAGCATTCTCTCCAAGTGTCTACATTAGCATCCTAGTCATTCTCCTACAGATCGTATAAAACGCATTGCAAGAAATGATGGAATTCCAATACAAATCCATGAATCTGACCACGAAAGAGGAGCTACCAGAATACCAAAGAATTGATAGGCCAGACACATACATATCATATGATGGAATTCTGAGATATGTGCAAAATCCTATGAATAATCGCGGTTATTAGATGATACTCGTTCACCAATCAGAAGGTCTCTGTCAACGATAATGAGATTCTTACAGACACAGTAAGGTTCAGGGGGTTGATGAACGAATACGAAGGAAGTAGAAGGCAGAATAGAATGATTGGTAATGGATTCATGAGAGAAGATAGTGGAGAGAAAATGGACAGCTTTCTCCACAACTTCTGAACCTATGAATGAGTATGAATAAGAACAGACACAGTATGTAAGCATATAGGGATGAGCATGATCAATCGCAGCATAGAGACAATTGGAAGGAGAAAGAATCTTCTCTTTGAATGCTCCAGCAACAAATCCGATAGAAGAAGCTGCAAGAGGAATCGAAGACCGAAAGACATGAATGGCTTTGTGTGGATGGATCTTACTTCTATTCCTCATTCACTTATTCATTACAGACATCTGTTCTTTCACAAATTCACCACTGGCTTGAACTGAAAAGTTTGAAGGAACAATGAACTCCAATTCCCACAGACATCGCTCTAAATCCATATCAATACATGGAAGCCAAGTTCGTGTGCCATTGCATAATGTCTCTTCTTGCTTTCCCGAAAAGAAACAACTCCAAGAGAAAATGTGAGGAACTGGAGTATCACGGAAATAGATACCAACTTCAGGATTCTTAAGAGAATATTTAATATGAATTTGGATCGGATTGTGCTGATAAACTCGGTTCCAGACCTTGCTATCTGCAGGAGGGATCTTATCCGCAGTTGCATCATTAAGAGAAGGAATATCCGAGGAGAACGGCTCGATGACAAACTTGGAATTTGATCTAATCATTCAAATATAATACTGATAACATACTCAGTGGTTTGCTGATTACTGAACGTCCTAACGTAGACATCTCGTTTCAAATACGATAATTGAACCTCTTTTGGAATTTCAATAATTAGTTCACCGTCTTTAGCTGCTTGGTAGTCAAGAACACTAATTTCAACACAAACAAAGGATATGGCTAGAGATCCTCGGAGAAGTGAATAATATGATTTCAGATCACGGGCATTATCATACATAACATTATCCAAGAAATCGTAATAAGAATACTTCGCAGGTATCTAAAACCATAACAATCACTTTACCACAAGAATACATCATTTACATAGATACTATCGATCTCGCATTGTCTGCAGTTGAGTCGAATATTCTTAAGTCCTCTTCCATGAGGCACAATACACAAATCCGTGTATCCCTTAATGGATTTGTTTTCTACATCTATGTACAATCAGAAAGAAGGATTCAACAGACATACCAATCTCCAGGGAGACAAGCTGCTTCAAGACACTACTTCCCATCTCTGTCTTCAATCTCTGGAACTGTATATCACTTTGCGAAGCCATTTCCAGATACTCGAAAACAAAATGAATGTGAACCTTTGTTGGTTTGTGAATCAGTAGTATAATTGGACTCTATAGAGTGTGATAATCAAAGAGGGAAGAGAATACTATAAGATGTACTCTCTCTTTGAAACTCTATTAAAAACATCTATCAACCTTTGAAAACCTTTCTATCTACGTATACTATAAACTTATGAGTATGTGGTAATTAATGAAAGAACCGCGGGATTGATTATGGCTTGTTTTCTTTATATCAAGACACTAGTATGGCTCTTCCTCTAGGAGATGAAGACAGAACTATGTCTTCTTCTCTTGAAGACCATAAGGATTCCAGAGTTCTTCAAACCTCGGAGGAAACGAAAGCAAGGATTACTGATTTAAATGAAAAACTAATTCAGCAAGGAGAAGATGTGTTCTTCAAGGAACTGCCTGTAGAAGTCTTGTTATTGACAGAACGTATTAAAGTGGATAATGGATGGATGGATAATCAGTAGAATGAGAGTTTGTTTTCAATGTCATCACAAGAATTAGCAAAGGAGTTGTATGGAAACATCCATGAGTTTACAGACCGCCTTGTGCATTGTAATGACCTGAAAAACGAATTTGTGAAAAGTACTCGTGGCAGCTATGATTCATGGGTGAAACAACAGAAGAAGCGAAGATCCCAAAAGCGGAATTCATCTGTATTAGACATCAAGGAACCGGTAAGAGATGAAAGTTTCACACTTCCAGCAGATTGTTCGATTCCTCCCAATTCGGTAGGTTTGCATAGATGGATTGATACACAGAAGCTTGCTGAGTTATTACGTTTTGTAAACGACGAAATGACAAAGGTGAGTCGGATGGTCGTCGCAATCAAGTTATGGATCTCTCTCAATGTTCCTCGTATCGAAGATGGAAATAATTTCGGTGTTTCTGTTCAGGAGGAATATATCGCTAATCTGAATAGCATGGAAGGTGCGATTTCCAATGTCGTCTCCTTCATTTCCAATTATCTCTTGAATCGAGGTGTTTTGCTCGGAAATGTAATAATTCATGAAGTTTTATGAAATAGTTGATTCGCTTTCCTGATGTGGAAGACTTACAATACATGCTTGCTAGTTATGATGAATGGTATATTATGCAGTTTCGAATGAATTTAATTGATTGTCGTAATTCTCTGGCTCTGTTGTATGATCATATTGGAAAGAATATTAACTGGTTGTATGTTCCACGCATGGAGAGTGATGTGCAACATATGTTCATTTAGTTGACTCATTGTTCTTTGTTGCAAAGAGATAAGAAACTCGTGTTTACAAATCGAGACTTTTTTAGGAGAACAGAATTTGTTCCTCTTTTTGTCACCGTAATCACAGCATCAAACTCTATCCGAATAACTCAGATATGAGATTGCTTCTATGTTTCGCGCTATGTAAGCGAAAATGGCTTAGTTCTTACATAGTCTGTCTATTTCAACTAGGAAGGACACAAAGCATAGCAACTAAACATGAGAGGTACTCAGGATCATCAAGAAGTGATTTTGATAGTGTAGGTGTTCGGTGATGAACTGACTTACAGAGAACAGGCTTGACTACTGATAGAAGAAAGTCGCCTGATTATGTTAATGATAATTCCAAACATCGTTTACAACTGTTGTTTAATGTTCTCCAGATTGAACCAACCCATATTAGTTTAGATATTACCGTTTCATCTCCTTCAATAGTGTGGTGTGGTGCCTGGAAAGTTGGTGAAGACATTGATGTGATAGACTTACAACGCCGAATAGAGGGTATCAGGATTCGAAGTGATATTTTAATCATTGGAGTCACGAATAGGACGGAAGACCTACTCACTATCAGATCTGGATCCTTCAACAACCTATGAAATTATGTGTACTGGTCATGACCTCTTAAAGAAAGATGAAAAACCAATTGTAATGAAACAAGTAGTTATTACCAAAACTGGTCGATTTGTTCTTCATTCTGGATATGTTCGTTCTGATGAAGTGTACTTCCGTGTTGACAGCAATCTCGATATTCCATTTCACTGCAGTCTTTTCGATAGTAAGGGGATTGAAGTGAATTCAAAGGATTTTAATGCAACCTCGACATACTGTTCATTTCCAGTCAAGAAGCCAGAAACATTATATAGAGTTCAATGTATTATTCAGCATGCAGATGGCAAAAGTGAATCTTAGAGTTGTAGTTGATGTTTAGTCTTTTTCAAATCGAATGCTATTCGTATTGAGCAAACTAACTATGCATGGATTCACTGGATTGTGATCATCCTGACACTTCTTATTATATTGATTATGTTGACAGCATTTATCCTTTGGAGGTAGGGAATGAGAACCGATCTTATCTGTAGGAGGAGTGTGTCCTTGCGTGCAATGTTTGGTTGGTTCGATTCATTAACTGTAGGTATGAACTAGATGATGCTGAAATTGAAACACTTCTGAAGAAGACCATGGACATTCGAGGAACTCCAGGTTTATCTTCTGGACATATTGATTCAGAAACTGGAGTAAGGTGTAAGAAGTGTAGGAGAATAGAAAGGCAATTAACAATAGGTGGTTATTTTAATCCACCTTCGGCTACTGTCTGTAGGGACTGTAATAGCCTTCTTCGAGGAAATGAGTTATTTTCCTCCTTTTCTCGCAAAGCGTATTAGGTAGATTCTATCTTGTTTGTTGAAGAAACGATGAATATAACCGATTAACAGTTGATTTAATACCAATGAGCCGATCTCGTCGTTCTCCAGCTGTCATTTCTCTCGTTTGGCCTTCTGTCTTTGCTACCATCCTCGATTGCATTTCACTAACCATCTATATCTTAATTTTAAATTCATTTTCAACTTTCACATCATCAGGAGTGATAGAAATCACTGACGGTTTAAGAGGTTCCATACAAATTTAATAGATGAAATAAAAACAAATTCGTAAAAAGAAACACAATATAAACAATCAAATAGATACTACTTTTCATCCGATTTCACTTCAGATTTACACATTGGAATACTAGCAGGAGCCATCGGCATTTCAATACTCCAATTCATTCTATTCCTCAGTCCTACCCTCAAACCATACTCTCGCTCAAACAGGATTTCCTCCGATTTCTCCAATTCCCGAAGAAGTGATTGTACCTCTGCAGCATGAGTTCCAGTTTCGGTCATAATTTGTATCATGGTTTGTAATCGTGTGGCATATGCAGCCACTTGCCTATTAAGACTCGATTTCAATGTGTCCAAACTATAATGATTCTGAGCCAGAGCCTCATTCAGCATCTGGGCAGTCATAATAGGGACAGAAGAATGAAGAATCACTGACTGTGAGGAGGTGGGTGTGGTGCGTAATGTGATATGTGAAAGACTACCCTGATCATTGGGGTTGAGTGTACGAAGCATGAATTGCCAGGAATCTCCATGCTGAAGTTCAAAGGACTGGAGTTGAGAACACCACTTATTCGTGAGAGTCTCGTCAGATAACTCCAGGATAAGTGGTTGGGCATCTCCTGCACTCAATACTAGTCGTGTAGACTGACCTTTAATGATATGAAGTCCTGGGAGAAACACACGTCGACAGATCATCCGAGAGTCTTCCACATGGTACATCCAGAGATTCCACTTGCTCAGAAACACACGGGCATTCACAGTCACATTAGCAAATTGAACGGACACTTCAGTATTCTCAAACTCAGTTGGTAGCTCTGCCATTTCACAAGTCAATACACGCTGGAGACGCGACTCCAGTTCCGTTGCTGCTAACCACTGCAAGTAGATATCTGGAAGGGCCAAGATACCAACCAATAGTCGAGGAGATAGGCGATTAAGGAGGCTCCAGCCATCTCTACACATCACAAAATCCATCGAACCTTACCGACTCCGGCTGAGGAGAATATGAAGACAGTCTGTAGGAGAGTATGGAGGTGTGAGTCCACTTCGATTGATATTAAAGAAGGAGATCATGCGAAGCATGCACTGCAGCGTATTCTCGTCAATCCGAAGACGACGTGGACCACTGAATGCAATCACGGTTATACAGTTCACAAGATAGAGAAGCAACTTCTGTGTGGATGCATCTTGACGGCCTTTCTCCACAGTATCCCGAAGAGTCTTAGATAAGCGATCAATCAACGAATTCACCGACAAATTCTGTCCTAATGGACTACCTAAAAAGGCACATTTTTTGTCAAGGAGTGTCCAGAGAAGTTCAGCCGCTGTTAGGCGTAGCTATTGCTAAGGGACATTCCATATGCTTACAGCATCATCATGACTACTCATTGCCAGAAGGATAGGAAAGAACACATTTCCTTTTACAATTTGAAGAGCGCCAGCACCCACATGAGCTAGAGTACAAAGGAGACGGAACACAGTATTCAGAGGAGTGACATCTGCACTGTTAATGGATGAGTTGAAGTCGGTAGCAGGGACTCGATCATGAACATATGTGAGAATCTTGCTTACAGCCATACGATCATCACTAAGCATCGCATTCTAGAGGTAAGATTGAGTACGAATCATACTGTGGCTGGAGCATTGGATTGGAGAAGTGAAAGAAGACATTGGATACTAAGATCTCGTGTTGAATACGGGATCCACGGGGATCGAGCGATACTTAGCAAAATCGAAGTAATCCCATTCTGAAGGAGGTGACGACTCAAATGGATTGTCTACAACTCACAGGAGTTATAATCCCTTACTCTGCATCGATTCAGTGACTCTGAAAGACTCAACACAATCTGCAACACGCACTCACTGAAATACAACCGTTCAGATCTCGCAGAAAATTCTCGGAACTTTCCATACGAGATTATGACATTGGCCAGCACCAATAACCGTGGAACTCCGAACTTGAGTAACACTTCTTGCTCATTGGAGATCTGCTTCTGTTTGTCATCTCCATATGCATAACGCAAGAGATACGACATAGCGTTGTCGCCAACACTCCCCTTCACACTCTCCGATCGTTCGTTGTCAACTGCCCACAGTAGAAGGCTCATTAGCTGATGGATGTTACATCGAGCAAGAGCAGAACGACCTTGACCACCCCACAATGCTCGGATTTCTTCGCCGACGAAACCAATCAAATTCGCATGTTGACCAGGTGGGAGGGAGAAATTGTAAATACTGAGAAGAATTTCAATTCCATTATTTGTCGTGAAAACGGTTCGAATCTCGTCATCATAATCACAGAGAAGAATTATAAGATTTGTCAAATGGAAGAGTGTAAACATACTGGAGTGAGAAGATGGAAGAGTTTGAAGGATGGATTGAATGGAATGATATAATACTTCCTCTTTTAGGAATTCCATAATTTCCTCATCTTTCTTGGCTTTGGTATGAATGAGGATATTACAGAGGAGTTTACAACAGATGATCACTCCCGTAGCATCAGCCTGAGTCATGAAACGAACCATGGAACGAAGATCAGCAACAGTGATGGTTTGAGCAAGGAAAGGATTGCTACTACAGACAAGGAGACATTCGTACATGTAACGTGTGTAACCCCAAAGCAAGCGTTCATGGGTATATGTGGTTCCTGAAGAACTGTTGTTCAATCGATCAATTCGACTTGCACCACAGCAATAACATACTTGTTCGAATTGAAGTGAATCACAAAGACATATTGGGCAAATCCAATGACCTGAATGAAGAGAGTAGAAGACTTGTCGAAAGAGGTGTTCTTCTGGTTGTACTTCATCAACGAGCTGATCTGTGAGATGATGGAATGCTTCAATAAAACGTTGGAAGATTCCAACAGAGAGTGTGTGTGCAGCTGAAGTAAAAATATGAGAGAGAGCTCGGGCTGCATGAACTCTTGTCAATAGAGAGGGAGATCGAAGGAATCCAATGATTTGTAACGCATTCTCATCTGTCAAAGCTGCTGCTAACATAAAGTCTGGTTGACCCCAATGTTTGGGACTCTCTTGATCTGTAACAGAGAAGATAGACGTATAGTCAGGCATGACAGGTCCAGCTGAGTCACAACGATCAATGTTCTTCACAGTATCTTCAGAGGATAAAATTGGAAGTCGATGGTTAATAACAGAAGAGAAATACTATGAGTGAACAGTCATGATGATTCTAACTCGTTCCCATTCATAGTAATCACGATCATTCGAAAACCTGAATAGACGATATGTCTCACTCTCATATCGAGAACTTACACGAATTCCATTTGTTCGAGCTTCATCAGGATTCTGGTCTAACTCGACATCCTCCAATGATACAGTTTTGTTACACAGATAGCTCGTGGTCTAGGAATAATAACACAAATTCGATTCTACTCGATACAGAAGAAGTCGGTTTCGATCCAACACCATACTGTATAAGGTCCAATTACTTCGTCGACTGCTACTACGACATTCAATTCGATCGGTTTTGATTGGTAGATAGATAAAATCACGTGCTGGAGGAGCACCAACACTTAGTCGATCAGCAAGTAACTACCCTTCAGCAATAGAATGAGAACGTACCTTTAAGACACACACAATAACAAGAGGAATATCAACAGAAAGAAGGAGGAAAAGAACATCATTACTGAAGTCTTGAAGAGTTGATTGACTGGATGTCTCTGTTACTACAAAGAGATACGAAAGAAGAGTTCTAGCCCGTTTGATAATGGAACTTCCAACTCCTTCGTTGGGACTGTAGATACTCTGCTCAATCAGAATCCATTGACAGACTTACTCGACCTTGAGATAGCTGAACAAGAGATTGAAGAATGCCTTGTGTATTCTGAACAAGTGTGTTCTTACCAAGATCACTCAATACAAAACTCTGAAGAGCAAAGAGCATTGCTGACATGGTATGTTCTGGATAGGAATGGAGCTCACATAACAAAGCAGGGAAATCACTGAGTTTGGTAATGAATATCTTACGATACTCCTCTTCTTGAGCTAACAGTCTATAAATCACTCTTTCATTCTATTCGTACCCCAAGAGATATGATGTACTCTCCATTAAGAAAGGAGATCGAAGATTCATTTGCTGAATCATTCGACTCAAATCCACTCGAGCGAGGAACTCTGTTCGTAACTGAGGACAACGGAGTACAGTAGCACCAACAAGAATATACAGAGCTCGGGTTTCTTCAGATGCGTCTCGAGATTCCATCATAACTCGAAGAATCTTCAGTGTGGTGACATCCTCTTTGTCATTGAGATGCCACAGATCAGAAATATCTCCTTGGAAACGCCGGAAGAAGTTCAACAAAACACATCCAATTGCATAGAATGAGCCATCATCAGCAACACGCTGTTCTGAAGCATTTGTCTTCTTTGATTTGGCATAGCCCACAGCTGCAAACAAATCTTTGATGACCTGATCTCGCCAAAGTTGATCACATAATCGTTCACTCTCACAGTAATGACGAAGTACCTGGCCTAAGCGACGAAGAATGCTGTATTGAAGAGATAGTGATTCAGTTGGATATGCCAGATTTCCAGCGCGAGTCAATACCGAATGCAAAATCTGTAAGGATTCTGTCATTTCAGCATACTGTTGATAAAGAAATGATTCGGATGAGGAAGTTGGTGTAGTCAAAGACTGTGCGGAATCAGAATATAATGAATGAAGGGGTTCTTTTGAGAGATGCTTGATAGCAGAGGCAGTATTACGATATTCACTCTCCTGAATAGACTTCATTGCTGATTGCAATCCTTTCTCACGATTCTTAGTATATACTTGAGAACGTGATAAGAAGTCATTCTCAAAGACTTCAGATGGTTCTTCATCACTTTCTTCACCTGATTGGGATCGTGAGAACACAGAACAAGTGGACATGCTACTACGGAAGGACAAGGACATTAACGACATTGCTCGTTGTAAGCCTTGTGGATTACGAAGTACTGGATTGATTTGATGTAACAGATCTGCGATACGATGATCCAACTCTTCTAATGCACGGACTACAGCATACGGAGCAGTAGTATCAACCAACTGAAAGATTTGATGGAATGACAAGTCATGAACAGACTCCTCCTGACCGTACAACAGATCGAGAATCTCATTACTACGATGAATAGGCTGACCATCCATTGACTCATCATGCTGAAGTGTTAACAAGAATTCTAATACTCCTCCTTGTGTGAGTTGCTGAATCATTGAATGACCGAAACGACATAACTGTCGAAGAATGTGATCAATACTTCGTAGAAGTAACAATCGTTTCAATTCCGTGTATCGACGATTATAAACACTCACTAACACTTCAATCTTGAAATCTGAGAGAAGACTGATACTGTCAGAAGATAGATTCGAAATTAGTAATTCCATTAAATGAATCATGACTAGTGCGATCGACTGATACTCTTCAGCATTCAAATACTCTATTAATGTAGAGTAAAACCAGGAATAGTCGGAGTTAATTTGAGCCACAGCATAGTTATAATAACAGAGCTAATTATGGAATGACCAAAATACTCTTACATTATGTAAACACTGAACCAAATAGATTCGGATATTGAGAACCAAATCTGTTGCCTCAATCTTTGTCAAATATCCTATGAATTATGGAATTCCAGAAAATGTCACGATATACAATATCTTCTTGTTTCTTGCTTACAAACGGAATATCCACATTTACAAGGACATTCATAATATCTGGGAGCAAATCACTCTTCATCAGCAATTCGCATCCTTCAGCTGTAATCGATGCGAGATGTAACAAGCGAGCGATCTATCCATGAGAACAAGACATAGAATCCACATAAAGATACATCTCGGGAACAACGATATCTGTGTTGAGGATCTGTTTCAATGACTGGAGAATATCTGGAGTGATCTGAATACAGTCTTCTTCACAGATCTCAAATTTCAAATTGTAGAATGGGACTATTGGTTATCAAGGATCACTGAACATACATTCACCACTCGACATATTGGTCAAAGGATACGAATTCACATCATACACTGGAAATTGACTCATTTTCTTACTCCAAATCTGATATGAATCCTCTCTACTTATGATTTTTGGAATTCCAAAAATACGAAGGGAATTGGAGAGCGATAGGTGTTCCACCAGGTAAATAGAATGTGAGTCGATTATAATAGGTTCCATAGTCTGCAGAACCATAAGCAATATAAACCTTATCCAACCCCACTTTGCAATATGGGACCGCATCAACTGTGTCATCGGCATTACGTTTGTAAATATAGAGTAATTCTTGTTTCTAGACATGAATTCTAATAAAAACCATAACCCAAAATACAGCAATGCAATCGATGTACGGATCATTCACATACTTGAAGCGACAACTACACTCTGTAACATCTTGTCGATAGGATATTAGTTGATAGGAAGGCATAGAACTCCAGTAACAGAGATCCGCAAGCATGATCAATGAAGCAAGTTGAGCAGTAGCATTGTGACAGTTTACCAATAGCAAAAGCTCATGAATCGAACAATACTGTAACGTCTCTTCTCCTCCTTCGAGAATGATTTTCTCAATAATACTGTTTCCCAACTGTTGCAACTCTCCAGGAGTCAAGCTGTCATCATCCAGATTCTCTGTGTACATGATAAGTTCTGATAAAATACCTTCATCTCGTAGTTGACGAGCACATTCTTTACTAACCATTAAGGTGGAGATCAAAAACCAACTTGTAGATCATGTAATACAATGCAGTGAGGGCAAAATATCCGTAGTCGAGGTCAGAACGACATTGGAAAACCGTTGATAAGAGTCGATCAAACCAGATAAGAGAAGAAACATGAGAAGCCTCGCATTGACTTACATATGTCGATAGAGCACTTCGATTCGAGCAAGATATGATGAAAATCTTAAAAACCTAGATGGGAAGAGAGAATGAACAATACATCAACAATAATCTGAGAAGAAAAGCTCTTACGATCGGTTAATATTTTTGATAATACAGAGATATATTCTTCTTCAAAACACACTATAGATGATAAATACTGTGTAATAACGGACAATCGTGGATCTCTGGATGATCGCTAAGTAATTTGATCATAAGATTGAGAAATGACTCAATCATCACTTCCTAATCATTAGACGAGAGAAAAGCAAGTGACTCTCTGCTCCATCAACTTCTTTCGCCCAATCAATTTGCTCTTCATGCTCAAACAAGACTTGATTCCGTAAAGGCACCCATCTAGATTTGCTATTTTTCACCATGCTTCGAAAACACTTACACTGAAAAAGAGCCAAATCGTCAGTATCTTCAGATGATAGATCCATTTACAGAGAAGCTACAGAACAAGATTGATCTCTACTGTTCTAATGCATTTTTCCAAATTTCCCGCGGAAGTGACCACTGCTATTATCTCTGAATCTAGTGAGAAACATAATACGAAATGATGAAAGTATCGAAGCTGCTTCGAAGGGACTTCATACTTGAACAATCCAACATCATACAACATCAACGATTACTTAACAAACAATGAGACCAAGTTACCCTTTGAAGAATAACCAACAACTTTTCGTTATCTGGCATGGTCGTTGAAGAACTTAGTTCTCCTTA
>JABLTK010018691.1_pt1 | contig 15390 bp, 9 predicted proteins | sample 7160131 | NCBI WGS metagenome assembly JABLTK01 (sample SAMN14651221, study PRJNA627086) | human gut metagenome | isolation source: feces | host: Homo sapiens
GATGTGGAAATTCTGCGCGTTACGATCAATGGGAACGGATAGCGCTGGGCTGTGCGCGGGAGATTCAGGTACGGCGGGTTTAGCGTAGGGTGGATCATGTTCCGGTTCCGGAACATGGAAAGTCTGGATTTCTATGTCGTAGGGCAAGTTCGTTTTCTCGGCGGGATAGAACGCAACAGGCGTGGTGACAAACTCCGGCTGCTCCTGCGCCGGCGATTCCGGAGCAAACAGATGGGCGTTGCGTTCGTCCCGGCGCAGCAGCGCGGCAAGGCGTTCCTTGCTTTCTGCGCGGAAAATAGGATATACCTGCGATGGATCGAGGAGATGTACGTCAAAAAGTCCAACTTCGGTGATCTCAAAGGGTTTGTTGTCCAGATAGACGGTATCGCCCACTGCGTAGGATGGTTCTGCAGTCGCTGTCGAAGTATTTGCCGTCTGCATAACTTGCTGGATAAATGGGTCGCTGTTCAGCTTTTCCGAATCAACCACTTCGCTGCCCACAATGCCACGTTCGGAGAGGGCTTCCCGAATGGCAATTGGGTCAATATCGTCGAAATCGTCGCGTTCCGCCTCGGTATAGAATTTGTCATCCTTGATGAGCTGTGCAATGCGCCGCTGCACCTTTGCCCAAGGCAGCACGACTGAGTCAGAACTGCCCACGGAAACCTGAAACGGTTTGGAAGCATCGCTGGCTCCGTATTCCCGTGCCAGCCATAAGGCAGTACCTTTTTCCCTGCCGTGCCGCTCCATATATCGTACAACTGCCTGCTTGCTTTGGAGGTTTCCGTTCCATTTCTGTAAGGCTTCGTCGATATCCTCCTGCGTGACCCTATAAGGCGAAGGCGTAACCGTTGTTGCCAGTGTGGGATACAATTCATCCAAAAGCTCCTGATGCAGCCGGTTATGAAACGCGGGCATATCGAAATACAGTCGGACGAGTTGGAGATCATCAGATGCCATGGCGATGCGGCGGATAGCGTCCGCGCCCTCCAGATAGGCGTTCTGGCGGTCTGAATTGCGGCAGGCATTAACGAAAGCCGCATCCTTAGAAAGCACGTTGCCGACAGTCAGCTTGTACTCATCAAACAATTCCTGCATGGTGGGTTGGGGTGGCTGTTCGGCGGCAGGATCGCGGAACACTTTTGTGCCATCCGCACCAAACTCTGCTTCGTAGGCATCAAAGGCGGCTTCAGCCTCATGATCAATGGAGCGCAGCGTGTAAATGCGGCGCTCATTGCTGCCCTCCTGTGTTGCAGCAATCGTGACATCGTACCTGTCGCGCAGTTTCTCCACATACTGCTCCAAGCTGTGCGCAGGGATACCGCACATGGTCACACGCCCCACATCCGGGATATTCCGGGTAGTGAGGTTCAAATCCAGAAGCGACTCCGCCTGCCGCGCATCCTCGCCATACATTTCAAAGAAATCGCCCACCTGAAACAGCACCATATCCTCCGGGTGGGTTTCCTTGATGGCGTTATAGCTGTCGTAGACGGTGTTTCTCGCCGCATCCTGTGCCAGCGCCTTATCATAAAGCGCCTGTTCGTCCGGAGTAAAATAGCGATTCAGTCGAATCAATTCAGAGATACGCAAAGCAACATTGTTCCAGTTCATCTGAATATCTACGCAGCTGCTCTTTTTCAACACGATGCCCTTGCTACCGTGATCTTCATAGCTGCCGTTTTCTCCGGATACAGCATGAGTGCGTCCGCCGATGCCATACTCCTTTTTCAGAAAATCGGCGCTCTCTTTGGGAGCATGCGGGGTCTGGAAGAATTCATAGATGCAAGCTTTTCCGCCCTCAAAGCCGCTTCCGTTTGCAAGGGAATCTGCGATTTCATCCTCCGTGATGAATCTGCCGGTTTCCGGGAGCGCCGCCATGTCGGAGTGATATTCTTTGCGCGGTAAGGACAGATCTTCCAGCCGCGTAAGAAGCACCTGCAAGCGGTGGTAATGGAACCGCATAAGCGCCCGGTTTTCACGATAGGCATCAAGAAATACCCTGTATTCTGCCAGAAGCCTTTCCGTAAATGCCGGATTCGTCAGGTTGTCCGTCAGGCGTTCCGTTTCCTCCGGATAATTGGTGCTGCGGATATTCTCCAGGCAGGACAGATGTCCCTGTGATTCTGCCTCATCCGAAAAGTCGTGATAGAGGTGCCAAACCTCGGTGGCAATACGCAGGCGCTCATTCAGGGGTGCTTCCGCAATCTCCAGATTGGTGGCGAATGCGCCGCTGTCCAGCAGTTCTTCCGTGCGCTCCGCCGCATCTGCCCAGCTTATGACTTGGGCAGAGCGAAGATACCGCGCAGTATCACCGCTTGCGATATGAATCCCATCCTCGCCATACCATGCGGAAATCTTGCCATTTTCCGTAATCAGACCGCTGCCGCCGTGGTAGAGCGCTTTCAGAAATGCCGCGTGATTCTCCAGAGATTTCTGCTTGGAAAACTCTGCGATAATTCTCATTCGCATATCTTCTTCGTTTCCGCCCGTGCGCAGAATATGGTCAATATCATTCTGAGAAATAAACATAGAAAAAGCGGAAGGCGTCACCATGCTTTCCGCTTCATCAATACGGGCGATCTGTTCTTCTTCCGCTGCAAACAGGCCAAAGAGGGACAGTTGTTCAAATTGTCCGGTGCTCTCGTCTACGGATGGAGTACTATCCTCATTTCCGGGATGGAACCAGCCATCATCAAGCGCGCTCAGCGTTTGGGGCGGCTCTTCTGCACTGATTGCCGGCTCTGTTTTCTCAGATTCAGTTAATTGTACACCAGTTCGTTCAGGATGATCTCCTCTGCCTGCGCTTTCAGGTTGTTCATCAGTCCCGCCCATGCCAGCGGTTCCCTCTGCTTCAATTCCGCTGTCACGCCTGCCTGCATCGCCATCTGCAGCAGCATTTCGTCCAGCCGCCTGCGTGCCGTTTCGTCGATCTCCTGAAGGTGCGAAAACAGCGCTTCCTTCAGAATCAGTTGATTCCAGAGAATCGGGCGATGTTCCTTCAGGTATGCTTTCCGCAGCTGCCCGTACTTCCCAAGAGGCTTCATTTCTCGATTGCTCAGTCTGACGTTCGGAACCAGGAAATCCCCGGCTTTCGTGTAGGTCATCTCCATGTGTGATGCTCCTTCCTGCAATTTTTTCGCGCTCATAACGCCGGATGGTCGCTCCGATTTCCCGCAGCACCTGCTGGTTGATGCCGCTCACCGCCGTGCCCAGCGCCGCCGCTGCGTCTGGCGTGTTGAAATCAAAGACGCTCATAAAATCTTCGCGCTCAAGGTAGTCGCTCGGCTCCAATCCGCAGCGGCTCATCAGGCAGTAGCTGACGCTGGCCTGCGCGGCATTCCGAAAGGCTGCCCCGGCGTTGAATTCATCATAGTCTTCCAGAAAGGAATTTGCAAGTGTGTCGAGAATATCCCTTTTATTTTCTTCCCAATATTCCCGCACGAGCTGCGCAGCGACCATTTTCAGCTGCGCGCCAAAGTCGGCGTTCGCCGGAATCGCATAGCCGGTTTCCAGCATGGCGGACACTGCGGGAAGATGTTCATCGCGGAGCTGCCAGAGATTTACGCTGCGCGAATTTTCCCTTGCGCCGGTGTCTGAGATGTCGAATACATAGCGAAACCTGTTCAGATCGCCCCGAATGTCGATGAGGGCGATGCCCTTTGCGCCACGGCGCACATACCGGCGCATGGTATTGTTCCACACATCATACTCGGCGCAGGCGGTAGCATCCGGCCTTTGCGCATGGATCATGACCTGTTCATAATAAGGGTATTTATACAGCCGGGACGCTGTGGTTAGAAACGATTGCCACCGCTCTAAATTACCTGTCAGCTGACGCTGTGCTGTTTCGGCTATCCGGCGATATTCCTGCAATTTGCCCGCCATAGATTACGTTTCCTTCCTATTATAATAGTTTGGAATTGGAAATCCAGTATTCATTTGGGTTTCCTTCCATTTCAAAAATAGAAACACCCGGACGAATCCGGGCGAAATAGCGGCTTACACATCAAAATCCGGAAGCAGCTCCAGTGCCTCAAATTCTGCATCGCTCAATTCTGCCAGCTTTGTCAGCGTCGAATCTGTAAGCGTCAGCAGTTCCGCCTCGTCGCTTTCCAAATGTCTTTTCATTTCTGCAAGTTTCTCCATAAGCTCCGTCCGGTTGCCTTCTGCGCTGTAGATGCACATCAGGTTCATTTCGTCATTCGTGAAATTCATCCTATTCAATCCCTTTCCGCGCTTTTCGTCTGCGCTTTCTTTTCATTTCGGGGTGGTGTGGGCGCAAGGAGCTTTGCCAGCACGGACGACCGTTTGCCATATGCACGGCCGCTTTTATCTTCCTGCATGGTATGTCTGGCTTCATCAAAGAGCGTCGTCAGGTCGGGAGTTTTGGGCTTAACCTCCGGCGGTTCCTTCGGCCCGTTGTTAATGATGCCGTCGATCATGCCGTAATCATCCTCCATCGCCATTTCCGCATTTTTGAGATAGTTCTCAGGAATGAAAGCGGGCACGGCGGCAAAGCCGATGCTGTCCACATAATGACAGGATACCATACCATTCTGCTTCAGCGCTACGATGTCGCTGACGGACAGACTGTGGCCGATAAAGTCCTGCGGGCGTTCCGCGTTGAATTTCAGGTAGAGATCGTCCAGCGTTTTCGTGGGGTCGCCATTCACGGAGAGCGTTCCGGAGTAAACCGCATCGTAGTGCGCATAGGACGGTTCCAGATTGTGCGTGCGCAGGTAATCGCAGTTCATGAACCGAAGCGCAGCTTCGCTTTCTTTTAGCTGATAGATGCAATAGCCGTCCGCAGGATTTCGAAGAAACGCCTCCTGCCATCTATTTGGGGAAATCGCAGGAAACTGCTCCTTGACGGCCTCCCAATCGGCGCGATCAACGCCGAAGATACCGTCATGATTCAGAATTTCCGTCCGATCAAACGCCATGCATTCGGTGCTGTCCCTATAGAGCAGATAGATCGGCACGTCGCGCTCGAACAGTTCCATAGCGCGATCTCTGGTCAATGGGAGCATTTCGTCATCCATATAACCGTAGGCATTCCGGGCCTCCTCCGAAATCGCCGGGTCAGGCGATAAGGCCGTTGCGGGCTTTGGGGCTTCCTCTACGGGCGGTTCAATGGCAATGGCCGTGTTCTGCTCCGCCTGAAGCGTCTGCATGATCTCGGCGTAGTGGCGGTTGATGTCGTCAATCAGCCTGCCCGCCGTCCGGTTGATGACTTCAAGGCTTTCTCGAAGCTCCGGCAGCGTTTTGTCCTTCGACCAGGATGCGATATAGCCGAAGCTGTTTTCGCCGGTGGCAATCCCATAATAGGCGCAGACCGCATAGGATACGCTTTCCGCCTGTACTTCTTCCGTGCTGCGGGAGAGCTTTGCCTTATCCGGATGCTGCGAATTCAGGAATTCCTTTACGGTTTGTTCGCCGTCGATGAAATTCAGCCCATCCTCGTCAAGATGAAGAAAACCGGCGCTGGGCAATTCAATGGGCTTTGCCGTAATGACGGTCGCTGCATGATTTACAACTACAAAACTTTCCAGGGTCACCGGCATCCCCGGATCATCATCCGAACCGCGCAGATCGTAGGCATACACCCCTTCCGGCAAAGCGTTCCTGTCGATACGTCCGTTGGAAAACAGGGCGGGCAAACCAAACAGCTCTATCCGCTGATATTTTTCGCCCACGCTTTCCTTATTATGGAGCAGCGCGTGCGCCATTTCATGGATGGCGGCAGATACGGTTTGTACTTCGCTCATGCCGCTGCGGATAATGATCTCCTGATTTTCCAGGTCAAAATATCCGTCTATCTTTCCATCTATATCTTCAATAGAAATGGAAACCGGCGTGCTGCGGCGCAATGCTTCCATAAAGGTCTCATAATTCGCTACATTCCCGGCGAGGTCATGCGCCAGCTGCGGAAGGGGCTTTCCTTCGGTCTGACTGACATCAAAGACCGTTACCGGACGATACATGGGAATCTGGATCGTCCTTTCCTCCATAATAACGCGCCCGTCAGCGTCCAGCATCGGGAGCTTCGTATCCGGATCGAGCTTTTCCTGTTCGGTTTTCTTCTTAATTGGCGCAGGCGCAATAATCCTGATGCCGCGTTCACCGCGGAGGACGTTTCTGCTAAACTGTTTTTTCCACCTGTTGAAACCGGCGACCAGCGTAGCGTCCGGCTTCTGCATATGAATCAGCACCTGATTGTTGACGCTGTAACGATGAAATCGGCTCATGGTATTCAGGTACCGCGCATAGCTTTCCGACTGGAACAAATTCTGAATACTCTCCTCAATGCTGGCGATGATCTCCTTGAGCCTGTCCTTATTATTCTGTGTTTCAGCCATAGACGTTCCTTTCTGAAGAAACAGAGCGCAGAGCCGAAGTCCTGCGCCCGATTTTCCATTTTATTTTTCAGGGTTGGAATGTTTGCGCCTGTCTGGCGGTACGATTCCCGCCGCCCGCGCACGCTTGCTCGCCGCTTCCCGGCGCGCTTTGGAAAACGGCTCTCGGATGGATACGCAGACTTTGGGCACAATATAGCGCTTTGTATCATAGCCGGGTCTGTTTTCCACATACACTTCATCCGGGCATTTGCGGCAGAGTGCATCCAATTTCTTCGTGAGCCTGCGATCAAAGGTGTAGACGCTGGCCGTATCGTCAGCGTCCGAAAACAGAATAATGGTTTCGCGTTCCGCAGGGCGCAGCTTCATTTGTCGGCCTCGCGATCAAATTCCAGAGAATAGCTGGATTTCTGCCCATCATCCGTCAGAACGATAAAAGCGGAATAGGTTTTGCCGGTCTTTTCGGAATACATGCCGCTGACAAAGGTCTTACCGTCCTTTAGGAGACCTTCCACCATCTTTCTGGTCAGAATAATATGCTTGGCGGAGAGATAGCGGTTATCCTTCCAGAGCCCAAAGCGGCAGCTTCCCCGCTCGCAGAAAAAGCCCGTCTTGCTTTCCGTCACGGGGCTTCCGCAGCGCGGGCACCTGCCAACCACAGGCCGATTGGACGGAAAGAGCACTTCGGTTCCGCCCATGACCTCGTAATCCCGAACCAGATCGGAAACCATGCGGCTGATGCCGTCCATAAAAGCGTCCGGTGCAAGCTCGCCGCACTCAATTTCCTTGAGTCTGTGTTCCCATTCTGCCGTCAGAAGCGGCGATTGGAGCTGTTCAGGCAAAACGGTGATGAGGGATACGCCTACATCCCGCGGAATGAGGTTTACGGTCTTTTTGTTCTTCCGGCGCTCCACAAAGCCTGCGGAGATCAGCTTTTCCAGAATTCCGGCACGGGTTGCCGGCGTGCCCAGCCCTCTGCGTTCCGCATCCTCCGGCGTTTCCTTCGCTCCGGCGTGCTCCATAGCGGAAAGCAGCGTGTCCTCCGTAAAGTGAGCAGGAGGTTTGGTAGTGCCTTCCTCAATAGACGGCGTAAAAGCGTCGATGACCTGGCCCTCGTTCTGAGCAGGCAATCGCATTTCTTTTTTGTCACTGCTCACAAAGAGTCTCCAGCCTGCATCCAATACAGTTCTGCCCTTGGCAATAAAGCTATGACCGCCGCAAACCAACGTAACGATTGTTTCCATATAAGAATGTGGATTGCTGACGGCAATCAGTACCTGACGGGCGATCAGCTTCAATACCGCCTGCTCTCCGGCAGGCAATGAAGAAATATCCTGCTTGCCTGCGCTTTCTGTCAGAACGATGGCGTGGTGATCGGATACCCTTCTGCTGTCACATACCTGGGCGGCGTTGACTGCTGAAATGGATGCACCGCAGATTTGAGCGGCAATGCCGGCAATCATGGATACGTTGGGCTCCATATCATCAGTCAAAAATCGGCTGTCGGTACGGGGATAGGTGCAGAGCTTTTTTTCGTAGAGAGATTGCAGGTAATCCAGCGTCTGCTGGGCGGTAAAGCCTAGGATACGGTTTGCATCTCGCTGAAGCGTTGTCAGGTCATAGAGTGCAGGGGCCTTTTCGCTTCTTTCACGCCGCTCTACATTTTGGATCGCAGCGGTACTGCCAGCGCAGGCGTTCTTCAGCGCTTCAGCGTCAGGAAGATGGCTGAATTTCCCGCTGACCGCTGTAAAATATCCAGCGTCCAGCTTTACCACAAAAAACGGCTCCGGCTGGAACGTCTTAATCTCCGCTTCTCGCTGTACCAGCAGGGACAGCGTAGGCGACACCACGCGCCCAACGTTCAAGGTGCGGTGATACAGCACAGAAAACAGGCGAGTGGCGTTGATGCCCACCAGCCAATCCGCTTTGCTGCGGCACAGCGCGGCGGCATAGAGGTTATCGTATTCCACGCCGTCGCGGAGATGTTCAAAGCCCGCGCGGATCGCGCGATCCTCCATGGAGGAAATCCACAGGCGCTTCATGGGCTTTTTGCATTCTGCCAGATGATAAACCGTGCGGAAGATCAGTTCGCCCTCGCGCCCGGCGTCGCAGGCGTTGATGATTTCAGTCACATCCTCGCGGCGCATCAGGTAAGTCAGCAGGTCAAGCTGCTTTTTCTTGTCGCGTCCTACGCTGTACTGCCAGTTTTCAGGAATAATGGGAAGCTGCTCGCGGTTCCATTTGATGTAAGCCTCGCTGTAAACGTCGGCAGATGCCAATTCCGCCAGATGTCCGAAGCACCAGGAAATCAGCCAGCCGCTGCCGCTCAGATAACCATCGTGTCGTTTGTCAGCGCCGAGCACAGCGGAGATGGATTTTGCCACGGAGGGCTTTTCGGTAATTACAAGTCTCATTTTTCTGCCTGCCTTTCTGTTTACGTCTTATCGGAATCCTTGGAATCCTCTGAATGTTCATCTTCAGGGACATACCTCTTTGTCTGTTCCATTGAAATGTTGTCGGGTAATACCAGTAAGTTTTCAATGGAGAGATGAGATATGGAAATAAAACGGGATCATTATTTGAAGAAAATCATCTTCTTTAAGCCAATTTAGCTACAAGATCAAATCACAAAAAAAGGAGCTGCCATTTCTGATCGGATTAGATGGAGTGAGAATCTCAATCCCACCGCTGGTTTCGTCCATCTCTCAAGAACATTCCTATTATCCCAGCCACAGCCGAATATGCTTTTATCTTCTGCGTATAATATGCTTTGGATACAGATGAATTTCTCAGATCAAATGCAGAATTCATAAGATATAGCTGATGAATTTTAACTATGCTCCTTGATTTTCACCTGTAGCTATGATAAACTTGCATTCAGGAGGAGGCGATGGCATCCATGATTAAACGCGAAATGTATATGAGCCGTATCCGACCGTTCATTGGCGGAGAACTCATTAAGGTTATGACCGGCATGCGCCGGTCGGGAAAATCCGTCATGCTGGAACTGATCAAGGAAGAACTGGTGGAAACCGGTGTTGATCCATCCAGCTTTATCTCCATCAATTTTGAAGATATGCGCTGCAATCACCTTCTGACAGCAAAAGCACTGCATGAAGAGGTTCTGCGCAGAGCTGAGGCGATCAACGGCAAGGCATACCTTTTCTTTGATGAGATTCAGGAAGTATCCGATTGGGAGAAGTGCGTCAATTCTCTGCGCGTAACGCTGAACTGCGATATTTATATCACGGGTTCCAACGCGAAGCTGCTTTCCGGAGAATTGGCAACGTATCTTGGCGGACGTTATGTTGAATTTGTCATCTATCCGTTCTCCTTTGCTGAATTTCTGGAATTGTATCGCTCCATTGCGCCAGACGCTTCTGTTCCGGAATGCTTCCGGAAGTACCTTGTCGCAGGCGGCATGCCGTACCTTGCCAACCTGCAATATGCAGACGAACCCTCTAGGCAATATCTGATGGACATTTTCAATTCTGTCCAGCTCAAGGATATTGTAAAGCGAAACAAGGTTCGGGATGTAGATTTGCTGGAACGAATCATCGCCTATGTCATGGCGAATGTGGGAACAACCTTCTCGGCGGCTTCCATGGCAAAGTTTTTCAAAAGCGAACATCGCGCTGTAGCCGCGGAAACGATTCTGAACTACATCAAGTATTGCTGCGATGCTTATCTGTTTTATCAGGTGAAGCGTCAGGATCTGCGTGGGAAACAGATTCTGGCCTCGAATGAAAAATACTATATCGCAGATCATGGCATTCGCGAAGCCGTGTTTGGCGGCAACATGCGCGATATTAATTTGATTTTGGAGAACATCATTTTCATGGAACTGCTTCGCCGCAACTATACCGTTACGGTTGGCAGAATCGGTGAAAAGGAAATCGACTTTGTGTGCGACCGCCGAGGGGAACGGCTGTACATTCAGGTGACATATCTGCTGGCGTCCGAGGAAACAGTCGCGCGCGAATTTGGCGTATACGATGGCGTTCGTGATAACTTCCCCAAATATGTCGTTTCGCTGGATGAATTGGATATGAGCCGGGATGGAATCAAACATCGAAACATTCGGGATTTCCTCCTGATGCCGGAATGGAATTAATCGTGATCATGGTTATGACCATAAGATAAAGTCCTTTTCGGAGAGGCGCGCTGCTTTTTCCAAGCGCAGCCTCTCCGCTTTTTATCCCGGCCGCAGATCGCCGACAGTTATGCCACCGCGGTCTTTTCGATAATCACAGGTCTCATTTTGCAAATCCGCTTGTCTGCTTACGCCTTATCGGAATCCTTGGAATCCTCCGAATGCTCATCTTCGGAAACATATTCCGTATCATCCTCATCGTCATCGGCAAAATCAAAGTCATCCAGATCAACCGCGCCCTTTGCATCCGGCTTGGCCTTTCGGAATTTCAGATAGTAGATCGCGCCGCCTGCCCCAAGCACAACCACTGCCAGAACCATGAGCATTGGAGAGGAACTGCTCGTATCACTTTCTTCCTCCGGTTCGGGAACGGCGGTCGGCTCCGGCGTGACCATGGGCTTTTCCAATACCGTGCCGGTGCAGTCTACCATGCTGGTTCTGCATACCTCGCAGGTCATGTCGATATGCCCGGCTTCACAGCGAGTTATACAGGTGCAGACCGATGCTGTGATCTCGCCGTCACGGGTCAGCGCCATCAGATCGGCTTCGTCCACTTTGTTCAGAAAATACACGTTTTTATCGTCCTTGTCGCGGTCGATGATCAGATAAAAAGTATTGTCATTCTTGCTCTGAACGGTGAGAAACTGCTTTCCATCCGAGCTTTGCGTCACGTCATCCAGCAGGCTCAGGTTGCCGTCCGGAGTGAGCGGCGCTGGCGACGGTACGGGCGTAGGCGCGGGAGTGGGCGTTGTGGGCGGTTCGGTTGTGGTTTCAGCAGCGGCGGGGCTTTCCGTCACAGTCAGATATTTGCCGCTTACATAGCCCGTCTGTCCGTTTACCGTAACCTTGTACCAGCCGTTTTCCTCGCCGAGTACCGTTACGGTCGTGCCATTGTCCAGCTTACCGATGATTTTATAGTTCATGCCGCTTCCTTCGCGCAGATTCAATCGGCTGCCCTGCGTGGTAACGGTGCCGATCCGTTCGGCCTGCGCCGTTGCCTGAACGGTCTGCGCAGTTCCGGCGCCCGATTTTGAAGTGCTTTCGTCCGAAGCCATGGCAGGCATAGCCGCCGTCGTCATAAAAGCGAGCGTGGCTGCGAGTGCAGTCACGCCCAGACAGAATTTTTTCATTTTCATCCTTCGTATTCCTCCGTTTCTCTCATATCCTCCGGCTTCGGTGCAATCGCCTGCCTGTCGCGCAAAAGCGCCGCCAACTGTTCCGGGGTCATGCCGATTTCGCGTACCATGCCGATGATGTCCGTGTTCTCCAGCTTCATGATTTGCTCGTCCAGCTTTCGGCTGCGTTCCTGCAGCGCAGCAATTTTATCCGAGTTTTTGCTGCGCTCCGCTTTCAATTTGTCGATTCTGGGATTCATAATACTCCTTTCCGATGTTCATGGATTGGGCAAACGCCCGAATTGAAGGAAATGCTTTCGCCAGTAGTTCGTGTCGATACTTGCATAGCGGATGGGGTCGCCGCAATGGATCATCATATTGTTGCCGACATAGATGCCGACGTGCGACGCGCCGGAGGTGTCGTAGGTTTTCTCGAAGAAAATCAGATCACCCGGCTTTGCGTTGGCAGGAGAAACATAGGAACAGATGCCGCGCAGTTCCTCCGCACTCTTGCGACCCACGTTCCAGCCCACGCCGCAATGATTGAGAACCCAGCTGACAAAGCCGGAACAATCGAAGCTGGTGCGGGGCGAGCTGCCGCCCCACACATAGGGAAAGCCCAGATATTTCTCGGCTTCCGTAACCATGGCGGCAAACTGTTCGTCGGCAAGCGCTTCCGCGGGAATCTCGTAGCGGTACTGCTCACCGTAATACTTGCCGACATACGCCGAATTCGAGAACAGATCAGGGCGGTTTCCCAGCGTGGACATATACATGGCGTATAGCGACAGGTGATTTTCATCCATGAGATAGACAGGCAGGTGCGACAGATTGAAATTCTCCAGCTTCACGGTGCAGATCGTGTAGGTATAGGGCACCTGCACATCATACTCATACGATACGGTGCTCGTTTCGCCGGTTTCCGGGTCGGGCACGGGGTAGGAACCGGTGCGGGTTTCTGTGCGGTATCGGGTTTCGAACGCCAGCGTTTCCGTTAGAATGTACTGGCGGTCGAAGTAGGTCTGAAGCAGACCGCCGACCTCATCTATCGTCCACGCACCTTCCCTGACCGCGGTCAGCATGGAAATCAGCACATACGGATCATGCTCAATCTCGTCCTGCTCATAATGATATTCATCATAATCGTGCGTGCCCTCGTAATTGTCCAGATACGACTGAAGCTCGTTTTCCAGCGCCTTGTACCGCGCTTCTGCGGCGAGCATATCGGTGTCTTCGCTGGGGTAGGTGCTCACGACGTTGGAGGGCGGCACCGAACCCATCATTAAGGAACAGCTCGAAAGCAGCGAGGAACACATCAAAACGATCAGCATCACAACGCCGATAATGAGCAGACCGCCCCTGTGACGCGTAGTGAATTGAGTGATTCGGGAGGATGCCTTTTCGGAGCGCTTTACGACCCTGCCCGTATTGTTGGCAGCCTTGCCTGTGGAGGCGGCTGACCTTCTTGCTTTCGCTTCGGCATAGGCTTTCTTAATGGCGCGCTTCTGCTGGAAATGGGAAATGGGGCTTGCGCCCCACTTTGGATTCTGATTTTTTGCTTCTTTATACAATTCCTTTAGATTGGCACGGTCTGCGGCGCGCTCAGCCCGAAGCGCTCTGGCGTAGGAGGTGCTCTGCAATTTCCTGCGCACACTATCGAACGTCCGAACGCTGCCCTCGGCTCCTTCGATCACTTCGTGAGAAACGGAAGCGGACGCGCTATCTTCGGAATTTTCGGACAGCTTGCTGTGCGAAATGGCGGAAACCGCGTTTAAAGGGGACGGTTTTACGGCATGAGATAATCTGGATGCGCCCTCGCCATGAGCGTCTGGAACAGATTTTTTCAGGTTAGGAGCGTTCAGTTCCTCCTCCGTTAACCGCAGTCGGGATACTCGTTTTATCATATGCATCACCTCGATTTCTGGGAAAGTATGGTTTCAGATTCGGATTATCCGGCCTGTTCCTGCGGTTTGGTTGTGATAATCTTGTACAGCTCGGTGTTCTTCGGGAATCGGTCTACGAACGGTAGGATGGTGCTGCCATAAAAAAGCAGCCCTTCGCCTTCGCTGCTGTGGGTGACATACGAGAGCTGATGCGTGGATATATTTAGCTGTTTGGCGAGAATCTGCCGGTCGCCCGACGCCTGATTGAGCATGAACACATAGTCTGAGTTTTCGAAGATGTTCTCCACCTCGCGGGAGGAAAGCAGGTCTTTGACGTTCTGCGTGATTCCGGTCGGAATGCCTCCCCATTTGCGGAATCGCTTCCAGATTTCCACCGTGTACGCCGCCGTCTGTTCTTCGCGGAGCAGCAGGTGCATCTCGTCGATGTAATAGCGGGTGGACTTGTGCGCTTCGCGGTTGATGGTGACGCGATTCCATACCGCGTCCTGCACGATGAGCATTCCGATTTTCTTGAGCTGCTTGCCCAGCTCCTTGATGTCGAAGCTGACGATGCGGTTTTCAATATTGATGCTGGTGCGGTGGTTGAACACGTTCAGGGAGCCGGTGACGTAAATCTCCAGCGCCGTGGCAATGTATTGGGCCTCCTTTTCCTCCTGCGTCAGAAGGGCATTGTACAGATCCCCCAGCACGGGCATATTCTCCGGAATCGGCGTTTCCAGATACTTTCGGTAGACCATGCGGACGCAGCGGTCGATGATGGTCTTTTCCACCGGCTGCAAACCTTCCTTACCGCCCACGATCAATTCGCACAGGGAGAGGATGAAGTCCGATTTCAGTGACAACGGATTTTCATCGTCGCTGTAGTTCAGATTCAAATCCATGGGATTGATGTAATCGCTGGACGTAGGCGAGATTTTGATAACCTGCCCGCCAAGGCGCTCTACCAGAGTGCCATATTCCGATTCCGGATCACAGACGATGATGTCGTCGTCGGTGACGAAAAAGACATTGGCGATCTCGCGCTTGGCCGCGAAGCTCTTGCCGGAACCGGGCGTGCCGAGAATCAGACCGTTGGGATTCTTCAGGAGCTTTCTGTCCACCATGATGAGGTTGTTGGACAGGGCATTGATGCCGCAGTACAGAGCGCTCTTTCCACTCTGGAACAGCTCCTGCGTGGTGAAGGGCACGAAGATCGCTACGCTGGATGTGGTCATGCCGCGCTGAATCTCAATCTGATTCAGCCCCAGCGGCAGACTGCTCATCAGCCCTTCCTCCTGACGGAAATCCAGGCAGGTCAGCTGGCAGTTGTATTTCTGCGCGATGGAGCTGGCCTGAAATACGTTGTTGTCCAGCTGCTGCCTGCTGTCCGCAACGTTCAGAATCAGGAAAGTCAGCAGAAACATGCGCTCATTGCGGGATTGCAGATCCTGCAGCAGCTTTTTGGCTTCGTTGCCGTAAGTGGCGAGGTCGGAGGGGATGATGTCCATATCGTAGCCGCTTCTGACCGCCTTTTTCTGTTCTTCAATGGTCATCTTCTGCAAATCGGTGATTTTGCGCTTGACCGTTTTGATTGCCTTGGTCTGGTCAACAGACTGAATGTGCATCGTAACAATCAAGCTGGACTCCATATCGAGAAAGTCGGCAAGCATACCGGTCATTGAGTTCGGGAGCGAGAATCTGTAAGAAAGATACCGCACCGAGCTTTTTGCCAACGCCGAACTCCTTGCCGTTTCTGAACTCAAAGGAGCTTGGAGCGATAAAATCCTTTACGGATAGACCGCTTGGAGCAAGCCACTCCCATTCAAAACGGAATTCGATATGCTCATCCATGTGGAACATACCGTGCATGAGGGCTAAAC
>JABLTK010012850.1_pt1 | contig 15371 bp, 12 predicted proteins | sample 7160131 | NCBI WGS metagenome assembly JABLTK01 (sample SAMN14651221, study PRJNA627086) | human gut metagenome | isolation source: feces | host: Homo sapiens
ATCATTATCCCGACGCCGGCAGCGGGCAAAAAGGCACTTGGAATTCGGGGCCGATAGCTTCTGGGATATATGGCGGAATGCCTATGATATTGCATTCTCAGATAAAAAAGGTTGGCTCTGAAAAGTAGCCTTCGCATGAGCCTGTACGCGCCCCATACGGCGCAATTCAAGCGAATTCGGAGGGCGAAAAATTTTTTTATAGGTTAAGATAATGATACAAACGGTTCGGCGATTAGCCGAACCGTTTTTCTTTGAAATTTTTCATAGGCGTAAATTTTTTTATTCCGCGGCAAAACGGCGCATTTACAACCGGTGGGTTGAGCTTTAATTTAGAGGCACTCAAATCAGAAAATATTATGTGATTTTGTGAGCCATATTTTAAATGCGCCTAATTACTATAACCATAGATAACGGCTTTCGTAATTTAAATATGCGAGATGTTGTAGAACGAAAATGGCGCAGCTTAAGTCAGTAAAATTCTGAGGATAAGTTTTCTAAAAAAATTTTTAACCGTTAAAATTTGCGATAATAGACTTTTAAATAAACCTTTTATGTACTAGGAGATTATACCGAAAAGGAGAAATTCGATATGAGCATGAGCATAACGAAACAAATATTAACTACAACTGCTTTATTTGCCGCTGCTTCGCTATCTGCGGAGACATTTACATTAAACAAATATGACGCAAATGTCAATTGGAACGATGCGTCGGCTTGGGACGTGAGCGGGGCGACCTCGCAGACATTTCCCGAAAACGGCGGCGACGTTATTCTTAAAGGCAATAATTCTGCCCAATATGAAATCAAAGTAAACGGGAACTACAAAATTGATTCCCTAAACGTGGAAATGACGGGAAGCAATCATTATAGATTTGTTGTGGGCAATACAAATACGCTTGAAATAGCAAACGACTCCGTAATAAATTCAGCTTTTAACTGGATGCAGCTTATGTTTAGCGGCACTGGCACTTTAGATTTTAAGAAAAACCTCACCGTAAAAAGCGACATTGGCGACGGTTTAAGGTCGTCAGTGGCATTTGGAGAAAGTACGCAATCTCCTCTATCTGCTTTTAAGGTTGGAGGAGATTTAAATATTCAAAAAAATACAAAAGGCGATATTAGCGTTTATTTTAATGCCTCAAATGTTTCAATAGGCGGTAAAATAAATATGGCATCTGGCGCGGCTTTTCTGTTTGCGCGCAATACAAAGGGGTTAGAATCAAACTTTACTGTGGGGGGTCTTGAGGGCTCTGGAAAGTTCGTGCTTGGTTTTGACAGTGCGACGTACTATGCCGCGAAGTCGGTCGCAAACATAACGATAACTAACGGCGGGTCATGGCAGGGCGAATTAACTAAATATACAACCCATGCTGATTCGCGCCTAAATGTGACTATGGACGGAACTGGTACGCAAAACTTTAGAGTGTCTGGATATACCGAATGCGAAGGCGCAACAAACTCCAACATAATAGACACTCTCACAGTAAAAAGCGGTGTGTTCAATTACGGCGCGGGCGACTATGTCTCTGGCTCGCTAGTGCTCGACGGCGGCACGTTTTCGATAGCCGCCCAAACCGATGCCGGCTCTACCGCCCCCGATATAGGAATTGCGCGCTTCGGCAGCGGGACTCTCAACAGCGGAACTCTGCTTTTCGATATCGCCGCCGACGCCACATTCGACAAGCTCGTATTCAGCGGAAAATTAACAAAGGGCGACGGTTCGTTTGGTTTGGAATTTCAATTTGACGCCGAGGGAATGAAGGAATTGATAGAGCTTGATGCGGCGATATTTGAAGACATGATAACATATGAGAGCGGAAGCGATGTCGAAGGGACTGTGCTTAACGGCGTGTCGAACGGCTTTGCGTGGGAGGCAGTATTTGGTGCGACAGGTGCCGATGTGACGTTCTCTGTCCCCGAGCCTTTCGAAATTGCAGCGGTATTCGGTTTGTGCGCTTTGCTGTTTGCAGCCTACCGCAGAAGGAAATAACCTCTCGCGTTTCTCCAAGCAAAAAGGCGCGTTCATTATGAATGCGCCTTTTTTATTTTTTCGATTGCAGATAACTTTTTTATATGCGGATTTTCAATGTTGTGTTTGTGCATCTTCGAAAAAATTGTGGTGTTGCGCACTTGTTTTATCAGCTAAAATAAACATTCCAGGGAAAGCGGTTGAGGCTTAATGCAATTTATTAAAAATAACGCTGGCGAATATGGTATCTGAAAGAATGCAGTTCAAAATAATTTAAAATCCCCAAAAAAAGAACTGGATAGAGTGCCGTAAAAAAACACGCGCGAAAAAATTTTTATGTTTGGATAAAAAAACGCCCCGAAAAATCGGGGCGCTTGAAATAAATTATGTTTCTTAGCGAGACTTCGGCTCGTACGGGATTCCCTGCTGCTCGCACAAGGCGGCGCGGCGGGAGAGGCGAACTCTGCCTTTGTCGTCTATGCCTATGCACTTTACGAGTATCTCGTCGCCAAGCTTGCAGACGTCTTCGGTCTTGTTCACGCGGAAGTCCGCAAGCTCGGATATGTGAACGAGCCCCTCTTTGCCTGGCAGGCATTCTACGAACGCGCCAAAGTCTTTTATAGAGCGCACTATACCTTTGTAGGTCTTGCCGACTTCTATCTCGCCTGTCACAAGTTCCACTTCGGATATCGCGCGTTTCATGCTTTCTTCGCTTGTGGCGTATATGCAGACTCTTCCGGGGTTGTCGTCGTCGATGTCTATTTGCGCTCCGGAATATTCCGTTATGCGGCGGATATTTTTGCCTCCGGGGCCGATTAGCATGCCGATTTTATCGGGATCTATCTTCATTATCTTAATCCGCGGCGCGCAAGGCTTGAGCTCCTTGTTGGGCTCGGCTATCGCTTCCGCCATTATGCCGAGAATTTTCATTCTGACATCGTGGTTGCGGTAAATCGCCTCTTTCGCGATTTCAATCGGCAGCCCGTCGATTTTCAAGTCGAGCTGGAAGCCGGTTATGCCGTTTTTGGTTCCGCAGATTTTAAAGTCCATGTCTCCGTAGTGGTCTTCCGCGCCTATGATGTCGGTGAGCACAACGTGCTTTATTATCTTGCCGCTTTCGTCCTTGCGGGTGACAAGCCCGCAGCTTATGCCGGATACAGGCGTTTGAATCGGCACACCTGCGTCCATAAGGCTGAGGCAGCCTCCGCATACCGAAGCCATCGAAGTGGAGCCGTTGGACTCCATTATTTCAGACACCAAGCGTATTGCGTACGGAAATTCGTCTTCCGACGGAAGCACGGGAAGCAGCGAGCGTTCCGCGAGCGCGCCGTGGCCGATTTCGCGGCGGCCCGGGCTTCCGAAGCGCCCGGTTTCGCCGACGGAGTAGGGCGGGAAGTTGTAGTGAAGTATGAACGACTTTTGTTTCGTTCCGCCGGTGAGCCCGTCGAGCTCCTGGCAGTCTCTCGTCGTGCCGAGGGTCGTAAGCACCAGTGCCTGCGTCTCTCCGCGGGAGAACAGTGCGCTGCCGTGCACGCGGGGAAGGACGCCTGTTTTTGCGCTTATCGGGCGCAAGTCCATGTATGTCCTGCCGTCGCAGCGCTTGCCTGCGTCGAGGATATTGTCGCGGTACACTTTTTCCTGCAATTCTTCAAACGCCATTTTGATTTGCGCCATGTCGAACTCTTCCTCGCCGATTTTGCCTTTTACAAATTCGGCGGTCTCCTGCATTAGGGCGTCGACGTCGGCCTGTCTCTTTAGCTTGCTGTCTTGGAATACAGCTTCGAGAAGGCGCCCGCCGACGTATTCGGAGCACATCTGCATGATTTCCGGCTTGCATACGACAAGCGGAAATTCGCGCTTTTGCTTTCCGCAGATTTTAGCGAGCTCCCTCTGGGCGGAGATTATTTTCTGAATCTGTACCTGGGCGAATTCGAGGGCTTCTATAAACCTGTCTTCGGGGCACTGTTCGGCGGAGCCTTCTATCATCATCATCTCGCGCTCGTTGCCGACGTACACGAGGTCGAGTGTGGAGTCGAGCATTTGCTCGTGGGTCGGGTTGACTACGAATTTCCCGTCGATTTCGCCGATTCTCACGCCGCCGATAGGTCCGTTCCACGGTATGTCGGAAATAAGCAGAGCCGCGGAAGCGCCGTTTACCATCAAAATATCGGGGTCGTTTACCATGTCAGCCGAGAGCAGAAGCCCTATTACCTGGACTTCATTCATAAAGCCCTTCGGAAATAGCGGGCGAAGGGGCCTGTCGCAAAGTCTCGATGTCAGAATTTCTTTTTCGTTGGGGCGGCCTTCGCGTTTGAAATAGCCTCCGGGGATTTTTCCGGCGGCGGAGAAGGTTTCGCGGTAGTCCACCGTGAGGGGGAAGAAGTCCTGCCCGTCGCGCAGGGCGCCTGCTGCTGTCGCGGTGACGAGGAGGTTTGTCTCTCCCATGCTTATTGTCACCGATCCGTTCGCCTGCTTGGCTATCGAGCCGGTGGAGATTTGTATTCCGAGGTCGGGGACCTCTACACTGTATTTTTGATCCATTATATTTTTCCTTTTTTGCAGCCGTACGGTTGGGACGTCTCGGGCGTGCGATTTCTCTTTGTCGGCGTGTTGTTTTTAGCCGAATAAAATATATGCGTTTGCAAGACAAACATTAAACGGAGGACGTGTCCAGCCTAATTGAATGGCGATTGCCAGTTTTCGATATTTTTTGCGGCATTTTTTTCGGGCGGCGCCAAAAGCGTCGCGGCGCACGGGCAGGGGGCAGATTTTCACTTTAGGATCGCTGCATAATTCCATTCGCGGTTTGGGATATTTTTTTGCGTTTGTTTTTCGCGTTTGCCTGTAATGCGGTGAGAATTTTTTTATCGTTTTTAGTAAGAGTTTTTCTTCAAAGTTTGAGATATGAGGTTGAGGTTCCCCTTCGGCTTGCCAATCGGCAAATTTTTAGGATAAACCTGAAAAATCCACCCGCCGCGCGCGCATTGGCGCAGAATGCAAATGGAGACTGCCAAAATTTGCGGAAGGTTTTTTTATTCGCACGGTGGCATTTTTAAGCTTTTACAAAATTTTTTTAGGAATATCGGTTAACCCTTACCTTGCAATTTGCCTCTTAAAAAAACATAAAATTTCGCGCTTTTTACACCACCTAAAAACCTCACTAATTTTCTTTTGGAAGTTCGTAAGAATCTGCCCGCATTAAATAAATGCGGTTAATTTTTGCTCGTGAATCGCACCAGATAAACGCGCCGTTTAGTCGCGGGAAAAAACTAAGCGTTTTCTCCAAAGAGCGACAATAGGCGCGAATGCGATATTTCGTACAGAGTTTTGCGCCCGTCGGGGGAAGTCATATGCATAGGGCACGAGAGGAGGTTCGACAGCAGGGAAGTGGCGGATTCCTCAGTGCATATGAAGCCTCCTATTCCTATTTTGCCCGCGGCGATAGACGCAAACATTTCGTCGCCGAGCCTCTTGGAACGCGTCCTGAGCCCGCTTTCGGACGAACTTTCGACAATGTCGCGCACAAATTTTTCCGCCTCGGAAAATTCTAGCCATGCGGGAGTTGCGGCAATCCTGTAATATCCCTTGCCGAAATCGTCTATCTCGAAGCCGCACGATTCAAAAAGCGCTCTGTTGGCGCGGAAAAATTCGTCGTCGGAGATTCCGAACTCCATTGTTATCGGTAGCAAGAGTTTTTGCGATAGTGCCTTTTCCCCCTCCAACGCCTTCATTATGCGGTTAAAGTCCACCCTCCTGAGCGCGGATAAAATTGACATTATTGCCATTGATTTTGGCGTCTCGAATATAGCAAACCTTCGCGCTATGCACCCGACATACCTCCATGCGTGCTTTGCCGCCGCCGCCCGAGCCGATTGCGCTGCCTGCAAATCCTCCGAATATCCGCTGAAAGCACGGCTTTTGTCTGCGTCGGGGACTATTGCAGGAGCCGGAGAGGCCGCCGCAACTTCAAAAGCGCGAAGTTCTTCAGCACCGCGAATTTTTTCGCTTCCGCTGTCGGGCGCACTCTCTTTTAGAATTTTCGCGCTCTCGCCGACTTCAAAAGAATTTTCTCCGGCTATCCGCGCACCGTGAAAGTCCGCTTGCTTCCCCGCTGCGGTTATATCGGAAGGGAAGGGGGCTTCGCGCGGGGCGTACATTGCGCCGCCTGCGCCGCCAGAACTTTTTGCCGCCAAGCCCATGCGCGCCTCCTGGGCGGTTTCGGGATTGTTTCGGCTGGCGGAATTTTTGCCGGAAAAGCTTTCAAGCGCGCGCGAAAATTCGCCAGATATTGTGCAATCGCCCGCGCGTCTTCCAAAAGTGCCAAATGGCTCTTGGAACGAAAACGATTTAAGGCGCTCGATTATTGCGTCTGCTATAAAATTTTTTACTCCAAGCTCGTCTTTTAGGCGCACCTCCCTCTTTGCGGGGTGGACGTTTACATCGACAGACGACGGGTTTAGCTCGATAAACAAAAACGCTCCGGCAAACCTGCCTTTTGGCACAAATTGCGAGTACGCCTCTTTTACTGCGGCGTACACAGCCCTGCATTCCACGGGCCTGCCGTTTATAAATACGCATATATTGCGGGAAGTAGAAAAAGATTCGCCTGGAACGAGTATCGCGCCCGAGACTTTCATTCCGTATTTTTGCGATTCTTTCAGCTCTATCAGATTTTCAGCCGTTTCCCGCCCGAATATTTTTGATATCCGCGCAATGACGCCGAATCCCTCCTCCGAATGAAACAGCACTTTGGAGTTTTCTACGAGAGTCAGCGACAAGTTCGGGAGGGCGAGCGCGTAAAGGCGGCAGAGCCTCGCAATATGGCCCGCCTCGACGTTGTCGCTCTTTAAAAATTTGCGGCGGGCGGGCACGCCTGAAAAGAGATTTTCGACGAGTATTTCAGTTCCGCGCGGCATTCCGCACTCTTTTACGGATAGAACTTGGCTCGCGTAGGAGTCTATCTGGGTGCCGACGCTTTCGCCTTCTGGGCGGGTGCGCATTCGGAATTTGCTTACGCTTGCTATCGACGGAACGGCCTCTCCCCTGAATCCGTAGGAAGAAATAGAGAAAAGGTCTTCGGGGGAGCGTATTTTGCTTGTGGCGTGCTGTTCAAGGCTCATGAGAGCCTGCTGGCGCGTCATTCCGCAGCCGTTGTCGAGCACTTTAATAAAAGTCTTGCCGCCGTGTTTAAACTCGATGTCTATGCGCGTAGCCCCGGCGTCGATAGAGTTTTCAAGCAGCTCTTTCACGACCGACGCAGGGCGCTCGACAACCTCTCCCGCGGCGATTTTATTCGCCACATCGTCGGGCAGTATTTTTATTTCCGGTGGCTTCATTTTTTTTTGCGAAAAACATAATTAAAAAAACGCGCTTTTCATCAAGAAAAATATCCGCGCTTGCGGCGTGCGTAGGCACATAATACGGTTGACTTTTTATCAGCAAAAAATTTTTATCAATCCAATGAAGGCAATCAAAAAAATACTTTTATTGGCAGCCGCGTTTGCGGCGTTTTCCGCTTATTCGTCCGACGGCAGATCGCCGCACCGCATGGGCAACCAAATAGTGGTCACTTTCGACAAGCCGTGGAACGTGTCCCTCGAAGAAGGTGTGCGCTTCGACCCTAAGTGTCCCGACCCCGACGTCAAGCTCGACGTCTATTACCCGAACGACAAATTCAAGGGCGGCAAAAAGCCCTATCCGTGCATTCTCTTAATCCACGGCGGCGGTTGGAGCATGGGCAACGAGAAGAAATATGCGATGATGGCGGCGTTTTTGGCGTCGAAAGGCTATGTAGTCGCGTGCACCGCCTACCGCTTGCGGCCTGAGTACCAAATGGAGGACTGCGCGTACGACGTCAAAAAAGCCCTCTGGTGGCTTAAAAAGAATGCCGAAAAATACGGCGGGAACCCGAATCGCGTAGGTGTCACAGGCGGGAGCGCCGGAGGGCATCTTAGCGCGCTGCTTGCCGTGAGCGCGGGCGCGCCTAAATGGAAGGAAATCTTTAAGGACGGATTCGACGATTCCGTGCAGGCCGCAGTCCCCATGGCGCCCGTGACAAACCTCGACACTTTCGCAAGATGGAAGCTCTTCCCGGGCGGAAACGAGAAACAGCGCGCGAAGGAATTGTCGCCGATGGCGTATGTCGGGCCCAAAAGCGCTCCGATGCTCATTTTGCATTCTGAAAGGGATCCCGTAGTCCCGATTTCCGAGAGCAAAAACATAAAGGCCGCATACGAAAAGGCGGGGGCTAAGTGCGACATAATATTCTACGACTCCGACGACCACGCATTCTGGAACACCAAGCCGTACGACCCACTGCACCTGCGTTCGTGGACTGATGCCGCCGACTTTTTCGACAAAATTTTGAAATAGCGCATGCGGCGCCTCTTTCCAGTGGTTGCGCTTTTGCTTTGCGCGCTTCTCGGGGCCTGCGCGACTACAAGGACGGTATCGGGCCCCAACGGAACGAGGCAGACAACAGTCGAAGATCCCGGAGCAACAATATTTAATTTAATCAAATTTTTTAAGGAATGAGAGCACTAAATGTAATATTGTATTCGTGCATTGTCCCTCTTCTTTGCGCGTGCGCCGCAAATCCCGAAAGTGGTTCGGGAAAATGCGCGGGCAGGGCGGGCAACCAGATATTGGTGACGTTCGACAAGCCCGGAAACGTAAATCTCGACGAGGGAATCCGCTACTATCCCGAATGCCCCGACCCCGACGTCAAGCTCGACGTCTATTACCCCGACTTGCCGTGGGGAAATTACGAAAAATGCAAAGTACCATGCCTAATAGCAATCCACGGCGGCGGTTGGAGCATGGGCAATGAAAAGAAGTTTGCGATGATGGCGGCCTACATGGCTTCCAAAGGGTATGTTGTTGCATGCATATCATACAGGCTCTGGCCGGAATACGACTGGGATTGCGCGCTTTTCGACGCGAAGCGCGCCCTCGCATGGCTCAAAAAGAACGCCTCGCGCTATTTCGGCGACCCGGAAAAAATAGGGGTTGTAGGCGGCTCGTCGGGAGGGGTGATGTCTGTGCAACTCGCGGCGACAACCGGGACTTTCTGGAGCTCCGATTTCTTTGAGGGAATCGACGATTCCGTCCAGGCGTGCGTAGCCATGGCCGCAGGCTGCGACATGACAAATCCGCGCCGCTTCGGAAAAATGTTCGGCAACGACCACAAAAAGGCCGCGCGCTACTCGCCCTACACCTACCTTAACCGGTCGATGCCGCCGGTTTTGCTTTTGCATGCAAAGAACGACCCCGCCGTGACTTCCAATGAAAGCAGAATGATGAAATCCGCCCTCGACAAGCTCGGCGTCAAATGCGAAGCCGTCTATTACGATTCTAACGACCACGCATTTTGGAACGTCAAGCCCAACGATCCGTTCCGCCTGCGCTCTTGGAACGACGCCGTCGCGTTCTTCGACAAAATTTTAAAGAAAAAATGAAAATATTTTTTGTGGGAGTTTGCGGCACAGCCATGGGCAATGTCGCCATACTTATGAAAAAGCTCGGGCACGATGTGCTCGGCTCCGACAAGGGCATGTACGACCCTATGAAATCGGCGCTCGCCGCCGCGGGCGTTCGCTCGTACGAAGGCTGGAACGCCCGCAATTTGGAGGAATTTTCCCCTGACATAGTGGTAATCGGCAATGCCGTAAGCAGAATGAATCCCGAAGTGGAATATGTGCTGGCAAATCCCTCGATTGCCTACACAAGCTTGCCGTCTCTTATAGGAGAAAGGCTCATCGGGAAGCGCCCGAGCCTCGTGATAAGCGGCACGCACGGAAAGACGACGACTACGACAATAGCCGCGTACCTGCTAAAAAACGCGGGAATGAACCCCGGCTGGCTGATTGGCGGAGTCCCGATTGATTTTCCGGAAGGCGGTTCAAATCTCGGGGGAACAGGCGGCTCGCCGTTTGTGATAGAGGGCGACGAATATGACAGCGCGTTCTTCGACAAGCGCAGCAAGTTTATACACTACCGCCCGAGGGTTCTTGCCATTAACAATATAGAGTTTGACCACGCCGACATATTCCGCGACCTGTACGACGTAAAGCGCACATTCACACACGTCAGGCGCATAGTTTCGCCGCTCGGGGCGATAGTCGAAAACGGGGACGATGAGAATATAGCGTCCCTCGAACCGACTCCGTGGGTCCGCAGAATTAAAGTGGGATTTTCCGATTCTTGCGATGTGCGCATATCGGATTTTGTCCAAAGCGGAGAGTCTTCGTCGTTCAAAGTATCCGGATTCGGTGTTGAAAAGTGCGTCGAGTGGGGCTTGCAGGGGGAATTTAACGCGCGCAACGCGGCAATGGCGATTGCGGGGGCTTCGATAATCGCAGGTCTTGAAAATCCGCTCGCAATCCCCGCCGAATGCCTTGTTGATTTTAAGGGAGTGCGAAGGCGGCAGGAGGTCATTTTAAATACGCCGTCGGTTGTGGCTGTCGAAGATTTCGGGCACCACCCGACCGCCATAGAAATGACGGTTGCATCTCTCAGGCGCAAGTATCCGGACTTTAAAATTTGGGCATGCTTTGAGCCCCGCAGCAACACTGCCAAGCGCAACGTATTGCAGGACAGGTTTGCGCGCGCAATAGACACCGCCGACAGGGCGTTTATCGGCGCGGCGGACACATCAAAAGTTTCCGCCGAAAGCCGTGTCGACACTTCGGCGATGGCGGCTTCCGACCCAGGAAAAATAACTGCGTTTTCTTCCAATGCAGGATTGCTTGAGGAGCTGGAAAAACAGGTTAGGGAAGAGACTGGAAAAGGCGGGAAAATATTATGCGCATTTTTCTCAAACGGCTCTTTCGACGGAATACACAGGCGTTTTAGCGAGGATTTCAAATAGAAAATGAGAGTTGCGGCATTGATAATATGTATTGCCGCGCTGTCGGTTGCGGCGGCGCAGGCGGAGCAAAGTTCTTGCGGCGTTTGCGGTACTCGCCAGACGCACCCTTCCGACGTAAAGCTTGAAAATCCGCCGGTTCTCGAGAATGGGGAATCTTTCTCTATGATATTGTACGGCGATCCGCAGACGTACACAAAAAATACGTTCTCGCAGCCGATATTCGAGCTTATGACGGCATGGACTGCGGCGCACAAAGATGCCCTGAAAATAAAGGCGGTTCTTTGCACTGGGGATATTGTCGAGCGCAACGATACTCTAACGGCATTTCCCCTTACAAGGGGCGACATAAACGGCGACGCCCAAAGCTTCTTACAATGGGAGGCGGCTGCGCGGGCGTTCTCGCGCCTCGACGGGGAAATTCCGTACATACTGTGCACTGGCAACCACGACTACGGCTACGAAAGCTCGGAAAACCGCAACACATACTTTAATGATTATTTCCCGGTTTCAAAAAATCCCCTCTGGCGCGACAACCTTGTTTCGACCTTCCCGAATGCGGCAGGAATTATGACGCTTGAAAACGCGGCTTTTGCGTTCGACTGCGGCAAGTGGGGGAAAGTCTTGGTGTTGTCCCTCGAATTTGCGCCGCGCGACGAGGTTTTGGATTGGGCCAAAAAGCTTCTCGGAAACAAAAAGTATAAAGATTCAAAGGCTATAATCCTCACCCATTCTGTCCTGAGAGTCAAGAAGGGACTGAAAACGTCGATTGCCGAAAGCGAGGGCTACAAACTGCAGCCGCGCAACTGGGCGGCCGCGATGATGAAAAAGCTGGTGTCTGATTCGGACAATATAAAACTCGTTTTATGCGGGCATTCAGGCGACCCGTCAAAAATGTCGGACGACATTTTATATGAAAACTCAAAGGGCCGCAAAATTCCCGTAGTAATGTTTAACCCGCAGGCGGTTGGAGGGTGGAATGGCAACGGCGGCGACGGCTGGTTGCGGATAATGGAATTTATGCCGGACGGCAAAACAATTTCAATGCGCACGTATTCGCCGCTTTTTGCGGCTTCCGCAAAGACCCAGCACTTGTCTTGGAACAGGGATTCGGACAACGAGTTTAAAATAGAAATCGAATGACGCGGTTTTGGATTTTTCTCTTTGCCGCCAATAAAATATGCTGCGCAGCAAAAAATCATTGCGCGCAAAATAAAACGCTTTGCGGCAGATTCCGCCGCCTTCAAAAGGCGGTATTCCGAAAATCCTTTGCGAAACTTTGCAATTTTTTGAATGATTACGATGCCGTTTCGGAGGGGAAAAAATTTTTGCCTTTGCTAATTTATCTGCGGATTGCCGAAGACATTTTTTTTGCGGATTGTGCGGAAGTTGTAGGCTGTACCTGATTGCAGGCTGCAAAATAAAAAGGGCAGGTGCCCGCAGTGAATTTCTTTTTCCGAACGCTTTTTTATAAAAAAAGCTTGAATAAAAAAGTGGATTCTGAGAGTTTTAAACAATGCGTCAGAATGTGCGACGCTTCTGCTTGCGCAAAATGCGCTCGGGTTGCCGCCACACATTCCGCGAAACTCCGCCAAGCGGGTTTAGACGGCGTTTCCGGCTCGGAGCTGGGGCGCGGCTTTTCAAATGGGAGGCCCTAATTCGCGTAATATGAAAGACTAAAAATGTCCGAACACAAATCCATAAACAAACAAGAAATTATAAAGGAATACGCCCTTAACGAAGGCGATACAGGTTCGTGCGAAGTGCAGGTTGCGATTCTCTCCGCGAGGATTGCCCACCTTACGAACCACCTTTCAACAAATAAGAAAGACTTCCATTCGCGCCGCGGGCTTATCGCTATGACAAGCCGCCGCAGGAAGCTGCTCGACTATCTCAAGCGCACTTCGCTCGACAGATACAACGCGCTGATTCAGCGCCTGAAACTCCGCCGATAAGCGGTGTGGCAAATTTAAAGTCAAAGGGTGGATCGCATTTTGCGTTCGCCCTTTTTTTGTAAAATATTTTGCCCTGCGTTGCCAAGTGCGCCCGCCCTTTTTTTGCGGTTTTTTGCAAAATAGTAATATATTTTGTACGTGCACTGGCAAGTGCGGCGCCTTTTTGCGGATTTTTGCAAAAGCGCAATATATTTTGCGCCTGCGTTGGCAACTTAAACCGTTTTTTTGCGGATCTTCTCAAACAAAAATAAAATTATATTTTGCGCCTGTGTGAACAAGTGCGCCCGCTATTTTTATGGGGACGGTTTTAGTATTTTTTGCGCGGTGTGTTGCAATTTAATGTCACAGTTTTTTGTAGGGCACTTTACAGAGTCGGTTTTAACGCTTGTCTCGGAGTATTGTACCCAGCATTTTTTTATTTTGGAGCGGTTATTTCTCAACCCAAACAAAAATCAAAAAATCTTTAGATACCTTCGGCGCGCCTGACTTTTTTACTTAATTTGCCGTTCAACAATTTTAAAAATTTTACTACTAAATTCTGGGCGCGTATAATAGAGATGTGCCAAGGAATAGCCATATTTAAAAATTATGCCCAATTTATTCCGTTGAAATCGACTTTATCTGCAATAATTTTAATTGGCAAAGAGAATATTTTTATCGGCAGGCTTATATAAAAATTTTACCTTTCCAAAATATGTTATATGCAATTTTTAATAGTTCCGGCGGCGATTGCAGGATATAAAATACATGCCCAGTAATTTTGCAACCGCGCGCCTATTTTTATTCTATTTATATCCCAAGCCGCAAAATATAATAATTCCCGTATTGGTGTTAAATATGGGAAAGCTTATACTCCAAAAATAGAAAATTTTATCCGCTAAAATTTGTAAATAAAAGGCGCGGATAAATAATCCGCGCGTTTCTATTTCTGCAAATCGGTTTTATGAAAGTGTCATTTTCTCCTGCGGATTAGGGCGTAGGCTATTGCCGCCGCGCCGAGTATTGCGGCAACTGTGGACGGTTCGGGAACCATTGCCAATTCGACATATATTGTTGTCAGCCCCGACGATTGGTCGGCGACAAAATCGAGAGTGCCTTCTATGCCCGATTGCGTCTTTAATAGGATGTCGTCCTCCACGATATTTGAATCATCTGTTTTAAACGACATTATATCCCATTGCATCATTTCTTTCCCAAGTGCTTCAAGATAGATTTTGAGGTTCTCTGCGGAAAGATTTATGTCGAAAACGAGTTTTGCGTCTTGCGCAAGGCGCGTGACTCCGCCGTTAATCTGAATGAAGTCCTTTTCGGCTTCTGCGAGGTCGAATACTATCGTTCCGTTGTAGAAGGACATTGAGTCGAACTCGGCTCTGCCCATTTCGTTGCCCGTCATTAGCGAGGTTGCGCTGAAAACGGCGTCTTCGGCCCTGCCGCTGTGGCTGTAAATTTGCAGGTTGTTGCCTTTTAGTCCATCATACATTCCAATATCGAGCCTGCCGGAGTTTACCTCCACGTCGTTTATGTTTGCGTCGTACATTTCCACTCCGTTGCACTTGTATAAATCAGTCGTGTCGATTCTCAGAACTTGTCTGCCGTTTGCGGCGTCTTCCGCCATCATTGTGATGTTCAATTTCGCATTATCAGTTTTTGCTCTGGAAAATGCTGTCGTTGCTTCGTACGAAGACTTGTTTTTGAAAATTAAATTGACTTCTGCATTGCTTGGTTCTGTAGAAGTATTTGTAATGTTCATTCTGACCCTGTCATTGCTTCCGTCAGCTTTTCCAAGCCCTCCGATTTCCCTTCTATATGTGTTGGCGGATGTTGTAGACGCCAGATTCCACTGGCCGCCATTTAAGTTTATGGTGCCTCCAAGTTTAAAATCGACGTGCCCAGTCGAAAATATTATGTCGTCGGGCCCATTTGAGATTATATTGCCATCAACCCTAACGGATCCGTTCATAAATTCATTATCTTCTAAACCCGCAGATAACCTCACTGCTTGGTAGTTAAAGGATTCGTCTCTATTCGAGTTTATAATCCAGTCGCCTTTGATGTGTAGAGTAGAATCTGCCCATAGCGTTAAAGTTGCGGTGTGTTGATTATTTGATGTACCATTGTTGCCCAATGAAAAGCTGGTCGTAAAATCTCCATTTATTGTGAGAACGGAGAATTGGCCAAGCGCCATAAATTCAAAATTTTTTGAGGCGCCTTTCGTCTCGTATGTTAGGTTGTTAAATGTCGGGGTAGTGTCTTGCGACGCTTTTATTATGAACTCTCCAGAGCCGGAGACATTGCCGTTTTGGTTGCCGTCGAGAGTTCCGGTAAAGGGAGTTGTTTTTGAAGTATCCGTATACCAGTTGGAGATGTCGCTTATGTATGTTGAATTATACCATACTCTGTGTCTATCACAAAATGAAAGTTTTATTAATTTCGAAAAGAGACACTGCAGTTTTTGCAATGTCTCTTCTCTCTATCATTCATTCTTATTCTGTTTCTAATTATTATCCGGCATATGTCTCAGATATCGGAACAATAGAAATGACAGATGCATTTTCAGATGAAGTTGATGAGGACTATAAAG
>JABLTK010122767.1_pt1 | contig 15368 bp, 23 predicted proteins | sample 7160131 | NCBI WGS metagenome assembly JABLTK01 (sample SAMN14651221, study PRJNA627086) | human gut metagenome | isolation source: feces | host: Homo sapiens
CCATTCTGAATAGAGTTCTGTGTAAGAATGTATTGCTCACGAAAGGCTAGAAGAGATGTTTAGTGGTATTCTTGATTATTAAGAATGAATTGCCTTGACTGATTTTGAAGAAAGGGATATGTTAATGGATGTGGAGATATGATGAGTGGATAAAATATTCCGGCTGGATACAAATAGAGAGAATATATTGGTTTTCCCTCCATGAACACACTTGGAAGTAAAAGTAATGGCAGAGTTCATCAGCTTGTTCAAGTATGAAAAAGAAAGAAATAACGACAATAGAAAGGAGTTGTTAGAAAAGGGTCCTGACTCTACCGAACTACCTTCTTCATGTCATGGAACCCTAGTTAGTTATTATTGGCAGCAGAAGACAGTGGATGGAATCACAACATCCATACTACATCCTCTCATAAGGGAAGAACTTGTTGGTGTTTCAACTGTATATAATGTAGATCAGTCGTTTTGCCGCTTCTGAATTATCATGGACCTATTTGCTTCAGGATAATGTAGGTGTGTAGACGATTGATCATACGTAGTTTTTCTTCATTGCATCGCAGCTGGTCCTGATTTGAACTCCTTGTAATATGTAGTGCACTCCAGTTACTGTTGTTCTTCGTTGTATCGACGTTTGTTCTGTTTGCCTCTTCAACTTGTAGCATTTCTGTACCTCTCAAATGTCAGTAAAGCCAGCACAAGTAGGGTCTATTCTATTGTTGGATGATTCAGCATTTGTTGGAAGAACGGGCTATTTGGTACCGTCATCGAGTCTTTACAATGGACTATGAGAATTTGGATCTCTGCTGGTATGTTTAATCTCTCTCTCATTATCGAAGTGATATCAATGCTCATTCACTTGAATTTGATTCCTGTTGTTGTTACACGTAGGATACTGATTCTTTGGGTAATAAAAAGATGTTATCAGATTTCTCATCAGAATGAAATGTGTAATGACTCATGGAACACTGTTCGATTAATTATTAAGGAAGAATATGTTATTCCTAAGTATATCATTTTATCTGTAGGACTTAAAATATCCAAACTTTACCACTCTTCTCCAAGGATCCTCTTCATCCTTAGAGAAACTTGTTGAAAGGGATACTATGGTACTGTTCCGACCTACTTCGATTCCAATTAGTGAGGAAGCATGCGAAAAGGTGAATAGTATGCTGAGGGAAGATATGGATGAGCCTTTGCTGGAACGTCTGTTTGTTTATCTTCGTGGATTGAGGTGATTAAATTGGAAAGAAATAATGTACAGTGAATGTGAGAGTCCTGATGATGTGGTCTTAAATCGTACTCAACTTGAAAAAGCCTATATCAAAGGGGAGCAGCAATTTGATCATATGATCCAAGATGAGTATTCTAGTATTCTGTCAGAATCGTTTGCTGAGGATGGTGAAAATACCATCGAATATTCCTCTGAAAGTGATGAAGTGTCTGTTATGGCACCTACTGTGAATCGAAAACGTCGATGTGACGTACCTGTTAAGATTGTTGTGGATGGAGATGAGCGTACTCAGGTATTTTACTGTCCGTTTGAAGGTTGTGATTTCTCGAATACTGAGGAGAGTATCGTGAAGTTCCATACAAAGTGTCATATGATGGAGGATACTGGATCAAAAGCGTCTTTTACAAGTACCAAGAAGAATAGAAAGCGGCATATCTCAGGAGAGAAACTATATCAATGTAGCTATCCTGGATGTAACTCTTCTTTCACTCAAGCAGATAATCTGAAAGTTCATATGCGAATTCACACAGGAGAGAAACCATACAAATGTAGCTATCCTGGATGTAACTCTGCTTTCATTCACACAGGTAATCTGAAAGTTCATATTCGTCGTCACCATACTCATTGTTTTGTTTGTTGGTAATTAGCTCCTTTTGATTCAATGATATGGATACTCAGAGTAACTTTCTAATATAAATGAGGACGTTTAGAGCAAGCTATTACTGAACAAGTAAAACATTTGATAAACCTATTAGAAAGTGTTTCAGTTCATCAAAATACCAAGTACTATCATTGGAGTTTGTTGAATGTAGAGAACAGGCGTCAATAAGAAAGGGTATAGTACTCCTTTTATCAATACTTGAAGTCGAATTTAAATCTTTCGCTGATGTTCTTTCCTATATTGAAAAGAAAGATTCGCATCATCTACTCATGTACTCGTTATTAAGGATCCTGTAAGTTTCGTTACTTTTCTATAATAGTAGTTATGCTATTGGAATGACATTGGAAAAAACACAATCACTGAGTGCCTTTGTCACAAAGCAGGAATTCTTACTGAGGTGTTTTTGTTCATTCGACCAAGTTATATATAAGAAGTATTCTCTACGCTGGTCATCTCTTCTTTGGAATTGTTCCATTTCTAACCATTCGGTAAGATTCGATGATAGAAACGACAACTAGCTTGAAGATGCCATTGCAAGTATTCAATTTCAGTTGAACACCCTTTCTCCCTCACAATCATCCGATCTTCTTCCAGTGATGAATCGCTGTATTTCTGTGGTTCAATCCTTTAAGTCAACATGCCAGTCTCTGGCTCCTGTATACCGTTCCGTGTATATCTTGGCTTCTCGTTTCTTCGACTTCAGTAAGATTAATGAACAGGAGCCAATAACCTTTCGGTTTTTATTCTATTGGTCATTTACAGATCCTGGATGTCGTGAATATAAACTGTATATAAATTCTGTAACCAAACGTAAGCAAATTGTGTTTATTGGAGAGTAGGATTGAATAGTGATGAAACTCCTCTCAATCATTCGATTTTATATCAATTCAAAATTCTTTCCTATCTACGCGAGATTTTCCTTTTGTACTCAGACTTGGAGAACATTCAGACTGTTTCTCGTATTGAACATGATTTGTCGAATTGCTCTCTCATTTTCCATAAGATTCATTCTTTATCATTTCCTTTGTGTTTAATGCCTGATATTTGGTTGAATAGCGATACAGTTGTCACTGTAAGCATGTTCATTCCAATATCGAATCTAGTTATTTCATAAAATCAAATCAAATCCACCTAAACTCCTCAATCCAGTTCAAAACTATCTAATATCCTTCATTGAATATTGTGATCACGATTCGACATATTCCACGAATCCTCGAATTCTTTATCTACTGAGAATAATTGTCCATATTTATTCTCTTTTACATAAGGAATGTACTTCTTCTGTTCGGATGATTAATCAATCTCATTCATAGGTTCGACAAATTATCTTGAGTCACATTGTCTCAAATTCATCTTCCAAATATGCTGATGAAGTAAGGTCACCTTTACAGACTGATGGATAGGTGAAAGCATTATCTCAGCTTCTCTTCAGTACGAAATCTGAATCTTTGTTATCACTGTCGGTGGATATCCTGGAACAGTATTGTATGTTGAATGGAAGAAATCAAGCCCAAATTGACGATTGTCAAATTGTGCCCAAATTGCGTTTTTTGCGTCAATACTATTATCGCAAAGGAAAAATGGAAGATGCTGTGAGTGTTGGAAGAAGAGTACTTCGTTGGAGCTCTGATCAGATGGATTTACGGGAATTCATGAATTGTTGCGAGGCAGGTGTATCTTAATTGAGAGACGACTTGATGAATAGAAAATCCCTTCAGATTCATTTTGGAGTATCGTTGGTGACTGTGGAGGTTTTGCGGACAGGTTGAATCGAATTCTGCTGATTCGCTCTGAATTAGGCAATAATCTCTCCTATTACCAGTCTCTGCTTGCCAAGCATCCCTGTATCTTACCATCATCTCCTTCACTCGTATTCGTACAATCGCTTATGACTCTCTCTTCTATGTCGTCTTCCCTCTCTCAGCGGCAACGAGATTTCGCAGCTCTGTTGACAGGATCCTGGGATGATCCAATGTCGGAATTCCAGAGTAATGCACGATATTTGTTAGAAGGAAAACGGACTCAAACTGAAGGAATCCCTTCTATGACGTCTGTATTCTTGAGTATTTCTGGTAGTGTCAAAAGTAATCTATTTATTGGTAGATAGGGATCTATTGAATCTTCTACATTTTTTGTGTATCTCTCAGGATTGGTGTCGGTTATCAATCCTTCTGAAACGAAATGTTACTACGAGTTATATGAATTATGTTCGTTTTTTGGAAGATGGCAATTATGAGGAAATACTGGAATTGGTAATATTGATGTTATTATTATCATTATCATGGTATTATATGGAATTGTACAAATATGGAGATTATTATTTGGGAAAGTGTCTGGAAATCCTCCAATTTTCGCCTTTTTCGGACCTCTCTGCTATTGTCCAAAAACTGCAAGATTATCTTCAGCATCCATCTCCAGATATCGAGTTATTTTTAATCACACTCCAATCACATCTCTCTGCCACTGTCTCACTTCAACGTTGGATTGGAAGTCTCTTCATCCAGCTGTTAGCCGGAATTCATCATCTCGCGTCTCCGCTTGTATTCACTGTGAAACACCCTGCTAAGATCTGTGAGGATTATATTCTGCGTATCCACAGTTCAGACCAAATGGACAACTGTGCCTGGTTTATGAATGCGATTCTCGCTCAGGGATATTGCCAGGAGACACGCCGTCACCATCTCCTCTCCCTTGAGGAACAAGTAGTGAGAGAGAAAGATGAAGTTGAACGGGCGGAGATAGGTGAGGATAGACTGATTGGTAAGGATGAACAGGCAGCGAGGGAGGAGGTTCCTGGGAGATGGGAAATCGAATCACTTCCGAAAGAGTGGATTCTTTTGGAGTTGGTGTTTGACGCAAATTGTGATTTTTTTGCTATTGCTCGTTGGGCAGCAACAGATCCAAATCCATTATATCTGGAGACATCACAACCCATTGTCAAAATGATAAAACACCTGGTGACAGAATTCGAAACTATTATGGATGCCAATAATGCAAGCTTTTCTTGCAATGAAGCATCAAAATCAGATCCTGAATATGTTAAGCAATGGTGGAAACGTCGAAAGGAGATTGACATGGATTTGAGGAAATGGCAACTACAATTGGAATCACAATTTTTGAGACCATTTTCATTTGTCTTTCATCCTTGGTATTCCAATGAAGCCTTTGATTCTGTTGTTGAAGAAATCGTAAGTTTATTTGTCAGTCGTAATTGGACAAACAAACAAGATTTACTGCAGTGGTATTTGCATTGTAACACAACCCTTATTTCGTGGCATGAATTTGCTCAAATTCTGGACATTCTTGGAATTGCTTCGATTTCTGCCTCCTCAGCAATGGACTTGGCTCCTCTTCTTCAGAAATACCATTCACATTTATCTCAGTCTTCTTCTCATGTTGTTCTGATGTTATCACCTTCACTTCAGAATCTTCCTCTTGAATCTCCTTTCTTTCATTCAAACCATATTTCTGTATCACGACACATTTGCTTAGAAAGTGTTTTGAGTAATTTATCAGAAAGATCTGTAGATTTGACAAGTGGAAGTTACATTGTCAATATATCCTTATTTGAGATTCGTTCCAATTCTTTAACAGTACCCAGATGGTGATCTAACAAAAACAGAATTGAAACTGGTCCCATACCTTCTTCCTCTGAATCAGCATTCGTGGAAGGGAGTAGTTGGAACGAAACCAGGAAAGGAATTCTTTGTGTTGGATTCCGTTATTTGAACTCATTCTTAGTTCAGCATTTCGTGAATCTGCTTTCTTGTATGCAGGTCATGGATCAGGTTCCAAGTATTTTGGACACGAAAACATGCTTCTCTTAGACAAGGCTCCTTTGAGTTTGTTGATGGGATGCAGTTCAGTGAAGATGGGAATGAAAGGAAGATGGATTCGGATGGAAACGCCTTTGTATTATATGATTTTGCAGTCTCCTGCAACTGTGAGATTGAGGGTGGAATATTGATTGTAGATTGGATGTCTATGGGATGTAAGTGATGGTGATTTAGATCGAATGACAAGGTTTATTATTGATACGTTGGTTGTATGAAAATAGAAAGAGTAGTAACCGCTAGTCATCAGAAAAGCCTGTGGATCTCTGTGAACTCCTAGAGCAAGCGAAAGAGAAATGTCTTTTGCGATCATTAGTGGGTTCTTCTTTAGGTTACTGTTCATTTGGTTAGTAATAAAATAGTGGTGTATGGTCTTCCTCTAAGTTGTCGAATTGAATTCTCTGTTTGTTCACAACTAACAGAATGAAATGATAAACATCGATAAGCAATAACCCTAGCAGAGTCACATAGAAACACAACACACAAGGTTTAATCAAATGGCATCCATAAATCATCTTGTGCTGGGGCTGATTCTGGATTCAACAGTGGATCAGAAGGTAATTCACTGGCTTGTCTCCATTCAGTTGGTTGATTTTCATGATTCACAGCACAAATAGCCTGCGTCCCACAGCCATCGTGTGTAATTTGATCACAGTGAGTACTGATAGACTGTTTGCAATTCACACTAGCCACAGTAATATTAGAATGATCGACAGTCACATCATTCAAAATCGTAGCATTCTGAACCACTACAGCTCCTTCACTAATCAAATTATTCAATAACTCTGCTGTAGAACTTGTAGTATCTCCAATAACCTGAAGATTATTGGTCTTTGGAGGAATCCGTTCATGAATTCTCTAATTCTAATCCGATAGAACAAAACATACACGATAATGTCGCTTCAACACGAAATAGGACGTGAGTGATTTGTGATTTGGACCAAACTAGACTCAAAATGAATCCAAAGACATACTTCACAACCAACGACAGGACAATGAACTCGGCCTTCAGGGAGAATCAACTGGTTGTTCAACACCTCTTCTAATGAATGATCACTGTGAACTTTGGCATGGAAAGAGAGTAATTTGTAAGTTGAGAAACGACATCCACATTCTGGAATCCCGCAAAGATAAGGTTTTTCTTGCTCTAAGTATAAAACTGGAATTACAGTAGCCTATTATAATGATCCAACCAAATTCCTACAGTCGAATCACCCTTCGTGGCTTCTTGCTGTCGATTTTGCTTCCTGAATTCCTTCTGGAACTCTTGACGTTCGCGTTTACTAAGTAAAGCTGTCATTGCCTCTAATTCTTTCACTCGATCTTTCAGTTTCTGGATCTGGAGTTGCTGTCGTAAGTAGGATTCACGTAACCGAATACTAGGAATGAACAGAAGAGTGAGCACCAACCATCGGGATTTCTGGCAAACACTTGTATCAATACCTAAATGAACTCGATATTTGTGGAAATTAAGGCTCATCTGACTGTTGAAGGATTTGAAGCAACCAGGAATTGGACACATAAATTGCTGTGGAAGTTGCTGAATTGGTAAAGGAGAGACTCTACTAATGACTGGATATCTAAACAAGAACGGCTCAGGAGCAACCGATGAAGACTCCAATTGTTTGTTCATTTCTGTATGTTTGCGCTGATGATTTAGAAATCCAGAGCGAGATGTGTAACGACGACAGCAATCTTGAAATGGACAAATGTACTCATGAATCTCTCCTACAGTGTAACTAGTCCTATCTAAACAGCCAACCATTGTGTACTTTTAGATGAACACGCAGCGACCCACTTCTAGCAAATCGTTTATTGCACTGTTCACAGACAAATGGTTTGACTCCAGAGTGCTTAACCTACTATTGAGTTGAATGAAGGAGTTTACTTCATGATCTTTCAGATGTGCATTATCAATAAATGCCTTATTACAGAGAGAACAAGTGAAATTCTTTTTCCGTTTTGAATTCATCTTCAATGTAGTGTAGAAAGGAAAAATGGTATTCAATATCTTTATCAGCTCATATTATAGAGTTTGATCAAGTGGCCTTGTGGTCTAGTGGTATGATTCTCGCTTCGGGTGCGAGAGGTCCGGAGTTCGATTCCCCGCGGGGCCCATTTTTTTGCTGAGATCAGAGGTATTATAGAAATGATTCAAGCAGTTTATAGAAAACAAAGCAATCTCGTTTCACATGCTTCGTTATTCTCATCAATAGAATGAACATTACAGATAAAATCAGGAGTACAACACTCCAGATATGGTTCCAAGATGTTTTACAGTTGGTACTTATTATTTGTAATATTAATGTCCTCTCATGACGTCGATTCATGAATCCTTTCACCATACTTCCTGTCAGAGGAACCTGCCAATCATTTATACAACCTGATATCACCTTATTGTTCAAAGGACGATATAACACTGACTTTGCTCGTGGTCGTATCTCCTTAAGACTCTAGAATCAATTCTTTTAATGATATTCACCTGAATTACTTGAAAATGGCTCGGACAATCTTGTTTATTCGATGCTAAGCAGTACAAATATACATCTGAAGAGAGGATCAAACGATCTAAGAACGAAATGATGGAATCATTCCCTTTAATTGAGATGTGAAGTGTATTGCGAGATTCTAGAGTAAGAATAGACAAAAGCCCAAACGGGTGATATTGGATACTTCTTCGATAAGAATCATGTCAAAGGAAGTAGAATCGATAAATACTGGTAATGAAACAATAGAACCCTTCTCGAATCCCAGTGCTACTGATAACAACAAATCTATTCCATTGTGATCACTTGTCCACCGAGATCCGGAGTTTCCACTAAACGACTCCAATTCATCTAGAATCCCAAACTGAATTGACTATAAATAACTGTACAATCATGACAACACGATTCCCAATGAGAGGCAAAAGAGAAGATAAAGAAACAACATCTGGAATTATCATTCTTGAAAACATAAGAACCGCGGGAATAGAAGGTGAGGGACTAAAACATACTTCAATCATTAACCACCTTATTCCGCATTGAATCGTAGTAATTACGACTTAGTTACACGGATTTCAACTTTTTCAATTGTCACTTCCACTAAGATTGATTCAGTCTTATTATGATTGTTCTTGAGGAATACTCATTGTTGCAAAGGTATGAGGGATAATGATATGTGACTGAAACGCCCGCAAATGCTTTTGATAGAATAGCCATTTTCTTTTCGTACAACACTGTATTTCTTTTCTGTGATTGTAATTTGCTGATTTATGAAGTATAGACATGAGAGTCATTATCGAGAACAATGCTAAGGATGCTTTGCGATTTACTGGAGATTATATCGTGGATCGAATCAGTGAATTTGCACCAAGTGAAAATAAACCGTTTACGATCGTTCTTCCTAACCCGGTTCCTTCCATGAAGCCACTGTTGGATTTCCAATTACGTATTATATTTAGGTACGACCATCTAGTGAAGGGATACAAGAATGGGCGAGTATCCTTCCGTCATGTCGTTTTTTTCCAGTTGGAGGAATTCCGAGATATCCCAAAAGATGATCGTCGCAGTTTTGCATCCCAAATGTATGATTACTTCTTCAAGTATGTCGATGCTGTTCCTCAGAATGTCTATTTCTTGAACGGTATTGCTACAGACTATGAAGCAGAGTGTGAGAGTTTCGAGAATGCCATCAAGAAGCTTGGTGGCATTCGTTTAGTGTGTGCAGAAGTTGATTCAGAGGCTGCTATTGGAGGAAATACTCCAGGAAGTTGTCTTACCAGTCGTACACGTCAAAAGACGCGTACTTCGTTCATTCTAAATGATCGTTTCCATACTCGAAATGGTCTGCGTGACGTGGAAGAAGAAGTGGAAGAAGACGAACTGGCAATGGGAAGTAACTATGTGCTTACGATGGGACTAGGAACAATTATGGAAGCTCAAGAAGTGTTTGCATTGTTTATTGGTGCCCACGCTGCTCGTGCTCTTCACCATGTACTTGAAGAATCGGTCAGCAACATGTTCCCTGCTTCTATTCTTCAGTATCACGATCGTGTATGTGTGATGGCGGAGCGTCGTTCAATATCCACTCTAAAGTATACTACAGTAGAGTACTTCGTTGGACTGCGTGAGAATTATAACATTGTTCACAATCTCGGTTCTCAGTTAAATGATGGTACTCATTTGGGTGGAATATAATGTAGAATCGTCCCCATATCATCATGCATTCAAGTATACCTTAGATATTCCTGAGGATCTCGTTTTGAGTGAATCTGTAACTCCTACAGAGCAAAGTAGTATGTTGACCCCCACATTTGGTCTGGATCGTCTGAGAAGCCATACACCTAGAGCAGAGTCTGTAGATGAGTAAAGTGTGTTTGTTTGGTTACGCCATTCGGCGGGCGCAATTTTGTGCCTACTCCTCATACCAATTATTCAAATACTGGATAATGAATGCTCCTTCTATTGAAAATGATGCAGTAAATGCAGGGAAAGGAAGTGGAGCTCGGGAAGACCCAGTGTTTCAAGTAGAGGAGGTTAGTGGAACTGTGGATCGTCCAAAGGATGACGACGACCTTCACATCCCTGAATCTGAAATGAGTTATCTTCGAAGCAAAATCCATGTAAGAATGAGGAAAACCTGTTATATATATAGGAGGCATTTGACACAACACTCGACTATGCAGTAGAAGCTTCAGGAGACGTGAAAGAGAAGAAACGAAAAAAAACTGGTGAATTGACAGAGAAACAACAGATAGCGTTATTAAATCGTGCAAGAGTGATTATAGTGACAAGATACTGATTCCTAGAAGTTTGTTCATGAGATGGATAATGCATATGCTTTGGATTTGGAAGCCTTTTCTAAGGGAGAAGTGGCAGATAACCGATTGAAAATGATGAAGGAGATTGAGAGAAATATGAGAAGCACAGATTTCGCTCGTTGGTAGTGTTTATTCGTGGCATCGAGTATAGCTGTCTTGCCTGTAAGGTAATACCAGTATTTGCGAATTGGATTCGTCCGGGAGCTCAAGGCAACCTTCCTTTCAATCGTGTAAGCGACCAACTTTTTTTCGATTGTAGGTGCGAACAGGAATTTACAAAATTCTCTATGATCTTCCAATTAAGAATCAGCATATCAAAGAAGGACGAATGGGTGAATTGCTTGTGAAGTTGTGGAGACATCCAAAAGAATCCGAGGAGAATCGCATTCTTCTACATCAGATTATAGAGAAATGGCTTCGAAAAGTGACAGGGTTAAGCAGTGATTTCACAGAAGAGTTAAATGAGGGAATGGAGGAAAGTGCAGCAATTAAGGCAGACTACCTCGCCGGTGTAGATCGTCGTCGTGAACGTGGATGTGGGAGATAGGGAGATTGATAAGGGATAGTTACACAGGAGCAGGAAGACCGTTCTGTCTTTGCAATGATTCCAAAGTACTTGATACTATGTTTTGATAAAGTATAGAGGTGATGTTCGTGTATATGTTAAAGATGCTCCTTCTATCGAGGTTCGAAACTCGAAGGACGGGTATGCCATGATTGGAACATCCTGACTCGTAGAGTAGATTCTACTGTAGCGAAACTGAATCGGATGGCAATGGCAAACAGAAAGCGGAATCGATAAATGAATTAGATATGACTGTTTGTTGATACTACTGTCTCAACAGGCTGAGCTGAATCGTGTAATGTTTAATTAAGACAAAAATGATTGGTGCACGAAATATGGTGCGCTGCATTCTTAACAATCTTCACAATAACCTGATAAGTATGCCTAAGGATTTCCGATCTGTTGCAGGAATTGATCTCGGAACTACGAATTCCTGTATCTGTGTTTATCGGCATGAAAAAGTGGAGGTTGTAACTGACCCCTCCGGAAGACGGACTACGCCATCAATGGTAGCGTTTACGGAAAAGGGCCGTCAGTTTGGGAGTGCTGCAAAGTCTCAGTTTGTTCGCAATTTTAAAAACACCGTATATGATGTGAAACGTCTTATTGGTCACAAATTCGATGATGAGGTGGTTCAGAGTGATATGCAGCACTGGGGTTTTACCGTCGAGCCGAATCTTCAGAACAAGCCTGTAATTAGGGTCATGTATGCTGGAAAGGAGCGTACATTCACCCCTGAAGAAATCAGTTCCATGGTTATTGAGCATCTTGTCTCTCAGGCGAAGAAGTTTACCGAAGAAGATATTAAAGATATTGTAATCACTGTCCCTGCCTATTTCAATGATAACCAGCGTCGTGCTACTATGGATGCTGGAGAGTTGGCTGGATATCGTGTTCTTGGAGTATTGAATGAACCAACAGCTGCTGCAATTGCTTATGGTTTCGAAAATGCTGAGAATGAGAAGAAGATTCTTGTGTACGATCTTGGCGGCGGTACCTTCGATGTGACGATTCTTTCAGTCAATAATCGCCAGTACAGGGTAATAACAACTGGAGGAGATACCCATCTGGGAGGTGATGACCTCGACTTCATTATGATGGAGATTCTGATTAATGCCATTGAAGGAAACGGTGGTTCTGTTGACCGTAACAACAAGCGTATGATGGCAGACCTTCGTTCCAAGGCGGAAGCTATCAAGATCGATCTATCACAAGCAGAGTTCCAAGAGTTTGAGGCCGATAGCTATGGTTGTGAAACTCTGGAAATCAGTCGGGCTCAATTCGAGGACAGTACTGAAGATTTCTTCAACATGACTTTGGAGTTGGTACAGAAGGTATTAGAGGATGCCCAACTGACAACAGCAGATATCGATGATGTGGTACTAATTGGTGGCTCTTCACGTATTCCAATAATTAAAACGAAATTGGAAGCACTCTTTGGTCAAGGGAAGGTATATGAAAAGATTAATCCGGACGAGGCTGTAGCAAAAGGTGCTGTGATTCAAGCTGTGAAATTGTATTCAGAGTTGCCTGATGATGCTGCACCTGTGAATGATTCCGACTCTGAATCAGATTCAGATTCTGATGACGATGTACATTCGGGAGAAGACGTGGTGGCTTGTATTGATATTCAGAAGATTAGTATTCAGGACGTGGTTCCTTTGTCTATTGGGTTAAAGACACATGAAGGCAAGATGAGTGTGTTGATTCCTCGAAGTACTCCATATGGCGAATCAGCCACTAAGAACTATGTGACATCAAAGGATAGGCAAACAAAGATGAAAATCCGTGTATTCCAAGGTGAACGTATCTTTGTGAAGGATAATTACGAAATCGGTACTTTTACTGTCCAAGGAATTACTCCACTTCCAGCAGGTGAGGCATCTGTCGATATTACTATGAGTACTGACAAGAACGGAATTCTGACGGTAACAGCAAAGGATCTAACGACAGGAAAAGAGACGTCGGTAACCTTTGAGAATAAATCAACGAACCTGTCACTGGATGATATTCTGAAGATGAAGAAGACAGCTATCGAGATGCGTGAAATTGATTTAATGATGGAGAAACGATTAGATTTATACAATAGAATCGAGAATCGGAAATATGTGATTGAAGAACTCTATGAAGAACATAAAGACCAAATGGCTCCAGAATTCCGAAGCAATATTGAACAGTTCTTGGAGGGAATTGTAGCTTTCTTGAAGGATCGTAGTGCACCTCTGGAAGACTTAGAGGCTAATGATGAAGTGTGCCAAAAGTGGATTGATGCTTTTAATGTGACTGCATAATTTGTCTAGATGTGTTTGTTGTCATATACAATTCAACGAAAGTGAGTACCACATACGACAGGTGTTTCTAGTAACTACCTAAAAGAACCCTCACTAGTTTCATTTTCAAATGAATACTTCATGGGTTTGTGCATCCTGTAATAGGATAAGGACTCACTTTGATACATAGGTTCTTATTCAAATCCAACATCAGTGGGCAGGTGTAGTCTGTGCAACGCTATTCGTCCAGCATCACAGTCTTCTACAAAGAATGATGTATCTTCGGAAACAACTGTGAGTCCTCCTTCATCGGTTGATTTCCCGGGTCTTGGCTCGTTATCTCAGCAATCATCCCGACTATTTTCAATTGAAGTTCCAAAGGCTTCTGGATCCAAAAAGACTCTTGGAATTCGTCGTTCATCCACCTTATCACAACGAACAGAATCAACAAGCCGAATGAATAGTCTGCGTACACAATTGATGAATCTAATAATTTGGAGGATTATCAACTTCAGTTAGTGATGTCGAACCTTTCAAATCCGGCGAAGTTTCTCGATTTCAGAGTCCTTCACAGAATGAGAAGTTCAAAGAAGAAACTAAAAACGATGTGGTAGTCAATGAAGCCGAAGAAAAGAAGATGGATGAAGATACAAAGGCAAATATGATAGAGAGGAGGAAAGAGAATACTCCAGGAAAAACAACCAAGGAGAAAGAAACTGTTCCAGGAAAGTCAATAAAGGACAAAGGATTCAAAACAACTCAAAAAAAGGAAAAGAAAGATGTTCAGTCACATAAGGAAACGGAAAAGGCTGTTGCAAATACTCCTCGAATCGGTGGTACCATGTTATCTGAGGAGGATAACGATGTTATGGCCCATCTCGTGTTAACTCTAGGCGGCTATACCCTCGTTCAAGGAAACGCTGCAAAGAAGGTGGATATTTTAGTTGCTGGTCGAAGTGCTCGGAGTATCAAAGTGGTATTTCTTTCATTTCGTTACATGTAGTTTTTATGTGCTGTTGCTTCAGGTGGAACGGTTATTACAAGGAATTGGTTGTATGATAGTCTAGAAAATGATCAATGGAAGCCAATAGCAGAGTATATCGATCCTTTGGCAGAAGAAGGGATACGAAGGAGGAAAGAGAAAGGAATGGGTGTCTTTGCAGATTGTGGAACAATATTCGTAGGGAAGGGAACTCGAGCCAAACGAGAAGAGGTTGAATCGGTGATTATAGCAGGCGGAGGTCGTGTAACTCGAAGGAAAGAAGGTGCATCAATCAGTATTGGTGAAAATATGAGCGAGAATGCGTTATATGAAAGTGTAATGCGTTGTGAACTAGTGAAAGATGGAGAAGGAGATGAATGTGAGAGTGAGGAATATTTCATTGTTTGTTATAATAAACCTAGATAGTGAGAGGCTCCAGCTAATACAGAATCGAGTTGATTCGAATATGCCTAGTGGTGGATCCTATCATGTTTCCCTACATTCATTTTAACCTCTGATTCATCAATGAGATTTATAAAACGATGGTGACAATGAGGGCAGGATCCGTGAGATGCCTGGTCTCTGTTGAGAGCAAAATGACAGTATGCACATATCAAGTGATACTTCTTGATTCGGATTGCGCAAGCATTGCAAAAGAGTTCATGGGGTCGATCACAGAGAAAACGAGACTTGTGCCATCGAGGCGTTTTCTTCGTTCCACATGATAAACAGATCTTCTTGCTTATCGATCTTTTTTGATTCCAACTCTCTTCCTCGCCCGATCCATCAGAACCCTAAATGGAATACAAGCCACAAAGATACGGATGTTGATGAATGGGTTGGTTCCGAGGAAGAGGGACTTGATTCAGCAGTTTCCTGGTTTGTAGATGAAGGAACAGAAACAGGTGTTTCTATATAGGTGGAAATCCGTTGAGTAATCGATGGAGTGAGGATGGTGAATGTGATTGCCTCTGGAATAGGAATAGAATGACTGAATCTCTTTGGAATTCCTCCAGGTGGATATGGAA
>JABLTK010130498.1_pt1 | contig 15339 bp, 12 predicted proteins | sample 7160131 | NCBI WGS metagenome assembly JABLTK01 (sample SAMN14651221, study PRJNA627086) | human gut metagenome | isolation source: feces | host: Homo sapiens
ATTCGAAGTCGAGGTCCTGCTCAACGGCAGCCCCTGCGGCAAGGGCAGCGGCAGCAGCAAAAAGCGCGCCGAACAGGCCGCCGCAGCCGCTGCTATCGACGCGCTGTTCCCCGGAGAGCTGTAAAATAGAAACCGCTGGAATGTCTATTCCAGCGGTTTTACTTTGCTCAAATAATCTCGATCTGGCACATTTTCATCGCGCTCAGCGCCGTTTCGTGGCTCTCCGGCGTCACCCCTGCGCAGCAGTCTGCCCGCACAGACAGCGGGACCTCCGGCAGGGCCCCCTTTGTCATCATCGCGTTTGTAATGACGCAGATGTCGGTGCAGAGGCCGATGAATTCAACGCGTTCCAGCGCCGGCAGCCCCTTGAGAAATTCGATCAGGGCAGGGGAGCCGAAGCCGGGCTTGTCAAAGACCGGCGCGTCCAGAACCGGCAGTGCCGCGTCGATCTGCCAGCCATCTGTTCCCTCCATGCAGTGCGGGACTGGCAGATTTCTGCCCTCCTGCGTGGACAGATACTCCGCGTGGTGCGTGTCGCGCGTGAAGACGACCAGTTCGCCGTCCTCCCGCGCTTTTTTCAGCCGTGCCGCGACCCTCGGTACGATCGAAACGGCTTCTTTTGTCCCCAGCGCGCCGTCAATAAAATCCTTCTGCATATCAATAATGGCAAGAACTTTCATCATACAAGCCTCCTGTTTGTTTTCCATGCCGGCATCGGCAGATTTTGTGCGGTATTGGTAGGGGCAGGGCTCTGCTCTGCCCGCAGGATGCACCGAATCATTGAAAATCCTCGGCGAATGCGTATGCACTTACGCGCTTGATTGTAGGGGCCGATGCTCACATCGACCCGATGGGCAATCACGAATTCGCCGAAGAGTTTCGTAAAAACGGTGTATTCTGCTGGGCGGACAGAGTCGTCCGCCTCTACAGTGAAGAGCGAGTGTCGTTGTAGGGGCCGACGACTCTGTCGGCCCATTTGGCAGATACGAATTCGACGCAGAGTTCCATAAAAACGGGTGCATTCTGCCGGGCCGATGCGTACCGGCAAGCGGCAGACCCACATCCGTAACGCGCCTTCGTCGCAAACAGCTGTGACCGGCATCGGCCCCTACAGTGTGCTGCGCAAATATACAACTGCATTCGCCGTTCGCAGATTTTCTGCATAGCGTGAACAGTTCAAAGATAGTATAGCATATCCTGCCGGAACTTGCACAGAAAATTCTTGACAGATCCAGGAGGACGCGCTATACTTGTGATACTTAAAATTTTTTAATTAAAATATTTTATACAATGAAAGGAGCCGCCATGCTGCTTCAGACCATCGAAGCGCTGTTTCAAAAATACCGCCTGTTCTGCTACCGGAGGCTGTTTTCCGCCGTGCGGGAAAAGCCGGGCAGCCTCAGCGCGACGGAAGCCTTTTCCGCGGATATCATTCATCTGCTCGGAAGCCCGACGATCTCTCAGTTTGCCGAAACCATCGGCATCTCACAGCCAAACGCGACCTATAAGGTCAATCAGCTCGTGGCAAAGGGCTATCTGCACAAAACGGTGCAGGCACACGACCGGCGTGAGATCGTGCTGACGACTTCGGAGAAATTCTCCGGTTATTTTGATGAAAACGAAGATGAAATGCAGAAAAAGGTCGCTGCGCTCACCGCGCAGTTCACGCCCGAGGAGCTTCACAGCGCCGAACGTGTGCTGCTGGCGCTCGGTACGCTTCTGTAACAAGGAGGACATTATGGATATTTTCGAAAAATGCAATCAACGCTATATTCAGGATGAGGTCCGGGAGCTCGGCATCTATCCCTATTTCCACGCGCTCGAATCCCGGCAGGATACCGAGGTCGTTATGGAGGGCAAGCGGCGCATCATGCTGGGCTCAAATAACTACCTTGGCCTGACGACGAACGAATCGGTCGTCAAGGCCGGTATGCACGCCTACGAAACGCTCGGCTCCGGCTGCTCCGGTTCCCGCTTCCTGAACGGCACGCTGAAGCTGCATCTGGAGCTTGAGGATGAGCTTGCAAAATTTCTGCGCAAGGACGCCGTCGTGACCTTCTCCACGGGCTTCCAGTCCAACCTCGGCATCATCAGCGCCATCGTCGGTCTGCATGATTACGTCATCATGGATCGCGAGAATCATGCAAGCCTCTACGACGGCTGTAAGCTTTCCTACGGCAAGATGCTGCGCTACCAGCACAACGACATGGCAGATCTGGAAAAGAAGCTCCAGAAGGTACCGGAGACAGCGGGCTGCCTCATCGTGACCGACGGTGTATTCTCCATGGGCGGCGACATTGCCAATCTGCCCGAGATCTGCGCGCTGGCGCAGAAATACGGTGCGCGCGTTATGGTCGACGACGCGCACGGCCTCGGCGTCATCGGTGAGGGCGGCCGCGGCACGGCGAGCTATTACGGGCTGGAGGATCAGGTCGATATCTACATGGGCACGTTCTCCAAGTCCCTTGCCTCCCTCGGCGGCTATATGGCCTCCAGCAGCCGCGTGGCGGACTTCGTGCGCCACAGCTCCCGCCCGTTCATCTTCTCCGCGTCCATCCCGCCCGCGAATGCGGCGGCGGCGCTGGCCGCGCTCCGCGAGCTGGAAGCGCACCCGGAGCTGGTGACGAATCTGCAGGAAAATGCGCTTTACATGCGCGGTCTTCTGAACGAGCGGAACATCAAAATGCGCCCGTCCAACGGCGACCGCATCCCCATCATCCCGATCTATACCTACGAGCCAATCCCGACGCTCACCATCGCAAAGGAGCTCTATGACCGCGGCGTCTACGTCAATTCCTCTCTGCCGCCTGCGGCGGCCCCGCATGAGTGCCTGCTTCGCACGAGCCTCATGGCCACGCATACCCACGCGCTGATCGACGAGGCCGTTGATGTCATCGCTGAGGTTTTGAGGGGGTATGACCTGTGATGCCTGTAAAAAAGGTATGCGTCATTACCGGCGGCACGTCCGGTATTGGCCTTTGTACGGCGCAGGCCATGCTCGAAAAGGGCTATACGGTCTATGAGCTTTCCAGACGAGCCGAGGGCGCGCCCGGCATGCACCATATCACAGCCGACGTGACAAAGGAAGAAACGCTTGCCGCAGCTGTGCAGGAAATTCTGAAGCAGGAAGACCACATCGACGTGCTGATCAACAACGCGGGCTTCGGCATTTCCGGCGCGGTCGAATTCACCAAAACAGAGGATGCGCAGCACCAGCTGGACGTGAACTTCTTCGGCATGGTGCGCATGAACCGGCAGGTGCTGCCGGTGATGCGCAGACAGTGCCATGGCCGCATCGTGAACCTGAGCTCCGTTGCGGGCACGATCTCCATCCCGTTCCAGACCTATTACTCGGCCAGCAAGGCTGCCATCAACTCCTACACCATGGCGCTTGCCAACGAGGTCAAACCCTTCGGCATTCAGGTCTGCTGCGTCCAGCCGGGCGATATCCGCACGGGCTTCACCGCCGCGCGGGAAAAGAACCCGGAGGGAGACGACATTTACGGCGGCCGCATCGCGCGCTCCGTCGCGGGCATGGAGCGTGACGAGCAAAACGGCATGGCCCCGGAAAAGGCAGGCGCGTTCATCGCGCACGTCGCAGACAAAAAGAGCGTCCGGCCTGTCAATACCATTGGCCCGCAATACAAATTCTTCTGCGTCCTCGCCAAGCTCCTCCCGGCCAAAACCCTGAACTGGCTGGTCGGCCTGATCTACGCGAAATAACGATTTAACAAAAACCGCTTCGGGAATCAGCCTGATTCCCGAAGCGGTTTTGATTGAAATGCGGTTTTAAAATATCCTGTCAAACGATCCGCTGCCTTCTGCAGCAGGGAGATTAGAACAGAAATAAATCCATTTTGCATGCAATATGCACAGAATAGATAAGTTATACTTGACAAAATTTATAATATTATATAGTATAAAAAAGGAAAAGAAAAAACAAGGAGGATCCCATTATGAAAAATGCGCGCAAAGCTTCTTACCGCCTGCTTGCGATAGCACTGCTTGTCTGCTTGCTGCTTGGCTGCTGTATGCCGGCCATGGCGGACAATATGGACGAGCTCATCGACGAGGCTTGCTGGAGAGCCTTTACCTTTGAGTATCCGGGCAACGAATACTATGTTGTCGGACAGACATACTCTTTTAAAGTCGTTGCGGACAAGTCCCTGAAAAAGACTGCCAAGGGCTGGTCCGGCTCGATCGGTAATTTTCCCTATACCATGATTGCCCCGCAGCTTCGGCTGGTCGATGATGACGTCATTCTTGATGATATCCAGAATATCCCTAATGTGGATTATGACATCAGTATGGTCGACGACGGTTTTCTGATCAAGATCACCGTGAAAAAGGCCGGATTCTATGAATTTGCCATGAAGCCGCAGTTTCTTGTCGGCACGAATGCCACCGATGCCTCTTATCCAGGCGTATACAGCATTGAAATGGACGTCATCGACAAAGGCGGCCTTCTCACCATCGAAACGGAAAATACCGGTGTGAAGAATACGGTCCACACCGAGGTGTATGAGGATCTCGGCAACGACGAGCTTGGATATATCGACCGAAAAGGCGGCTTCCCAAAAGGAAAGGACATTAAATTCATCATTTATACAGACGTCAATTTTGCGGTAATCAACGTCGTTGTGACGGACAAAAACGGAAAAGCGCTCTACAGCCAGAAAGCAGCAGGAAAAACCGCAACGGTTGACGATATCTACCATGAGTTTACGATCAGGAATGTACAGAGCGATCTGAAACTCACAGTTGAATCCGTTCCGTATGTTTACCAGTATGGAGGAATGCTGCAGCCGTTCTATGGGGATGCAAAGACCATTTATTATGATGACTACGGCTTCGATGAGTATCCGCTCTACGATGACATGAACCCATCTGACTGGTATTTTGAGCCTGTATTCCAGCTGTGGCAGGCGGGGATCATTGACTGGCGTCTGAAGAATTTCAGCGATTTCTTCCCGGCAGCAGCCGATCAGGGAGATTCGGAGCGTGATTCGTTCTATCCGCAGATGAAGCAGCCTCGCGGCCTGACCGCATATCTGCTGTTCAACAGTATCGAATATTTAAATCTGCCGTTCACGTCCGTTGCGGCCAATCCTTTCTCTGACGTCAAGCTCGGCGCGCCGTATTATTATGCCGTTTTATGGGCAGCTGATAATGAAGTTGTGACCGGCTTCCCCGGCGGCACGTTTAAGCCGGACAGCAGCATCACGCGCGAGCAGATGTGCGCGATCCTGCTGCGTCTGGCAGGGAAGGCCGGTCTGGAGCTGCCGGCAGTCAACGAGGCCATTTCCTTCAAGGATTCTGGCAGTATCAGCAGCTGGGCAGCAAGCGCCGTGAAGGCGTGCCAGACAGCAGGTGTTGTCGGCGGCTATCCTGATGGAACCTTTAAGCCCAAGAATACCATCTCCAATGCAGAGGCCTGCATGATGATCTATCGCTTCCTGTCCCTGATTCCGGAATAAGATTTATCTGCAGCCAGACGATGTCTGCTGCAGCGGAACATTCTCACCACTGTTTCTCAGGTATATCAGCGTACAGGCTCTTTGAAAGCTGAAACCGCCCCGCAGATTCTTTTCTGCGGGGCGGATACTATTTCTGCTGGATGCCGTGCAGCGTTTTTACCGCTCTGCCGCCGGTTCTGTCTCGCGAGCTTTGAGATCGGCAAGCATTTTGTCATAGAATTCCTTGCTGATCTTATACTTGCGCAGGTAGATCACATATCCTGCGACGATCAGCACCAGCGGGATGGCCAGCATAGCCAGCTTGATGGTCAGCTTGCCGGACGCATCGATAGCGGCCGCCGCCGTGTCGGAGCCCTTCGTTTTGATCCCGGCCAGCATGATGCTGACGCTGATGAGGCCGGTCGAGAGCGCGCCGCCGATCTTGTTGACGAGCGGCTGGATGGAGAAAGTGATGGATTCCGAGCGCCGGCCCAGCTTCCACTGGCCATACTCGATGGTGTCCGCGAGGAACATGAGCATCAGCAGCTGGATAAACGCCTGTCCGACAAACATCAAAATCGCAGAGACGGCGATCAGGCCGATGGAATGCTCGGCAAAGAAGAAGGCCAGATAGCCCGCGACCACAAGCACCGTCGCGCCGGTGTAGAGCTGGCGGCGGTCATATTTTTTGGAGAACAGCGGGAAGATCATCAGTGCCGCCAGCTGTGCCACGCCGCAGACAGCAGCCAGAATGGCGTACATGTTGATATCACCGTAGAGGTACTGCATGTAATACGTCGCGAAGCCCGTCGTCGTGCAGTAGCCGACCATGAACAGCGCCATAGCCAGCGTTGTCCACATCAGCTGGTCGTTTTTCGTGATGGCGTTCCACATGTCGCGGATGGTGAACTTCTCCTCGTCTTCCTTGATCTCGCGGTTCTCCTTCACGCCGAACAGCGGGAAACAGAGTCCTGCCAGGTATATCACGCTCACTGCGACGGCAACCGTCATCCACGCCTTCGGCGTGTTGCCGAGCGCGGCGGTGATGGGCTGCCAGCCGACCATGATGATGTACATGCCGATATTCGCGCAGATGCGCGCAAACGCACCGTAATTTTCGCGCTGCTTCTGATCCTGCGTCAAAGCGGGCAGGAGCGTCCAATACGCAATGTCATTGATGCCGTAGCTGATATCCCAGAGGACATACGCAACTGCGAAGAAAATGACATAGGCTGTGCCGGTGCCGACGTTGCCGAACAGGATCAGATAGAAGATCACAGATACGACGCCGCCGACCAGGATCGCGGGCTTGAATTTGCCCCATTTTGTGTGAATATTGTCGATGACAAGTCCCGTGATGGGGTCGTTCAGCGCATCCGCGATGCGAAGAACCGAAAGCACAAGGCTCACCGCCGCAAACACGTGGATGGGCAGCGAGAGAATATTGGACAGGAAATACAAAAGTGCATTTGCCTCAAACGCATAGAACATGTCACGCCCGATCGTGCCGAGGCCGAAGAAATATTTGTTGCGGCGGTCAAGATTTTTCATGACTGCACCTCCCGGATGAAATAAAGATTGGAACCGAAGTCACCCTGCATGCGCCCGTCTGCGTCGTAGCCGGTCCCGGCAAAGCGCGGCGCAAGCATGATCCCGGCGCCATAGGCCGCGCCGGAGGCCGTGACAGTCTGCTGGCCATCGTACATTTTATAATAGCTGTCCGCCGTCTGCACGGCGAGGCCGTTCGGGTTCAGCTTCACGGGCAGCACATGGCGCAGAAGCGAGCCGAAGTCGCCGACGCGCAGCAGCTGCGCCCGGCCTTCGAGCCGGTAGCGTCTGCCTGCCTCCAGTCCCGTCACGCGCAGCCGCTCATAGCCCGGCGCGGCGCACTGTAAGCCGCGGAACACGCCTGCGATCGTCTCCTCCTTTGTCTGCACCTGCCAGACCATTCCGCCGCCGTCCGTTTTGCCCCGTGTGAAGCGGCCATACTGCAGCGTGCGGCGGTGCGCCTTGTAGAACTCGATCTGCGCCCGGATCTCTGCCTGCTCAACAGGAAGCAGCTCCGCAAGATCCAGCTCGTAGCCAAGACAGCCGAACATGCTGACATTTCCGCGCGTGGAAAGCGGCGTCGCGCGCAGCGTCTGTGCGTGCGGGCCTGCCGACACGTGTGCGCCGAAGGTCGAGGGCGGATAGAGATAGCTGAGACTCTGCTGGATGCGCAGACGTTCGATGGGATCGGTATCGTCCGAGCACCAGATCTGCGGCGAGAAATACAGCATGCCGCAGTCGAACCGGTTCCCGCCGGACGAGCAGCTTTCAAGCAATATTTCGGGCCGCGGCTCAAAAATGCGGCGCAGCACGTCATAAAGTCCGAGGACAAATGCGTGCTGCTTCGCTCCCAGCGCGCAGGAATGGCGGTTCATGTCCCACTTGACATAGGAAATGGGCGCGGAATCGAGGATTCCGCCGACACTTTCGACGATATAGTCCCGCACCTCCGGCTTCGTGAAATCGAGCAGCAGCTGGTGCCGGCCCAGAAGATCAGTGCGGCCAAGACTGTCATGCAGCGCCCAGTCCGGGTGCGCGCGGTAAAGCTCCGAATCCGGGCTGACGGATTCCGGCTCGAACCAGAGTCCAAATTGCAGTCCCATCGCATTCAGCTTCTCACCGAGGCCCTTCAGGCCGCCCGGAAGCTTTTTCGTGTTTACGGAATAATCGCCGAGACTGCTGGTGTCGCTGTCGCGCTTTCCGAACCAGCCGTCGTCGAGCACGAACAACTCGCAGCCCAGCTGCTTTGCAAGCTTTCCGAGCCGCAGGAGCTTCGCCTCCGTGAAGTCGAACATGCAGCCCTCCCAGCTGTTGTAGACGATGGGCCGCGGCCGGTTTCTCCAATACGGCGGAATGAGCGATTCATTAACATAACGTCCAAAGCACTCCGTCACGCCGCCGAAGCCTGCGTCGGACCACGCCATAACAGCCTCCGGCGTCTCAAACCGCTCCCCGGGCGCAAGCTCCCAGCTGAAATTCGCGGGAGAAATGCCCTGCATCACGCGCGTGAGACCCTGCAGGCTCCTCTGCGCGCTCAGATAATGACTGCCGGAATAGAGCAGATTGAAGCCGCAGACCGCGCCGGCTGTCTCTGCCGCGTCCGGCGCGGCAAGCAGGAAGCCGGGATTCGCGCGGCTGGACGACGCGCCGGTCGTGCTCTCCAGACAGGCCCGCGCCATGGTGACAGGCGTTTCGGTATGCTGCATCTCCGCGATCCAGCCGCCGGAAAAGGTATGCAGCGTCCAGTCGCCCGGAAGATCCGCGCAGCTGCTCATGAGCTTCCGGATGGAAACCGGCGCGTCGCCGCAGTTTTCCAGGATCGCCCTGCGCGTAAAGACCGTCGGCAGAACGCCGTACAGAAGCGTCAGCCGGAGCTTTGCCACGCGATCCTCCAGATAGACGGCAAGAACCGTCTGCCCGCGCGAGACCGGCAGCGCGGAGGGCAGGGGAGTCTTCAGCGCCTCGCAGCCGGTATATCGGAACTCTGTGGAGATCGGCAAGCTGTTCTGCATCAGCTCTGCCGGACTTTCGCGGTAATCGCCGCGCCCGCAGCCGCTCCATTCGAGCGGGAAAATATCCAGACAGTTGGCGTTGGAGCCCTCCTGGTAGAGCGTGCTGTCGCCCCAGCCGCAGCCGGGCCGGACGGCGAGCGCGTCGGCATCGGATGCGCTGACGCGTGCACCGAAGTGCAGATGCTCCAGAAATCCGTCTTTGATACGGAACAGATAGGAGCTTTTTTCGTTTTGCAGATGAAATACACCGTGTCTGACTGTGATCATTCGATACGGTAGACCTCCCCTCTGACATACGCGTCGTAGGCCTCGTCTGTCACGCCGCCATTGCGGATCATATCAGCGTAGAATTCACCGGAGCGCTTGATCGTGCGCGTCTGCGTAGCGTAATCGACGTTGATGAGGCCGAAGCGTGCGCTCTCGCCCTCAAGCCACTCAAAATTGTCGCAGAAGCACCAGTGGTAATACCGCTCAAACGGCAGCCCGGAGCGGAGCATGGACTTCAGATGCTCATAGATATACCGGGCGCGGAAGCTGTCCTGATTGTCGCAGGTGCCGTTTTCCGTGACCCAGATGGGACGCACAAGGAGCTTTTCCAGCTTCTGCGCGACCTGCGGCAGACCATCAGGATAGATCTCCCAGCCGAGATCATTGCGCGGGCTGTTTTTCCGTACGCCGTCGGCAAAGCCTGTGACGGTCGAGCGCGAGTAATAGTTGACGCCGTGGAAATCGCAGTATTCGCCCTTCGGGAGCTTCCAATGATTTTTCAGCGGCAGACGGAAGACGCCCGTGGACATGGCCTGCGTGATCGCACCCTGAAACAGCCACTCCACAGCCCTGGCTGCAGCGGCCTGCACGGGATTTTTCGGGTTTTCCGGCTCAAAAACGCGCAGATGATTCGCAAAGCCGACCATGGTATCGGAATAGCCCATGGCCTTGCGCGTCTCGTGGAGCATCTGATAGCAGCGGATGTGGCAGTACGCCATGTTTTCCAGCACCGTGAATGTTTCGGAAAAGCTCTTGTGGCCGGGCGGCCAGCCGCCGAAGAAATAACCGTTCGTGGCGTAGACGTTCGGCTCGTTGATGGTGATCCAGTCGCTGACCAGATCGCCGAAGCGGTCGGCGCAGAGCTTGGCGAAGGACAGAAAATCATCGAGATTTTCTCGCTTCGCAAACGCGCCCAGCCGCTCAAACCACATGGGGTTGGAAAAATGATGGATGGTCAGCAGCGGCCGGATGCCGAGCTGACGCAGATATTCGAGCTCCGCGCGGTAATGCGCAATGGCAGACTCGTCGACCTCGCCGCGGGCCGGCATGATACGCGCCCACTCCACGCCCAATCGGGCGACAGGCAGGTGCAGACCCGCCATCAGCGCGCAGTCCTCGCGCCAGCGGTTCCAGTGGTCGTCGGCCACCGCCGGGTCGGAGCCGTCCTTGATCCTGCCCTGATGGTACCAGTCGTTCCAGCTGCTGCCGACCTCGCCGCCCTCGATCTGCGCCGAAGCGGAGCTGGCGCCGAGCAAAAAAACCTCGGGGAACTGTAGACGCATAGGGTATCCTCCTTCATCCTCTGTCGTATACATATATGTGTTCTTATTGTATGTGTTTTTCCGGACTCCCGCAAGTGTCAATTTTGGACGAAAGCAGACGTAAAAATCTGTTCAGGTTTCCATATAGCGAAATTCCGATGATATGTTACAATAATGATGTTGTTATGGAAACCAACAAACGGCATGGGGGAAAAATGAATATGCGTCATACAAGATGGTACAAGGACAAGGTTTTTTATCAGATCTGGCCCCGAAGCTTCCGTGACGGCAACGGAGACGGGATCGGCGATCTGTGGGGCGTGCTGGAAAAGCTGGACTATCTGAAAGAGCTCGGCGTCGACGGCGTCTGGTTCTCGCCGCTCTATCCGTCGCCCGGCGCGGACTGCGGCTATGATATTTCGGATTACATGGACATCGCGCCGGAATACGGCGGCATGGAGGCGTTCCGGGCCGTTCTGGACGGCCTTCACCAGCGCGGGATGAAGCTTATCATGGATCTGGTCGTCAATCACACGAGCGACGAGCACGAATGGTTCCAGAAATCCCGGCGGCGCATCGAGCCGTATACCGATTATTACATCTGGCGGCCCGCAAAGCCGAACGGCAAGCTGCCCAATAACTGGGACAGCCATTTTGAGGGCAAGGTGTGGCAGTGGGACGATCTGCGGCAGGAGTATTATCTGCATTTGTTCGCCGTCAAGCAGCCGGATCTCAACATGGACAATCCGCTTGTCAGGATCGAGGTCAAGAAGATCCTCAAGTTCTGGCTCGATCTCGGCGTCGACGGCTTCCGCGAGGACGTCATCACTTTCATTTCCAAAAGGAGCGGCCTGCCGGACGATCATCTGTTCCCGGTTTTCAAAGGCATCCGGTTTTATAACCACGGCCCGCACATCCACGAGTATCTGCAGGAGTTCCGGCGTGACGTGCTGGAAAATTACGACTGCATGACCATCGCCGAAGCGCCGCTCGTCACGCCGCAGCGTGCGCTGGATTACATCGAAGAATCGGACACAAACGAGATCGACATGATGATCCAGTTCCAGTGCATGTGCGCCGACTGCTTCTTTACGGATTATATGCCGCGCAAATTCTCCTTAAAACGCCTGCGCAAAGCCTTTTCCAGCTGGCAGACGCAGCTGGACGGACGCGGCTGGAACGCGCTGTACCTTGAAAATCACGACCATCCGCGTGTCATTTCACGCTATGGAAGCGAAAAATACCGCGTCGAGAGCGGCAAAATGCTGGCTGTCAGCTATCTGTTTTTAAAAGGTACGCCGTTCATCTATCAGGGGCAGGAGATCGGCATGACGAACTGGTATCCGGAGAGCACCGGCATGTATGAGGATGTCCAGACCCGCAACCAGCATCAGGACTGGCCGGAAGAAAAGCGCCTCGCGCTCTACCACCGTGCTTCGCGCGATTCGGCCCGGACGCCTGTGCAGTGGACGGATGGTGAAAACGCCGGCTTCACGACCGGTACGCCATGGTTTTATGTCAACGAAAACTACAAAAACATCAACGTCGAGCAGGCGCAGAACGACCCGGATTCGATCCTGCATTTCTATAAGAAAGCGATTGCCCTGCGCAAGAGCTTGCCCGTCGTCCGCGACGGCAGCTATCAGGAATATTACAGAGGCTCCGACAAGCTTTACGTCTATGCCCGTGAAACAAAGGAGCAGAAGTTGCTGGTGATCTGTTCCTTCACTGACAAGCCCGTGCGCTTTCAGGCGCCGTATAACTTCTCACTCAGCGACATGAAGCTGCTTCTGACGAATTACGACGATACCCGCGAAGAAAACAGCTTTACTACCCGGCCATACGAGGCCCGTGTCTATCTGTACGAATAAAATCGCGCACAAAGCCCCCGGCTTTCTCCTTGAAAAGAGAAGGCCGGGGGCTGTTTTATCGGGCTTTGCCCACCGTCCGCAGCTCAACGTCGCCGGAGACGGTTTCCGCCGAGATCCGGCAGATATCCTCGCCGCCGGAGACGAAACGATCTGTGACGCGGTCTCCGCTTACGGTTTCGAAATCCAGCTCATACCGGCAGCTGCCCTCCGGCAGCGTGAGGCACAGACCTCCGCTGACACCGTTAAAGCTGACCTCGTCCGGGTGCGCATTGCAGTCGATGGTCACCTCGCCGGACACGGTTTCGCAGGTGATGCTGCTGTCGCCTGCCGGCAGGGCAGACAGGGAGATATTCCCGCTGACGGTGCCGAATGTGTATTCTGCAGCCGGAAGACCGGGGCCGACGATCCCGCCGCTTGTGGTGCTGACGGTGAGCGTATCCGTGCTGCCGCCCATCAGCTCCACATTGGCCGAGACTGTTTCGACCGTGATGTTTTTCAGCGTCAAGCCGCTGGGCAGGAAAACGGTCAGCGCCTTCCGCGGCAGATCCACGCTGCTGAAAAACCTCGATCTGCACGGCTGGATGATGAGCTTTCCGCTGCTGACCCGGTACTGCATGCGGTAATCCTCCTGATTGCCGGTATAATCCTCCTGAAAACTCACGCCGTTCTCGTCCGATTCCACCAGATACACGTCGCCGGTCAGCCAATGGATCTCGATCTCGTCGATACCGGTCAGCAGCTCGGATGCAGTCACGGAATCTTCTCCGCTGCCAAAGCCGGAACGGTCAAGCGTTTCATAGCTGTTCGCGTTGTCATAGATATAGTGTCCTCCCGCGCGCAGCACACCGCCGACTGCCCGGCCCGCAAAGTTCAGCGCAAGGATCACCACGACCACACCCACGCAGATGAGCGCGATGGCCCAGCCGGGGAGCTTTTTCTTTTTGCCGGACTGCGGCGTTTGCGGCGCAGCGAACACAGCGTCGGGCGTGGGCGGGGCAGGGAAGTCACGCTTTTTCGGTGCTTCCGCCGGCTGCCTGTGCTCGTACAGCTCCGACACGTCGCCGATGCCGCCGACGGCTTCGTCGTATGCCTCCTGCTCCGATTTCCCGGAGGCGATCAGATCGTCATACCGGTCGAGCGTGTGCTGTAAAATCTCCTGCTGCACATCCGCGTTGCGGATGGTCGGCGCAGCGTCGGAAAAAAGTGTTTCTACATAAACACGGATCTTTTCTCTCATGCTTCTCCCTCCAATAATGCGTTCAGAATGCGCACGCTGGCGTCCCATTCTGTCCGCGCCTGCCGGTAAGCCTCCCGGCCTGCTTCTGTGATCCTGTAATACTTCCGTCTGGCCCCGACAGTCTCATCGCCCCAGTAGGAAGTAATGTACCCGCTGTCCTCCAGCCGCCGGAAGGCGGTATAGAGCGTGGCTTCCTTCAGAACGAATTCGCCGCCGGAGCAGCTTTCAATGCGCTTGTTGATCTCATATCCGTAGCTGTCATGGCGCAAAAGCTGCGCCAGAATCACCGCGTCCGTATGGCCGCGGATCACGTCTGCCCGAATGGACACGACCTCACCTCCGTTTCGGTGCGCTTAGCATAGCATGAAATACCTCGCCTGTCAAGGTATATCACAACAATATTTTGCATGACAAAATTTCATGAATTCCATTCAGAATCAGAACTTGTCATACAAGACAAGGTATGCTATACTTCCATTCAGCAAGATACGGAAGAAGGAACGCCAGTATGCGCATTGTCATCAAAATTGGTACCTCCACCATCACGCATCCGACCGGCAGACTGAACATCCGCCAGATGGAAGCGCTCTGCAAGGTGCTCAGCGACCTCAAAAATGCCGGGAATGAGGTGATCCTCGTCTCCTCCGGCGCGATCGGGATGGGCGTGGGCAAGCTCCGTCTCGGAAAGAAGCCGACCGATGTGCCGACGAAGCAGGCTGCCGCTGCCGTCGGCCAGTGCGAGCTCATGTATACCTACGACAAGCTGTTCGCCGAATACCGCCACACCGTTGCGCAGATCCTCCTGACGGCGGATGATATCGCAGACCCCGTGCGGCACGAGAATTTCCAGAACACCATCCAGCGTCTGCTGGAGCTGGACGCGATCCCAATCGTCAATGATAACGACACCGTTTCTGTCGCCGAGTTCGGCATCGGCGACAACGACACGCTCTCGGCCATCGTCGCGACCAGTGTTCGCGCCGATCTGCTCGTGCTCCTGTCGGATATTGACGGCCTGTACACTGCCGACCCACATAAAAACCCGGACGCCGCGCGCATCGAATTGGTTCCCGAGATCACGGACGAAATTCTGCGCCTTGCAGACGGCAAAGGCTCCGAGCTTGGCACCGGCGGCATGAAGACCAAGCTTTCTGCCGCGCAGATCGTCACCAAGGCCGGAACGGACATGATCATCGCCAACGGCGCAGACGTCGAAAAGCTTTATGCACTGCTCGACGGCAAGCCCATCGGCACAAGATTTTTGGGAAGGAAGTCCGGCATATGACGACACAGGCACTCTTGCAGCAGGCCAAAGCCGCCTGCCCCCAGCTTGCATGGCTGGGGAGCGAAGAAAAGAACCAGGCCATTTACGAAATGGCCGACGCAATTATAGCGAATACGAACGCCATTCTCGCGGCGAACGCGGAGGATCTGTGCGCAGCACAGGGCGTCATTTCAAGCGTCATGCTCGACCGTCTGCGTCTGACAAAAGACCGTATCGCCGCCATGGCGGACGGCATGCGTCAGGTCGCAAAGCTCCCGGATCCCGTCGGAGAAATTCTGGCCGAGGTAAGGCGGCCAAACGGCCTTGTGATCCGCAAGACTGCCGTCCCGATGGGCGTCGTGGCGATCATCTACGAAAGCCGCCCGAACGTCACCTCTGACGCCGCAGTGCTGGCGCTCAAA
>JABLTK010022004.1_pt1 | contig 15320 bp, 15 predicted proteins | sample 7160131 | NCBI WGS metagenome assembly JABLTK01 (sample SAMN14651221, study PRJNA627086) | human gut metagenome | isolation source: feces | host: Homo sapiens
AATTAATCTATCGCATCCATATATTCATGTCAAGCTTTCAGGAGATAATTTATCTTTTTTAACTTTTCATTTTCTAAATCAATATGTAAAAAATTGCATCCACCACACTCATTATAAGAAGAACATTTAACTTCACATCTATTTTTACTTTTACTAATAAACTCTATAACCTTACCAGTAGCAAATCTCTTATTAATACTAGTTATTTTAATTTTTAAAACTTCACCACTTAAAGTGTAAGGAACAAATACAACAAGATTATCAATTCTTGTAACACCATTTCCTATATCATCCTCGTTATCAATAGTCACTTCATATATATTATTTAATTTCATTTTTCACCTCAAAAAAAGATAACTATATTTTATCATACAGTTACCCTTATTTCTACTCTTTATCTTTTCTTAACTCATCAAATATTGATGTACCAATTCCAAGCTCATTTTTGATTTTAAAGTTATCAAGAATAGTAGCACCAATATCAGCAAATGTTTTTCTATCTGGAAGTCTTTTACCTGTTTTAAATATAGGACTATAAATAAGAACTGGAACATTTTCTCTTGTATGATCAGTACCTCTAAATGTAGGATCATTACCATGATCAGCTGTTATAATTAATAAATCAGTTTTTTTAAGATTTTTTAGCATAATAGGTAAATAATAATTAAAATCTTCAAGAGCTTTTAAATAACCTTCTCTATCTCTTCTATGTCCATATAGCATATCAAAGTCATTTAAGTTGGCAAATAGCAATCCACTAAATTCACCCTTAGCAAAATCTATTAACTTCATCATGCCATCCATATTATCTTTAGTTCTTATTTTAACGGCAATACTTTTACCATTAAAAATGTCAGATATTTTACCTATAGCAATAGTTTGTACTCCATTTCTATCAAGTAAATCAAGTACATTAATTGGTGGATCAAGTGCATAATCATGTCTTCTTGGAGTCCTTGTAAAGTTACCAGGTTTACCAATAAATGGTCTTGCTATAATTCTAGCAATTTTATATTCATCACCTTTTGTAAGTTCTCTTACTTGCTCACAAATTTTATATAATTCTTCAACTGGAACAATATCTTCATGAGCAGCAATTTGTAATACAGAATCAGCAGAAGTATATATAATTAATGCTCCTGTTTTCATATGCATTTCACCTAAATCTTGAATGATTTGAGTACCAGAAGCAACAATATTACCAATTACATCTCTTCCAGTCACTTGTTGTATTTTACTAATAAGTTCTAATGGAAAACCTTCTGGATATGTCTTATAAGGTGTTTTTGCAACAGCTCCCATCATTTCATAATGTCCATTCAATGTATCTTTTGCAAGATTAATTGGGCAAGCCTTCATATAAAGACCTCTTGTATTTTCCACTTCTTTTCCAACAAGTGTAGTAAGGCCAAGTCTTTCTAATGTATCCAAATTATATGAATCACCAATTGTATGAAGCAATGTATTAGCACCAACATCTCCATATTTAGCCGCATCGCTTGCTTCTCCAACACCAACACTATCCATAACTACTAAAAATACTCTTTTAAACATTTGCATCACTTTCCTTCTTACTTCTATTAAAATATTCATTATAATTATCTTTTATAAAATTATTAGCTAGATGAGTATAAATTTCAGTCGTAACAACATTCTCATGTCCAAGTAACTCTTGTACACTTCTAATATCAGCTCCACATTCAATTAAATGAGTAGCAAAACTATGCCTTAAAACATGAGGTGTTATTTCTTTATCAATTTTCTTTTGTTTAGCTATTTCACCAATTATTTTATATAATCCTTGCCTAGTCATCCTATTACCATGATTATTCAAGAACAATGAATCAGTAGGCTTCTGTTTTTTAACAAACAACATACTTCTATATTTATTAATATATAAATCCAAATAATTTATTGCAACATGAGATAAAGGTACAATTCTTTCCTTACTTCCTTTACCATATACATTAACAACCATATTACTTAAATCTATATTATTTAAATCTAAATTAACAAGTTCAGTTGCTCTAAGTCCCGTTGCATATAACAATTCAAGAATAGCTTTATTTCTATAATCAAATGCAGTTTCAAGGTTAATATCAAGTAAATTATCAACTTCTTCAATACTTAAATACTTAGGAAGAGTTTTCTTTCTTTTCAAACTTTCTACATCTTCTGATATATTAATATATCCTTTATATATAGATAAATACTTATAAAAACTTTTAATACTAGCAATTATTCTATTAATAGAACTTTCATTATACTTTGGTAATATATGCAAAACATAATTATCAATATCTTTCTTAGATATATCTAAAAGTTCTTTATTAGTATATTCTAAAAATGAACTAATATCTCTTATATACGATTCAATAGTATTCTCAGAATAATTCTTATCTATTCTTAAATAATCTTTAAAATCATCAACTAATTCCTTATTATCAATCTCTATCATATTTTTTACCCAATAACATTATACAATAAAAAAAGCTATTTAAGATAGCCTTTTTACTTATTTTTTACACTTTTTGAATCAATAATATTAAACATAATACCACCAATTATCATAGGTATATAATAAGTTATGAATCTCCATAATAATAATCCAGGTACAATAAATACTTCTTTAACTATAACCTCAAAAAAATGAATAAAAGAATATTCAGCACCAACACTTCCTCCTGGGATCGGTACAAAGCAAGATGCAGTATATATAAAACAGCCAAAAATCATTGAAAAAACAAAATTAATATTTATATCAGTATTTAATGCTTTAAATGTAAAAAATGGAACCATAAAATATATAGACATATATATAAAATTAATAATAATACATTTAACAATAAACTTTTTATCTTTAACTAAATCTTTATATCCAAGAGAATATTCACTACATTTTGATGACCATTTTTCTTTTTTGTTTTCCTTATCTTTAATAAATTTAAATTTATCAATAAAGAAATACCCTATCTTCTTAGCAATACTAGTTTTTAAACAAGAAAATATTGCTACAAAAAGTGAAACAATAGTTATAATAACACCAAGTATAGTACAATATAAAATAAATCCACTAGGCATAACATTAAATATATAACCAATTATTAAATATAAAATGCACATTATACTCATTGTAATCTGTAATATTATAAAGTTTTCAACTAAAATTAATATTCCTTTAGTAACAGTAACTCCCTCTTTATTTAATCTATATATTTGAAGAGGTTGTCCTCCAAGTGAAAACGGAGTTATTCCATTAAAGAATTTAGTCATAATATCTAAATTAATTGCATCCTTAAATTTATAACTTTTCTTTTGTTTGTTGATAAGTATATATAATAAATAAGACTCAACTATAATATATAAAATAAATACTAAAACAGCTAAAAATATATATAAATAATTAGCATTTTTAAGTAACTTCATAGACTCTATAAAATTATCCTTTAAAAGATAATAAAATAAAAACATAGTAAGTAAAAATATAAGAATTGTCTTTAAACCTATCTTTTTCATATTAGCCACCTTAAACAATTATATCATAATTATATTATTTTTAAAGTGACTTTTAAATGACAACTTAAATATTTTTTATAATTTGCATTAATAATTATGTAGTTATCAGATTTATACAAAAAAATCAAAACCTTTAACTATTTAAATATTTGACAATTTATCTTTTTTATAAATTTTATAATTATATATTTATTGTTTTCATTATATAACTATCATAATTAGCTAATTTATTTTTATTTTCTACTGACAACAACACACATAGCTGGATTAAATTCAGGTATTTTTCCAGCAATCCATTCATTTTCTTTTTATAATTAATTCATTGTCTACTAGTTCCTGTTCAAATGTATTCCAATTAACGATATTACAAGATGTAGTGGCAATATTAATTTTTTATAATAAGTTTTATTAATATAAATTAAAAAATATTGATTTTACTAATTACTTTTAATCAATAAAAAGACAAACTCACTTCATAATTAGACAGAACAACCAAAACAGTGATGTTCAATCACAGAGAAGTCAGAATTTTCACTAATAACGGACTATATAACAAACAAAAATTTGTAAACATATTATAATAACTATATAAAATATTTAATTTGTGTTAAAATATTTTTGAGGTGAATTATGGAACTATTACAAAATAAATTAAGACCTAACTCATTAAAAGATGTTCTTGGGCAAACACACATAATTGGCAAAGACAAAGTGCTTAGTAACCTAGTAAAAGAAAAAAAGCTATTTAATATAATATTCTATGGTTCTAGCGGATGTGGTAAAACTACAATAGCACTAGCACTAATGAATGAATTCAATATGAGATATAGAATGCTTAATGCAACTGTTAATTCAAAAAAAGATTTTGAAGTCGTTATAGAAGAAGCAAAAATGTATAATGGACTTATTTTAATAGTAGATGAAATTCATAGAATGAACAAAGACAAACAAGATATATTATTATCTTATCTAGAAAGTGGTCTTATTACACTAATAGGCCTTACTAATTCAAATCCATATCATTCACTAAATCAAGCTATCAGAAGTAGATGTAGTCTAATAGAACTTAAACCATTAAGTGAAAGTGATATAGAAAAAGGAATCAAAAAAATAAAAGAAGTACTTCCCGATATTAAAATGGACAATAAAACAATTAAATATATAGCAAGTGTTTCAAATGGTGATATAAGATTTGCATACAATTTAATTGAATTTTGTTACTATGGATATAATAAAGAAATAACAATAGATAATATAAAGTTAACACATAATACTCCATCATTTTTTGCAGATAAAAATGAAGATGGATATTACGATATGCTTTCAGCTTTTCAAAAAAGTATTAGAGGTAGTGATGTAGATGCTGCTCTTCACTATTTAGCTAGATTAATTGTAAGTGGTGATTATGACATTATTTATAGAAGAATGCTTGTAATAGCATATGAAGATATAGGCCTTGCAAATCCAACTATGGGAATGAAAGTATTATCAGCAATTGAAGCAAGTGAAAGAATTGGATTTCCAGAATTATATAAGCCACTAAGCTGTGCTGTTATAGATATGGCTTTAAGTCCTAAAAGTAACTCAGCTGATATGGCAATTAATGCAGCTGTTAATGACATAAATACAATGTCAGTTGGTAGAATACCAGAACATATAAGAACATCTAGTCCAAACTATAAATATCCACATAATTATCCAAATTATTGGGTAGATCAAGAATATATGCCAAAAGAATTGAAAGGAAGAAAATACTATACTCCAAGAAAAAATAAATATGAAACAGAAATGTATAAATTTAACAATAATATAAAGGTGAAACAATGAATTACATAATGGAATCAACGCCAAAAACAGTAAATATCGATCCACAAATAATAGAAATACTAGAACAAAAAGTATTATCAAAAGAACCATTAACTGAAGAAGAAATAAATATATTTTTAGACTATATATGTTATGAAACAAGATGCAAATTCACAAATGATATTAATAATTTTAGTTTTCAATTTAAATGTGACAAAGCTCAAGCAATAATAACACATTATTTAAATAGTTTAAAAGTTGAAGTTCATCCTTGTATGACACAAAATGTAATAACAGAAGATATAGAAGGACATTCATTTCTTATCGCAATATTTAATGTAAATGGAATAAATACACCATATTTAGTAGATCCAACATATAGACAATTCTTCATAGATGATAAAAAAGATTATATTTTATACAATAGCAAAATATTAAGAACACCTTCACCAGGATATTTTATAAAGGAAGAAGATAAAACGGAAATACAAAAATTATTAATAAATGGTTATCATTTATTAGATGAAAATATAGCTAGAATATATGGAGATTCATTTTATAATACAAAAACAGGATATAGAAGAAGAGAATTTCAATCTATATGTGGAAATATATATATAAATTCATTCATAAAAGGACATGAACCGCTTTCAACATCTCCTGAAGAACTTGAAAACGAAGGTCTAAGTTTAAAAAGAAAAACAAAAAAGATGTAACTACATACCAGTTACATCTTTTATTATATAATTTGTTATAAAAAGTCCAGCTGTTCCTGGAACAAATGCTGTTGAACCAAGCATCGTATTATTAATTGCCTTTTCACTTGAAGTAACAACAGTAACATCACTCATATACTCTCTATATTTTCCTAGCTCATGTCTAATCTTCTTAGCAAGAGGATCACTATGAGTTTTATCAAGAGTAGTAATATATACTTTAGTAGCATCAAGTTTATTAGCAGTTCCCATAGAAGAAACAAGTTTAATATTTCTATTATGACATTCTATAATTAATTTTACTTTGACTTTAGTAGTATCACAAGCATCAATAATATAATCATAATCACTACCAAATAAACATTCTATATTATCTTCAGTTATATGAACATTAATAATATTAACAATAGCATTTTTATTGATAAGTTTAATTCTCTTCTTCCACTCTCTTGTTTTATATTTGTTCATATTTTTACTAGTAGTGATAATTTGTCTATTAATATTACTTGGCTTAATAGTATCACTATCAACAAGGGTTATATTTTCAACACCACATCTTACAAGTGATTCAACTGTATATCCTCCAACTCCTCCAAGTCCTAAAACAAGAACCTTAAGATTTTTTATTTTTTCTATATTCTCTTCCCCTACTAAACTTTCGAGTCTAACAAGATTCATAAATTGCCTCCTATAAGCAAGTAGTATTATATCAAAGAATAGAAAATAAATCAAAATTTATTATAAAACTATATTTTTCCAAAATAAAACCCAGTGTAAATATAGTGTAATAAAACTCGCGTTTCGCACGAGGTGGTAGGATACATAATATACTCGGGATCCTGCACTAAAATGCAATATTCAACACCATATACTAATTAATCCCCCTATAGTATTACATAGCCGGCAGATTTTGAGTCTGCTGCGTCTACCAATTCCGCCATACTTGCATTACTAATCAATTATATCATAAAATATTCTAAATAGCATAGTATTTATTATAAAAATTATGATATAATCAAATTATAGTTGGAGGGTAATCAATGAATAATAATCAAAATAATATAAATCCTATGAATAATCAAAATCAAACATATCAAAATAATATGCCACAACCAAATCAAAATATGAATCAAAACACTCAAATAAATACAAAAGAACAAGTACCAAATGATATAAGACAAATAAATCAAACAGTTACACAAGGACAAGCAGTACCAAATCAAATACCAGTACAAAGTCAAGGACAAACTCAGCCAGCTCAAAATAATATTGAAATGGTTGAGTTAGGAAATGGAAAGTCAAAGTCAGAAGACTTTAGTGATAAGACAATAAAGTTTATTGAAGGGGTAGTAAATACAAAAGATTATACAAATACATTTACAAAAGAAGAGGTTGTTCCATTTAGAATACTTGCTACTATGTGCTATGTACCATTTTTATTCTTATTACCATTATTAACTGGTAAGTATAAAAAATCAAGATTTTTATATTTTCATATAAATCAAGGATTAAATTTAACACTTGCTTGGGCAATAGTATTTTTTGTGAATAAAGTATTTAGGTCATTATTTACTACAACTTATAGATATAGTAGTACAACCCCTGGTTGGGTAGATTTTATAAGTTATGTTCTTTATTGCATAGTTATAGCAATAACAGTAGTTGGAATGATTAATACATTTAATGGTAAGAGTAAAAATACGAGTATAGTAGGTGGATTTAGATTTTTAAAATAGTGTTCAAACACTATTTTTTTTTGTAAATAAAATGTTTAATAATATTCAAATTTTATATATATAATGCTAAACTATAATAGGAGAGTGATTTATGAGAGATGTAGGAACAATAGTAAGAGGTATAAGAACACCTATTATTAAAGAAGGCTGTGACTTAGCTTCACTAGTAGTAGATTCAGTTATCAAAGCAAGTAAAAGTGAAAACTTTGAATTTGAAGATAGAGATGTTATAGCTATTACAGAAGCAGTAGTTGGAATTAGTGAAGGAAATTTTGCAACATTAGATCAAATTGCAAAAGATATAAAAAATAAACTTAATAATAGTGAACATATTGGAGTAGTATTTCCAATATTAAGTCGTAATAGATTTGCAGTTCTTTTATCAGCTATTGCAAAAAGCACAAAGAAAATAACATTATTATCTAGTTATCCAAGTGATGAAGTAGGTAATGATATACTTTATAAAGATGACCTAATTAAATATAATATAAATCCATCAAGTGATCTAATTACTGAAGAAGAATATAAAGAAAAATTCAGTGGTTTTAAACATATATTTACTGGTGTTAATATGTATGAAGTTTATAGAGATTTAGTATTAAAAGAAGGTTGTGAATTTGAAATGGTATTTTCAAATAAACCAGAAGATATATTAAAATATACTAAAGATGTAATAGTTAGTGATATTCATACAAGATTTGATACTAAAAAGAAAATAGAAGATAAGGATTCATCAGCAAAAGTAATAATGTTAAGTGATATATTAAATGAATCAGTTGATGGTAGTGGATATTCGCCTTATGGACTTTTAGGAAGTAATCGTTCAACAGAAGAAAGAGTAAAATTATTTCCAAGAACAGGTGATAAATTAGTTTTAAAGGTTCAAGAACTTATGAAAGAAAAAACTGGAAAAAATATTGAAGTAATGGTTTATGGAGATGGAGCTTTTAAAGATCCAGTTGGTAAAATTTGGGAACTAGCAGATCCAGTAGTAAGTCCAGCTTATACAAAAGGTTTAGAAGGAAGTCCAAATGAAATAAAACTTAAATATTTTAGTGAAAATAAGTTTAAAGACTTACAAGGTGAAGAATTAAATGAAGCTATGAAAGAAGCTATAAAAGAAAAAGATAAAGAATTAAAAGGGACAATGGCTACACAAGGAACTACACCAAGACGCTACACAGATTTGCTCGGAAGTCTTTGTGATTTAACAAGCGGAAGCGGAGACAAAGGAACACCAGTAGTATTAATTCAAAGATACTTTACAAATTATAGTAATGATTAAGAAACACTTAAAAAGTGTTTTTTATTATGTTATAATTTTATGAAAGAGGTCATTATGAAAATAAATAAATTTAAAAAAGTAGGTAAAAACAAATATAAAATAATATTTGATAATACAGATTTAACATTATATGAAGATGTTATTCTTAAATATGATTTGCTAATTAAAAAAGATGTTGATTTAGATTTAATAGATAAAATAATAGAAGAAAATAAATATGAAGATGCATTTGAGTCATCAGTAAGTTATATAGAAATAAAAATGAGAAATAAAAAAGAAATAATAGATTATTTAAGAAAAAAAGAATTTAATGAATCTCATATTAATTATGCTGTCGATAAATTAAATAAACTGAATTTACTTAATGAAAAAAGATATATAGAAGCATTTATAAATGATAAAGTTAATTTAACATTAGATGGACCATTTAAAATAAGAAAAGCTTTATTAGACTTTGATTTTAGTGAAAATGATATAGATAATTATTTAAATACTTTTAATAGTGATATATGGGAATCTAAATTAAATAAAATAATAAATAAAAAGAAATCTCTTATGAAAAATAAAAGTTATACTATGTTTATTAATAAGCTAAAATTAGATTTATATAATATGGGTTATGATAAATATATGATAGATAATTTACTTATGAATATAGAATATAGTTCTAATGCAATTGACAAAGAAATAGAAAAAGCTAAAAAGAAGTTTAAAAATGATAAAAATAAAATAATATCTTCATTACTTAGAAAAGGATATAATTATGAAGAAATTAATTCAAAATTAAAGGAATTACAATAATGTAATTCCTATTTTATACTGTTTATAAATTGATTAAGAGTAGTTCCTTTACTAACTCTAACTCTTGGAAGCTTATATTTATTTGCTCCTTTTTTAACTTTTCCAGAATTTATAGTAAATGCCATTTTAAATCCAGAATCTTTAAGTGCTTTAATAAAGTCATCACTATAATGCCCAAATGGATAAGCAAACACAGTAGTGTTATTATTAAGTTTATTTTTAGATGTAACTAAATCATTATATATACTTTTATATGTTTCGCACATTGCTTTACCATCCCATTTTGATTTAGTACAACTTCTAACATGCAAACTATCTGTATGAGATTCCATAAGTAGATAATCTTTATTCATATATTTTTTCCATGGTTCTTTATTAGTAATTACAAAAGATGTTATAGGTACTTTATATTTAAGAGTAATAGGGTAAGCTATTTCATAAAAAGAAACTTTTCCATCATCATCAGTAAGTATAATAGATTTTTCAGGTAAATCTATCTTTTTATCGATGTAATCATTTAGTTCTTTCCATGTTGCAAAATAATAATTATTATCAACTAAATATTTAATTTGTTTTTCAAAATTAGTTTTAGAAATATAATTATGATTATTAGGTTTTTTAGATATATCTTCATTTTTAGTATCATCATAAAACCAGTGATACATCATAACAGGAATACCTTTAGTATTCTTTTTTTGTACATTAATAGTAGTTTCAAGAATAGTTTCATTATCACTACTATCTTTAACTTTATATGCTACTTTATATAAACCAACTTTTTTAGTATTAACAGTCCCTTCAACTGTAACTTTATCAGTAATATCACCATCATAATTATCATTAGCAGTAAAATCATATAAATTAATATTTTTATTAAGTATTACATAACTATTAATATTTCTATTTAATTTTATAATAGGCTTTTCAGTATCCTTAACGATAACATTTCTTTTAATAGTAGTTTCATTATTACTACTATCTATAACTTTATAAATCACTTCATAGTTACCAAGTTTAGTATTATCTATATTGTTTTGAATAGTAACTTTATCAGTAATATCACCATCATAATTATCAGTAGCAGTATAACCATCTTCTTTATATTCTTCTTTATAATTAATAATTATTTCCTTGTCACCTTTAAGAGTAATAATAGGTTTTTTATCATCAACAACATGAACTTTAACTTTCTTTTTAGAGTTAATTGCATATTTTTCATGACTTTCAAATGTCACTTCATAATCTCCAAGTTTGTTAAGATTGACATTTGAATTATTAGTAAGTTCTATATCTTTATTTCTTAATTTACCTTTTTTAGAATTAAAATCATAATTACTATTGATTTCAATTGTAATATCATCAATATTAATTCTAGTAATAAATAAATATTTAATTCCTGAAGTCAAGATAACGATAGTAATAATAGATATAAAAATATATATAATTTTATTTTTCATACTTTTCACCTTAATTAATTTTATCACAAAAAGCGTATAAAAAAACATTGAATTTATTAAATTCAATGTTTAATTTACTATTTACTTGAAGCACTTTGATTAGCTTGTCTATTTACTAATGTTTCAAAATCTTTGCTTAAGTCAGTATCTAATATCTTCATTTCATTTTTTTCTCTTAATGCTTTTAATGCTTTAATAGAGAATCCAGATTCTTTAGCAATTTCGCTACCAATAGTAGTTCTGATTTTTTTAGTAAGTTCATCATTTAATTCTGGCTTTTTATCCTGTGATTTTCTATATAAAATATGATAACCATCACTTGCCTTAACTGGTGAAGTAGAGTAGCTTCCATCTTTTAAACTAACAAGAGCACTAAATACTTCTTTTCCTACTGAATCAGTATTTACTTTTCCTAAACTACCACCATTAGAACTTGAATTTTGATCTTTAGAATATTTTTTAGCTAATGTAGCAAAATCTTCACCTTTTTTAAGTTTATTAATAACTTCCTTAGCTGTATCATAAGCTTTTTGTTCAGCTTCCTTCTTTTCAGCATCAGTTGCATCTTTTTTAGTATCAACTGTAATTAATATTTGGCTAGCTTCGATATCACCATAAGTTTCATTTTCATAATATTCTTTAATTTGTTTATCACTTACAGTTTCTTTAGCATAATCTTCTATCCATAAGTTTCTTTTGTAAGTTAGAGAAAGATAATTTCTAAAAGCAGCTTCATTAGCCATACCATAATAATAATTTAAATATAAATCAAAATCAGCATTCATTTTTTTAGCAGTATTTTTAGTAGTTTTAACAGTTTGATTTACATAAGCTTTTTCATCATTATCAGTTTTATATAATTTTTCAAGTAAATGCATATCTATAAGATTCATTAACTTTTCAGCACCATATGTTTCCTTTAATTCTTGATATAACTCATCACTACTAATTCCGCCTTCCTTAAAAGTTACTAAGGCATTTTCTCCATTTGTAAGTTTTACATCTTTACATCCTGCAAGTAAAAATAAACTTAAAAGTAATAAAAATGTTTTTTTCATTAACTTATAACCTCCTAACTCTTAATATAATAGCAAAAATACTAATAAAATACAAGTAATTATCATACACAAAAAAAGTGGAATAACATACTATAAAAGTGTAAAGATAAAAAGGAGGAATGTTTTTATGAACACAGGTTGTGGATGTGGATGCGGTAAAGGAAACGGTATTTCAGGAGCAGCATTTGCCTTAGTTCTATTTATTTTACTAGTAATCATACTAGGTGCTTTTATCTAGTATAAGGAGGTGAATTGTATGTTTTGTGGTAACCCATGTAATCAAGGTTGCAATATATTCTTCATAATATTAATCTTATTTATACTTTTAGCAATAATCTTCGGTTCTTGCGGAAATTGGTAAGATAAGAAATATTTTTATAAAAAGAATATTGATTAAATTCAATATTCTTTTTTAATATGAAAAAATTCTTTTTTTTTACATACAAAAATGGTATTATATTAGTTAAGAAGAAGGGATATATATGATAGATATTAAACTTATAAGAGAAAATAAAGACTTAGTAAAAGAAAATATTAAGAAAAAATTTCAAGATGAAAAATTACCTCTTGTAGATGAAGTATATGAATTAGATAGTGAATATAGAGCTGCAAGAGTAAAAGCAGATACACTAAGAGGAGATAAAAATAAGATAAGTTCTGAAATAGGTGAACTTATGAGAAATAAACAAATTGATGAAGCAAATAAATTAAAAGAAAAAGTTTCATCAATGCAAAGTGAAATAGAAAGTTTAGAAGTAAAAGAAACAGAATTATCAGAAAAAATAAATAAAATTATGATGGTAATTCCTAATATTATAGATGAGTCTGTACCAATTGGAAAAGATGATAAGGAAAATGTTGAAATAGAAAAGTTTGGTGAACCAGTTATTCCTGAATATGAGATTCCATATCATGCTGATATTTTAGAATCTAAAAATGGGCTTGATAAAGAAGCATCTGGTAGAACTAGTGGAAATGGATTCTATTATTTAATGGGAGATGCTGCTAGACTTAGTTCAGCAATGTTATCTTACGCAAGAGATTTTATGATAGATAAAGGATTTACATATTGTATACCACCATTTATGATTAGAAGTAGTGTAGTAAATGGAGTTATGTCATTTTCTGAAATGGATGCTATGATGTACAAAATAGAGGGCGAAGATTTGTATTTAATCGGTACAAGTGAACACTCTATGATTGGTAAATTTAAAGGTGAAATGATTAAAGAAGATAGTTTACCAATTACAATGACATCATATAGTCCTTGCTTTAGAAAAGAAGTCGGTGCTCACGGTATAGAAGAAAGAGGAATATATAGAGTACATCAATTTGAAAAACAAGAAATGATAGTATTATGTCGTCCAGAAGAATCAATGGATTGGTACAATAAAATGTGGAGTTACACAGTCGAATTATTTAGAAGTTTAGATATACCAGTTAGAACATTAGAATGTTGTAGTGGAGACTTAGCTGACTTAAAAGTTAAATCATGTGATATTGAAGCATGGAGTCCAAGACAACAAAAATACTTTGAAGTAGGTAGTTGTTCAACACTTGGAGATGCACAAGCAAGAAGACTTGGAATTAGAGTAAAAGGAGAAAATGGAAACTATTATCCTCATACTTTAAATAATACAGTTTTAGCATCTACAAGAGCCTTAATAGCATTACTAGAAAATAATTATAATGAAGATGGAACTGTAACTATACCAAAAGTTTTAAGACCATATATGGGTGGAAAAGAAAAAATATAATTTATTCATCAGGAAGTTTTAAAATGCAATCAAATCAAGATAGATTAATTAGTGATTTAAAAAAATTAAAAGAGTATTATAAAAAACATCAAAAACAGTCAGATATAACATTTGATTATATTGGATTTTATGTACTTGATAAACTAGCTATCGATCTACTTGGTTTTTCTTTTGAACCATTTTCAGTATTTGAAGATCCAAATGAAATACAAAGCTTATTTGAAAAAATGTCTTGCCAAGAAATAAATAGTTTCAATACTTTTATGAGAGATAATTATGAAGATTTATTTGCATTATTTAATAAATTAAATAAATATTTAATCAAAATAGATTATCCAACACTTCCATTTTATAAACTTATAAGTGGATATAGTGAAAAAGATTTTACAGATATATTATTATCATTTTTTAGTAGATATGGAAACGATATGTATAAATTGGTAAAAAAATATATGGATGAGGATAGAATAGTGATGAGTTATAACCATAAAATAGGCGAAGAAAATTCTACTGCAATGCATATAGGTAGCAAAAAACTTAAAAGTGGATATATAATAATGCAACATAGAAGGTATAATGATTTATCCCTTTCATCTTTAGTTCATGAACTAGGACATGCATATGATAGAGAATCATTCATATATCCTCAACAAAAGAAATTAAGAGAATTTGAAGATTATTTTATAGAAGTGCCATCCTCATATTTTGAGCTAGAATTTTATGATTATTTAATAGAACAAGGAATACATGTAGATGGAGCAAATATACTTAAAAATGATAGATATACATATATGGATGATGCTTTTCCAGCAGTATGCTCAACAGATAAATCTTTTTTTGAACAAAGGGAACCATCAATAATATTGAATATTGAAAATTATGAAGCAAGAAGTAAAGTTAGAAAAGAAATAATATATGGTATCGGAATCTATACGGCTTTACATTTACAATATTTAAGAGAAAATATGAGTTATAAAGAATTTATGAAATTGTTTTACGATTTTATTTCATTAAGAAAAGAAAGAACATTACAATCATCCATAGAAGGTTTAGGGATAAATTATGAAGACTTTATAAATGGTACGATAGCATATCCTAAGATAGAAGAATCATCATTATCATTAAAAAGAAGATTCAAAATATATGAATAAATAATTAATAACCATTATATATTTTAATATGAAAAAA
>JABLTK010027707.1_pt1 | contig 15320 bp, 12 predicted proteins | sample 7160131 | NCBI WGS metagenome assembly JABLTK01 (sample SAMN14651221, study PRJNA627086) | human gut metagenome | isolation source: feces | host: Homo sapiens
CGCACGACGCCGCGAGCAAATCCGCGCCGCTGTAATTCTTTGCGCCTCCGGAAAAATCGCACAAGAGGGGCTTTTGGGCGTTTTCGCAAAGCCCGCGAACCACCGCATAGGCAAGCGTCTTTCCAAGCTCGCCGCGGCGTTCAAAGACTTCATACCCCATATCGACAATATCCGCGCTCATATTCCACTATCAATTAACCCGAGTCCCGCGATTGTCAATACTTAGAAAAGACTTACTGCCAAAACTCCCGCGACTCCCTTGATAAAACGCGCCCATCCACCAAGAAAAAAAAGTTCCGCAAATCTTTCGCCCGCGCAAAAAAACTCGCGCGCCTATAAAAGACGGAGAACTTTCCGATAAATAAAATGTCTTTATGATTATGACTAATATAGAAGAAATACGAGCGCGGGAAATAATAGACTCCCGCGGGAACCCCACAGTTGAAGCTTTCGTGCGACTAACGGGAGGCGCGGAGGGAGTGGCGTCCGTCCCTTCGGGTGCATCGACTGGCGAATTTGAAGCGGTAGAGCTGAGGGACGGCGGCGGAGCAAAATCGCGCGGGCGCTTCGGCGGGCTTGGAGTCCTCAAAGCCGTTTCAAACGTAAACGGCGAAATATTCGACGCCCTGCGCGGAATGGACGCACTCGACCAAATCGGCATAGACAATAAGATGATAGCCCTCGACGGCACAAAAAACAAGGCAAGGCTCGGTGCAAACGCAATTTTATCCGTGTCTATGGCGGCGGCAAAAGCGGCGGCAAACGCCGTGCGGCTTCCGCTATTCAAATACCTTGGCGGCTTCTACGCGCGCACTTTGCCGCTGCCTATGATGAATATCGTAAACGGAGGCGCGCATTCTGACGCCCCAATCGACATTCAAGAATTTATGATAGTTCCCAAAGGCGCGCGCTCCATGCGCGAAGCCGTCCAAATGGGAGCGGAAGTTTTCCACTCACTCAAAAAAGTTCTCAAAGCTCGCGGCCTTTCGACGGCAGTCGGCGACGAAGGCGGCTTCGCTCCCAATTTCAAAAGCGCCGACGACGCCCTCGAATCAATGGCGAAGGCCTCCAAAGATGCCGGATACAATTTCGGCAACGACATCGTAGTGGCCCTCGACATAGCTTCAAGCGAGTTTTACGACGCCAAGAAAAAAACCTACACCTTTAAAAAATCGGACTCCTCCGTCAGAGATTCGGAAGGCATGGTCGAATACATATCGCAGCTCAAATCGAAATATCCGATATGGTCGGTCGAGGACGGCTGCGCGGAATCGGATTGGGAGGGCTGGAAGAAATTGACCAGCGCCCTCGGAAAGACGACGCAGCTCGTGGGCGACGACCTGTTCGTCACCAACCCAAAATTTCTCGAAAAGGGGATTAAGCTTGGCGTCGCAAACGCCGTATTGGTGAAGGTAAACCAGATAGGCACCCTGACCGAGACTTTTAAGACGGTCGAGACCGCCAAACGCGCGGGGTACGCCACCATAATATCCCACCGCTCTGGAGAAACCGAAGACACCACAATAGCCGATATTGCTGTAGCGGTAAATGCCGGACAAATAAAGACAGGCTCCATGAGCAGATCCGACAGGACCGCAAAATACAACCGCCTGATGCTAATAGAAGACATTCTCGGCCCGGACGCCGAATTTGGAATAGGCCAATAATTTTGCGGCCGCAAAAAATTCTTACCGGCGGGGCGGAGCTTATCCGCCCTTTTTGCTTTTTATGCGTGAATATTGGCGCAAATGTAAGTTTGCTTTTCCACAAAGTCGGATTTTGAGGGCAAAGCCGCAAAAATCTTCAAAGAACCATAATAATAGTGCCCACAACAGTGGAGAGCACAACAAGCGCGCGGAAGAATTTTTCTGGAACAATATTTACGAGGCGCACCCCAAGAATTGCCCCAATAAATATGAAAGGTATGCCGCACGCCCCCGCCTTCAAAGCCAGCACGCCTATATTGTCCCACGCAAAGACTTGCAGCGGTATCTTCATATAGTTTACGAGCAGGAAGAACCATGCGGAAGTTCCCACAAACGAGCGTTTCGGCAGGCCCGCCGAAAGCAGATAGACCGACATCACAGGGCCGGCGGCATTGCCTATCATTGTCGTAAACCCGCCAAGTATCCCAAACAATACTGCGCATTTTCCGGATTTTGCGATTTTCTGCGCGCGCTCCCCGCGCGCCGCAAACATCGTAATAAGGCCAATAAAAATGCAGGAAGCCATTAGTACTCCGAACCCGCGCCCCGAAACAAAAGAGTCTGCAACAAGAGCCGCGAAAAACCCGACGACCGCACTCGGAAGGAGCTTTAAGACGAGCCGCCAGTCGGCGTCGCGCCTGTAATATGCCACTGCTATCAAGTCGGCAAAACAAAGCATCGGCAGAATAACACCCGTGGACTCCTTCGCACCGAATGCCAAGGCCATCATCGGAATAGAGACTACAACCGCCCCTTGTATTCCAGTTTTGGAAAACCCTATAAGAAGCGCGCAAAATGCAAGCGCCGCAAATTGCCAGTCCGACGAAAATATTCCGTTGTAAAATTCCATTTTTTCCGATTTTTATAAAAAGGAGATTTTACAGTCCCCTTCCGCAAAAAACGCGATATGAAAAATCAGACCGCATATTTTGCAAGGCAAAAATTTATGCGAATTTTATACGCATTTTAATGCTTGTAGAATCAAAATTTACCAACAATATTACGGGATATGAAAAGAAGAGAATTTATTGTAAAGACCGCATTGGGCACGGCGGCGGCCACGCTGCCTTTTTCAAGAGAACTTTTCGCCGAAGCTAAAAACGATCCCCAAAAACCCCTCGACATCGCCGCGATATTCGGCGGAACGGCCGCTGAAATGTTCGAGCGCGGAATCGCCGAAATGGGCGGCATGGGGCGTTTCGTGAAAGAGGGCGACTCTGTCGTCATCAAGCCAAACATCGGCTGGGACCAACCGCCGGAAGTCGGCGCCAACACGGACCCTGACCTCGTGGGGCTCGTCGTAAAAAAGTGCTTCGAGGCAGGCGCAAAAGAAGTATTGTGCTTCGACCACACTTGCGGCAACGACTGGCAAAATAGATATAAAATCAGCGGCATCGCGGAAAAAGTCGAATCAAACGGCGGAAAAATGGTCGCCGGCAACGACGAATTCATGTTTGTCGACCACGACATTCCACGCGGAAAATCGCTAAAGCACGCAAAAGTACACAAGCTTACCGTTAATCCAGATGTTTTTATAAACATTCCTGTCCTGAAACACCACGGCGGCGCGAAAATCACTTGCGCTCTCAAAAACTACATGGGCTGCATTTTCGACAGGCAATGGTGGCACCGCAACAATATGCCGCAGTGCATCGCCGACTACTCCACATACCAAAAAACCACACTCACAATCGTTGACGCCTACCGCGTTATGCTCGAGCACGGCCCACGCGGGAAATCGCCGAAGTTTGCGCCCGTCTCCAAGTACCAGATAATATCCACAGACATTGTCGCGGCGGACACGGCGGCAGTCCAGATTTTCGCCTCCATCGCGAAGCGGCACGGAATGGGAAAGCCTTACGCACTCGACGAAATTAAGTACATCGCGCTCGCCGAAGAGCTTGGCGTCGGCACAACCGACCTCTCCAAGCTCAACATGAAGAGAATCTCCGTGGCCTAGCAAAAACCTCTGGCGCGAAGATAAAAACGTCGCGCCGACTTCGCCCGAAGTTTTACGCTTTACCCGCAAGATTTTTATGAAAACATTTAAATTTCTGAAAGCGGCGAGAGTTGTCGTCGCGCTATTGTTGTTCTGCCTTATAAGCGCGCAATTCCTCGATGTGTACCACAGCCTCGGGAAGACGTATTGGGCGGCGAACCCGACGTCGCTTATGTATGCGCCGTCGCTTTTAAAGGCCCTGTCGGGGGCGGGGCTTGCAGCGGGCTGGGCGTTTATTGCATTCTCTCTCGCGGCGTTCGCGTTCGGGAGGGCGTACTGCTCTTTCGCATGCCCGTTCGGGATTTTAATGGATATTTTGAGAAGAATCTCGGTGTATCCTGCAAAATCGCGCCTCCTAAAAAACACGGCGATTGGGAAGTTCTGCAAAAAGACTTTCGCCGCGCTTAAATACTCTCCGGCTGTCCCGTTTGCAAGGTGGATATTCCTCGCGCTGTCTGTGGCGGCCGTCGCATTCGGATACGGGGCGCTCTTCGGATTTGTAGAGCCGTATTCTCTCTATGGGAAAATTATGGGGGGCATCGTCCACCCGGCGGCGAGCGTGGCTGTTGACGAAAGCGGAAGGTTGCTCGCAAACTTCGGCGTATATTCCATTCCTCCTGTCGGGGGAGATCCGACAGTCGCCCTCGCTTCTTTTGCGGTGGCAATTATAATTCTCGTAGCGATTTGGGCGGCGAGCGCACTATCGGGCAGAATTTATTGCAACACAATCTGCCCAGTGGGGGCGCTTCTCGGGCTATTTTCAAAAGCGGCCGTTTTTAAGCTCTCAATAGACAAGTCTTCATGCGTGTCCTGCGGGTTGTGCGAGCGCAACTGCAAAAGCAAATGCATAGACTCAAAAGGCAAGACGCTCGACTTCTCCAGATGCGTTCTATGCTTTAACTGCGCCGCAAACTGCCCAAAGAAATCCATATCTTTTGAATTTATCGCATCTCATAAAGAAAAACCGTCCGCCGAAAACTGCGTTGCCCGCGCGGAAGGAATTCCTCACGAAAAAAGACTCAGTCTCCAAGAAGGAAAGGCCAAAGAAAACAGACTCAATCGCCAAGAAAGCAAGACCGCTGAAAACAGCGTTGCGAACTACGCGCCCACCGAAGGCAATCCCGGCAAAAGCAGTTTTTCGCCCACCGAAAACGAATCCGCAAAAAAAGACTTTAAAATGCCGAGGCGCTCATTCGCCGCCGGCCTGCTGCCGCTCGGCGCCATCCTCTGCTCCGCCGCAAAAAACGATTCCGCCGCGGGCAAAAATTCGGCGGCATCAAAAGACAATATATCGCCATATTCGCTCGACCCGTCGGATCCGCGAAGCAGAATGCCGTCTCCGCCCGGCTCGGTAAGCGTCGAGAATTTTCTTGAAAACTGCACGGGTTGCCAGATTTGCACTGCAGCATGCAAGGCGCATATCTTAAAGCCTTCCACAGGCCAATGGGGTCTCTCGGGATTTATGCGCCCGTATATGGACTATCTTGAAGGATTTTGCCTCCACGCATGCAGAAGCTGCTCCGACGCCTGCCCAACTGGCGCGATTAAATTCATAACCGAGGAACAAAAGCGCTTTGAGAAAATTGGAACAGCAATTTTTAAGGAAGACCTGTGCGTCGTAAAAACCGACGGAACCGACTGTGCAGCATGCGCCGAACACTGCCCTGTCCAGGCAATAGAAATGATTCCGTTCGGAGATCCTAAAAATAGCCTCTACATTCCGCATGTGCACGAAGACGTCTGCATAGGCTGCGGCGCATGCGAATATATATGCCCCGTGCTGCCTAAAAAGGCAATCGTCGTAAGGGGGCTTGCCGTGCACACGCGCGCAACGCCGTTCGACGAATCAATGCGCATATACAAACCGGAGCAGGAAGAAAAAAAGCCGGCTCAAAATGCGGCTCCTGTCGATACCCAAAATCCCTTCCCATTTTAACTTTAAAAAAGGCGAATACCACCGCAAAAAAGACGCCCGCTTTCAGGCGTCTTTTTTTTCGCGCAATTTACTTGCGGAATACTGGAGGCTCTCAGCTTTACTAAGGCATTTTTTAGCGCACTATTATTTCAAAACGCCCGCCGTTATTGTTGAAATTCGAAACTATTTTGCCGCAGCAGGCGCATGCCCTCCTGCGGACACGGGAGAATCGGAGGGCGGCGAAATGGGTATTTGCGCAAAGAATATAAGCGCACCTATCGACAATAACATCGCCGCAAGCCACCGCGAATCAACTTTGTCGGGAACCCCCAAGAGTTTGTCGGCAAGCATTATCCATAGCGGGGCAGTAAGCGAAAGCGCGCTTAAATATGCCGGATTCGGAACGTACAGCGCCGAAAGATTTCCGAAAAATATCGTAGCCGAACTCACTGCCGACATTAAAATTCCCGCAGTTATTATCCGTTTTGACGACAATGCGCCAATCAATTTTGCCCCGCCGCCGTGCACCGCAAATACGGTCAAGTTTATCGCGCCGCTTAAAAATATTGCGCATAGCGGATAATAAACCGCCGCGATTTCAAAAGCCACAGCCTCCATTGCCTCCTTGCGAACTATCATCATTACGGCGAGCACTAACACAGCAGGCGTAAGAAAAGCAAGCTGGCTCCTCATTGCGCCCCCGCCGCTGTTCATCTTATAAAAGCTCAGGCAAATCGCGGCCATGGAAACTGCCAAACCCGCAAAAACAACAGGGGCTCCCTCAAGCTCAAAAAATCTTTTTGGCATTATAATCCACCACATTACAACGCCGATTGGGACGGCAAGCATGCTTATTCTCGATGTAGTTCCGGCGCCAAACCTTGCGGCGGAAGCGTAAAGGCGCGAGTTGAAAAAGGACGACAACATTCCCTCCAATACAATCAGCGCCCAGAATTCAGGCGATTTCGGGAACGGCAGAAAAAATGCGGCGGGGCTATATATCGCAGCAACCCCGACGCCCCTTAGCCCGGACATCAAAACGCCCTCTATTTTGTATTTTTGGCTTACGAGCATTGTTCCGGCGTTGAACACCGCAAATAATATCCCTGCCGCAAGCCATAGCATAACTCTTTCGACGGATTTTTGCGGCAAAAGTTCCATCTTGCTTTATGCTACGCTCAAAATCCGCGCATAGATGCAAGTCAAATCCGCGGACGGACCAATGCTATTCAAAAAACAGCGCCAGCGCACACAGCAGAATTACAGCCCCCGCGATTGCATGCCCCCACCTTCGCAAAAAGAAAGTGTCGCTCTTTATAAAATTCAAGCCGAGCGAAACCGCCGATACGCAGGCGAGCATCGCCGCCAAAGTAGATGCCGAAAATGCCGCCACCACGGCGCAAACGCCCTCCCAGTTTCCATCAGAAGCCGGAACCATCACAAGGGGCGCGAGTATTTCGCACGGGCCAAGCGTAAAAATCAAAAACAATGTCCAAAAGCTCGCCTTGTCCGACAACCCGCCGATTTTTTTTGCGCCCGAATCGGCTTCGCAGCAATGCATTCTCCCCCGCCCCGATATCGAAACGCGCAATCCGAGAAAAAAGTACACTATTGCAAACGCAAGAAACGCCCATTTCATTATGTCCTCGCGCACAGCGTCGAGAAAAGAAGCCTCCCCCACACCCGCACCAAATGCGATTCCCAAGCCCCCAACCAAGGCTGATGAAAGCAAATGTCCCATGCCGCAGGCAGCCGCAAACGCAAGAATCTTCGGAAGGCCCCACCCGTGCGACTTTCCAATCGCGACAAACGGCAGGTAGTGCGCCGGATTCGCCGCCGTATGCACCGCACCAAACGCCGCCGCAGTCGCCGCCAAAGCCAATATTCCGCCGCTATCTTCCATATCACAACCTGTTTGCCAAGTGCGCGCAATAACCCGCGCCGAAACCGTTGTCTATGTTCACAACACTTACTCCATTCGCGCAAGAGTTTATCATCGACAGCAACGCGGAAATTCCGCCAAAACTTGCCCCGTATCCGACACTCGTCGGAACGGCAAAAACGGGAACCGAAACAAGGCCCGCCAAGACGCTTGCAAGCGCGCCCTCCATGCCGGCAACTGCCACTATTGCGCTGCATTTGCGTATTTCTTCAAGCCTGTCGGCGAGCCTGTGTATCCCAGCCACACCGCAATCGTAAAACGCCTTTGCGGGGCTTCCCAGAAATTCGGCTGTCACGCGGGCCTCCTCCGCGACGGGCATGTCGCTCGTGCCGGCGCTAACTACCGCGATTTCCCCGCGCACGCGCGGTTTAGGAGAATCGGAATTTATCCATGCCGCACCCGCTATCCCGCAATATTTCGCGCGCGGAAATTCGCGCAAAAAAGCCTCTGCCGACTCTGGAGAAAGACGCGTCGCCAAAACTCCGCTACCCCGCTCGACCATCGCCCTGGCTATATCTATAATCTGCGGCGGAGTCTTTCCCGCGCCGTAAATGACCTCCCCCGCACCGCACCGGCGCTCCCTCGCCGCGTCTATCGACGTGTGCGACAGCTTTATTATCGACATTGAATCTATCAGTCTCTCGGCCTCCGCCTCGCCTATTTCTCCGTTCTTGTACGAGCGCAAAATTTCTTTCAAACCGTCTTTCATACGTTCATGCTTCCGCTTTCATAGCCTCTCAAATCTACACACGCGTGCGCGAATCCCGCGCCCTCGACAAACTCCGCAATCTTCGGCGCGAGGAAAGCCGCATTCGCATAAAACCTGCCCAAGTCCGCCGCGCCGAGCTCCACGCGCCCGACCTTGCCGTGAACCCTCACCCTTACCTGCGAGAACCCAAGCGAACGCACGCGCCTTTCAGCCTCGTCCACCCTTTTTAAATCCGTCTCTCCTATCTCTACACCCGCCTCGAAGCGCGTCATTAGACACGCCCCGGACGGCGCGAACTCGACGGGCATTCCCGCATTTTTTGCGTATTCCCTCACATCCGCCTTCGTCCACCCTGATTCCAACAGGGGGCTGTGAATTTTCAATTCCTTCAACGCCCTCATTCCGGGGCGGTAGTCCGACAAATCGTCTGTATTTGTGCCGTCGCACAAGACTCCGAGAGATTCTTCGGCGCATATTTTTAGAAATTCTGAAAACATTGCCCTCTTGCACAAATAGCATCTTTCGGGCGGGTTATTCCTTATCTCTTCTGGAATCCTGCCGTTTCTGACAACTTTGCGGCGCACTCCCAAATAGCGGCAGATTTTTTCGGAATTGTCCGTCTCGGAGGCGGGCATTTGCGGGGTATCGGCAGTAATGGCGGCGCAATTTTCGGCCCCTAAAACGGAGGCGCAAAAATGCAGCAACACCGCGCTGTCAAGCCCGCCTGAAAGGGCTACGGCAGCCCTGCCCAACCCGCGCAGATTCTCACTCAGCGCCTTTTCCTTCAAATTCATCTAATATCTTTCTCGACAATTTTCCAAAAGGCATTCGCGTTTTCGCCGAAATTTTTGCAATATCGTCGGCCTCCGCCTTCGACTTTCTTATTCCGCCGAAGCGCGCTGTCTTAACGCGCACTTTGCCGAACGACGACTCAAACACAGTTTCCTCGCGCGGAAGGCTGTCCCGACGTACTCGCATTCGCCTGACTCCTAGCGTTCCAGACCTCTCAAAAAAAGCCGCCGCAACCCTGTCTTCGGCCCCAGTCGGGCACAATGCGCACACTTTTACGCCCACCCTGCACTTCTTCATTGCAATTGGCTCTTGCCATGCGTCCACGGCGCCTTCGCCAAAGAGCGACTGCGCAAATTCGGCAAGCTCCTCGGCGCTCATATCGTCGATATTCGCCTCCACAAGCGCCATCTCTTCGGTGAGCGTCAGGGGCTCTTGGCTCGTTTCGTAAACCATAACCCTAAGCACATTCGCAATTCCGGGAACGTCGCGGCCGCCTATCCCGACGCCGACAGACGAAATTTTACCCGAGAGCTTCGGCTCGTACGCATCGCACATGGAAGCTATAATCGCAGCGCCTGTCGGAGTTGTCGCCTCATGCGCGGCGCCCCCGACCTTTGACGGGAAAGACTTTGCAAGCTCCGCCGTCGCGGGGGCTGGAACCGGCATCACCCCGTGCGCGCATCTCACCGTGCCCGAACCAAGCTCAACCGCCGAAGACACTATTCTGTCAACCCCCAGCAGCTCAAAGCATACAGCTGCCCCTACTATGTCGACTATCGAGTCGACCGCGCCGACCTCGTGGAAATGAACATTTTCGATTTCAACACCGTGCACTTTGGTCTCCGCCTCGGCGAGCGCCCTAAAAATTTTCATGGAGTCGCGCTTGACCCTTTCGGACAATCCAGAATTTTCTATTATTTTGGCAATTTCCCCGAATGTTCTATGTGAATGGCGGTGCGCTGCCGCCCCGCCGTGCGCCGATTCATCGAGGTTGTTGTGCGCGCGAGCTTCGGCTGAAGTTTTAATTTTCCCGCTTTCTTTTATAGAGTGCCCATTATTGGAGGTGCAATATGCTAAATTTTCCGCAGAATGTTCGTGAGTATTGTGGGCATGTTCGTGGGCGTGGCGAGAATGTTCGTGGGTATCGTGGGAATGGTTGTGGTCGTAGTGCGAATGTTCACAGCCTTCCGAATGCGTGTGGCCAAAGTCTTCCGCGCCTTCGCATTCGCAGTTGTCGAGCGCGACATGTACGCGGGTTCCAAATATGCAAAGCCTGCTCTCGCGCGATATCTCAAGCCTCCAGCCTCCGACCCCCAATGTTTCCAGCCGCCTTTCAAGCTCTGCCGCATCGGCCCCGGCGTCCACAAGCGCGCCGAGATTCATATCCCCGCTTATGCCCGCAAAACAGTCGTAATATAAAGTCTTCATATATTTTTCGCGCCATTTTAATTCCAAAAAATAGCGCGTCAAGCCGTTTAGGCGCGCAAAAAATGGCAAAAAAAACACCTTTTTAACTTTCTCAGAAATTTGACTTATCGTTCATAAAACGAAAACAATTGAACTGTTAAAAATAAAAATGGCTTTTTACTTATTGATTTTTAAGCAAACAAATAATAATTCCCAAGTATGTTTGGGAAATTATTATACATATCTTCTCTTTTGGCGTTTTCGGCTCTTGCGGCGCGCGCCATAACGGTCGTTTCGGAGGACGCGTCTATACCAAAGCACTATGTTCCGCCGGTTGTCGGCAACGGCTCTATATGCACGAGCATCGACTTTGAAGGCGAACAATTCCAGAAAAAATACCGCTCGTACTATCCCGAAGTAGTCTGGGCTGGCAGAAGGTATTCGCGCACAGACAACTATTCAGCCCTCATCACTATGGGGCACTATAAGACTTCGATTACCGTCGGCGGCAAGCCCCTCGGGAAGCCTCTCTCGTGGGAGCAAAAGCTCGACCGCGAAAACGCACGAATCGAGTGCACTGTTAAATATGCAGAGGCTATCGTAAAAACTACCGTATTCGTGCCGATGGGACTCGATATGCTCGCCGTAAAAAAAGTGGTTGAGCCAAACGACAAGTCCGCAAAAGTCGACGTAAAATTCACATACTTTCTCACCGACGCGGACTCTGTTAAAAATCCGCCGCGAATGGTAATCGAAAAACCCGAAAAGCTGGAATCCCCCGAGCGCGCCTCCATCAGATACACAGCATACGGATTGAAAGTCTACCGCGGGCAAATCCAAATCCTGCCTTCCAAGCCCTCAACTTTCGAGGCCGGCAAGAATTATGCCTCATTCTCAACTTCATTCGACAAATCCCCCGCAGAAATATCGTACGTCGCCCTATATGCCGACAACTACAATACGGATATTGCGGGAGATATCGAGCGCCTCGCAAATAAAATAACAAAAAGCAGCGGCGAAAAAGTAAAATACTCTGACGTCGTAAAGCTCTCGAACACTGCCCGCCAAGACGAATTCCCCGAATCCGTGCGCGACGAACGCTCCGCAAAACTCTTGGAAGCCGCCAAAGCAGGCTTCGGAGGGCTGCTCGAAAACCATAAGAAGGAATGGAAAAAATTCTACGAAGAAGGCTCGAAAGTCTCAATCCCCGACAAGGCAATATCCGACGTATACCTCGCATCTCTCTACCACATGAAAACCGTCGCCACAAGGTGGTCGTTCCCGGTGACGATATTCGGGCACGGCGCGGGTTGGTCTGGCAGATACTTCGGCTGGGACGAATTCTACACTTCGGTCGGGGCAATGTCGGCGGGTAAATTCGACCTCTCCGAACGCCCGTGCGTATTCCGCAGAAAACTCCTCGCTCCCGCCATAATGAGGGTTTCATACTACCGCGCCCCGACTTTCAACAAAATAGGCGCAAGATACGTATGGGAAACAAACGAAGACGGCTCCGAAGGCACAACCGACGGACTCTGGCTCGACCACGTCTTCCATATGTCAACAATCTCGGCCACGGGCTGGAAGCAATATCTATATACAGGCGATAAAAAATTCCTCAAAGAAACAGCCTACCCCGTAATGAAAGAGTGCGCCCTATTCCTGCTCTCGCACATGGTTTACAACAACGGCGGCAGGATAACCATAGGCAAATGCACCGACATCGAACGCCTCGGCCCGGCAGTGGAAAACGCATTCCTAACCTCGTGCGGCGCAATATACTCATTCGAAACCGCAGCAAAGGCAGCCGACATTCTCGGAATCGATGCCGAGACCGCGAAAACTTTTAGGGAAACAGCCGCCGGATTGCGCAAAACGCTTCCGCAAAACGACGAAATGTATATACCGTTCGAAGGCTGCAAAGAAAAAAGCATTGTGACAATATGCGGATATTTTCCATTCCCTGTGCTCTCTTTGGACGATCCCAAGGGGATAGCCGCCGTACGCGACTTCTTCAAAAACATATATTCTGCCGGAAATATGGTTCCCGTCGGGAAATCGGTTTGCTCTTGGTACGCAAGCTGGCTTAGCTCCTCATTCTCATGCATTGGAGACGCAAAGAATGCGTACGATACCGCAATTCTCTCCATGTCGGGCGTCGGCCTTTTCAAAGAGCCGTGGGAAATCCTTGAAACCGGAAACAATCCGTGGTTCGTTTCGTCGGCAGGCAACTTCATTTACGCTTTCAACAACCTGCTATTGCACCAAAACGAGAAAGGCGAAATGAAAGTAGCATGGGCGGCTCCGGAAAGCTGGAAAGATTTCTCATTCACTCTGCCGGCGTACGGCGGAGGGAAAGTCGACGTTTCGGTCAAAGACGGCAAATTCTCCAAGCTCGACTACAAATCGGCCGACGGCGCCCAAAAGACAATTATTTTCCCCAAGCGCCTCGTTCCCGAAAATAAAATCGACAAATCGTGGGAAAGCGACGGGGATTTCTACCGTGTAAAAGTTTCGGGGGATTTTTCCATATAATAAAAAAACTACCCTGCGAAGGAACAGCCGCAAAAAACAAGTTTGGATTTTTTGCGGCTGTTAAAATTTTCCGCTTGACGAACGCCGCATAAAATAAAAATATTGAATCTTTAATTCCCGATGGGAATACAAAAAAGAAGGAGGTGAATCAAAGATGCCCGTAGAAGTTAAACTCCGCAAGGGGGAAGCGATGGAAAAGGCCCTGCGCAGACTTAAAAAGAAGCTCGACAGGGAAGGAGTAATCCGCGATATCCGCCAGAAAAGATACTTTGAAAAGCCGAGCGAAATCAAGCGCCGCAAGAAGAAGGTGGCCGCTTTCAACAATATGCTCCGCCAGCGTTACGAAAACCGTTAACAGCTTTTATTCAAAAACCGGACTTTCAAGTCCGGTTTTTTCATTTTTAAAACAGCGAGCCTATTCCCAAATATCCGCCCTAAAAAATACCTGAGATTAAAATCCTTTCCGCAAGGCGCACTACGTCCGAAAGTTAAAACGGGTACACGCAAAAAATTTACCCCAAAGGATACCCAATTTATCTTCTTATTACATGGGAACTAAGGCAGGATTTTCTATCCCCCCCAAAAAAACCCCAAGAATCTTCTCCCCCAAAACTTACAAAACAATATCCGCAAGCTCAAAAAACTTTACTTGATAGATTCGGGCTTTACCGTTTTAATGTTCCATCAAAGGACTAATTTATGAAAAATATTTTTAGAAATATAGCCGCACTCCTTGCAATAACAGCCGCCGCGCTCGCATACGCCGACGCCGACAATGTAATAAGGGAAACCATTCCCGTTTGGCCGGAAGGCAAAATGCCGGGCGCCGACGCCGACAAAATCACAGACAAGAACGGGAAAATACCGGAAATAAAAGAACTGCCGAGACTTGAAGTATACCTCCCGCAGACAAATAGAAAAACGGGCTTTATGATAATCTGCCCCGGCGGAGCGTACATGGGGCTTGCAAGCAATCATGAGGGCACGCAAATCGCCAACTGGATTTCGGACGAAGATATTCCGTGCGCAATCCTTTTCTACCGCGTTCCGAACAAACCCCAAGCCGCACTTATGGACATACAGCGCGCAATAAGAATAGTCCGCTCAAACGCACAGAAATGGAATATTGACCCAAATAAAATAGGCATAATGGGCTTTTCCGCCGGAGCCAACCTATGCGCCCGCGCCTCAACCCAGTTCGACAAAAAAACCTACGAACCAATAGACGCAATAGATACCCTTTCCACCCGCCCCGACTTCACGGGTCTCGTCTACCCCGCCTATTGCGACAAGCCCGGCAACGACTTGCGCTGGTCCGGCAAACCCTTGCGCGACGCCGACTACAATTCAACTTACGCCATTGCGGAAAACTTGAATGTCACAAAAGACACCCCACCCGCGTTTATTGTCCAGACGCAGGACGATTTCTACGCAAACGCAGCAATCGCCTATTACCTGGCCCTCAAAAAGAATAAAGTTCCCGCAAACCTGCATATGTTCGATAAAGGCGGACACGGCTACGGCTTGAATAATAAGGCCGACCTCGTATCAGAATGGAAAGATTTGTACGAAGAATGGCTAGAACACAACAATTTTGACGGAAAAAGAAGATGAAAAAATTATTGATTGCCCTCTCCGCATTCGCCGCGGCATCGCTATGTCCCGCCTCCGAAAAATTCGATCTATGGCCGGAAGGCAAAATGCCGGGCAAATCTGCCGCCGAGCCGGAATCGTCTAAAATTGAGGATACTTGGATTGGCAAGAAAGACAAAGTGCTAATCATACGCAATGTCTCCAAGCCTACTGTGGAATTTTTCAAGGCAAAGTCCGACAAGCCCACCGGACTGGTTGTAGTCTGCCCCGGCGGCGGATACGGAGTAATCGCATACGGGCACGAAGGCACGGAAATCGCCGAATGGCTGAACTCGCAGGGAGTGTCGGCGCTCGTGCTAAAATACCGCGTCCCGAACAATCCTATGGGCGCGCTTATGGACGTCCAAAGGGCTATCAGGACGGCGCGCGCAAACGCAAAAGAATGGAATGTAGACCCAAATAAAATCGCCGTTATGGGCTTCTCAGCAGGGGCAAGCCTGTCAGCAAGGGCGTCGACAAACTACGAAAAAAAATTATACCAGCCAATAGACAATATAGACGGGCTGTCCGCGCGCCCCGACGGAACTATCTTGATTTATCCCGCATATTGCGACGAACCCGGCAACGAAAAGCGGTGGAAAAACTCAAAGAACCCCGGGCACGACTACAACGGAATGTACAGGCTCGCCGGCGAATTGCCCGTCACAAAGGACACCCCTCCG
>JABLTK010048193.1_pt1 | contig 15308 bp, 20 predicted proteins | sample 7160131 | NCBI WGS metagenome assembly JABLTK01 (sample SAMN14651221, study PRJNA627086) | human gut metagenome | isolation source: feces | host: Homo sapiens
AATACAGAACAATAATATCCTAATATTCAAATCAAAATGCAAAACAAACGGTTTCAACGTCAATGCCAACCAAGTCAAACAATTTCACGACACCAGATAATGTTAATCGGTTCGAATCATGTGGATCTACCATGAAGACAGCTTTATGGATGTACTTGCATAATCACGAAAGATATCCATTATTGGAGAATCGGATGTGATCATGATATGTTGATCAATTCGATAACGAATAAGTCCAAATCAACCACTCACCAAGACCCCGGTTTGGCAAAGGCAAGTTTGCCTCCGAAACTCTCTAGATATTGGTTATGCGATGAGTTCAAATCAATCTTCGTCGTCAACTCCATTCAATCCTTTTCTTAAGAGAGTATGAAGCATGTCTTCCCTTTGATTAGCAGAATGCAGTAGCAACCACCACTTCTCCGACGCCGACTTCATCTGGAGGACGTTCAACTATGACATCTCCATTTGGTGCCGGAGTCAAGCCGGTAACTCCATTTCCCAGTCCATCTGCGCCTGTTACGGGATCGATTCCTCCATTCCCCTCGGCTACAACGGCTCCTCCTCCAATGGCTACTCCCTTTATGCCAAGAACAAGTGTTACATCTGCACCTCCACTTTCGAGTGCAATTCCTCCTCCACCGGTTGAAGGAACCTCCCCTCTACCCGAGATGTCGCCTTCAACTGGAACGGCTGGTTCGTCACGAATGAAGAAGGGAATGACAGCAGCACAACTGTATTCACTTCACACGATTGGTGGAGGTGGGTGCTATGGTTGTTTCCAATGTGTAGAGACGGCACACACTTCTACTGTGGCAGAGAACGCTGCTGAGAATCAGAAAGTTCAAGAAGTACCTAAAGAAGAGAAGGTGAGCCAATCCTCGAAGAATTGACGATTAGCCTATGAAACCTTGTAGTAGCAGCGATCGAATCAATTTGAACCGAATTCCACATCCAGAAGATACGGATCATATGTTATCCTATTCATTCGAAACAGATGAGGATTATGTGAGTGTTAGTTTATTTACCCCAATTCATTGTATAGACGTTACCCTACCCCTGCAATCAATATATCTTCAAAGATACAGGGAATGCCAATCCTCGTTACATGCGACCAACGATGCGTGTTCTTCCTCAAAGCTATTATATGTTTAATAAGGCTAAAGTCCCTGCATCGATCTTTATCACTCCCTTTGCCGAACCGGAGGTTGGAGAGGAATCGCTCCCTGAAGTAGATGGACGTCAAGGTCTGGTCCGTTGTCAATCATGTTGGGCGTACATGAATCCCTATTGCACCTTCATCAATCAAGGTCATAATTACGTTTGTAACCTTTGTGGCACAGAAAATCCTGTTCCATCGTGGTATTATGGGACTACGGATATGGATGGAAAGCGATTTGATCGTTTGGAACGACCTGAACTTTCCCGCGGTTCTTATGATATTATCGCGGGAAAGGAGTTTTACGAGCGTCAGGATCCCAAACCAATCTTCTGTTTTGTAGTAGATGTGACTCGAAATGCTCATTCGCTTGGTGTGTTTGCAGCAACAGTGAGTGCGATTGATGCATGTGTGGAGATGTTAAAAGAGAATGAGCGTGCTCTTGTTGGTATTTGCATTGTAGACACAAACTGTCATATGTTGAGTGTGCGCGTATAACTGTGTGGGGTCTATTACTAGTAGAATCATCGAATTCACGAAGTTATGATGGCTGACACAGATGAAGCGTATGCTGTGACTCATGCTTCTCAGTGGTTGCTGTCACCTGCTTCACAACCAGAGGATCTGACTCTCTTATTGGATTATCTTCGTCAGGCATATTCACCTCCTGCTTATGTCCCAGCTGAGCACAATATGATTATGTCTGCTGTGAAGACTGTAGCTGGAGCCCTTGCTTATTGTGGAGGACATATCATTGCAGTGGAGAGTATCGCTCCCATGTTAGGACCTGGTCGTGTATCAGCAACAGAAAATGGGAGTATTTATGGCACAGATGATGAATCCGTGTTGTATGGCTAGTCAGGAGAGTATTCTGTAGATATTTGTGTTCACAAGATCAGTCATATTACACAGAATTAGGAACAGCATGTGCTCTAAGTGATATATGTGTTGATGTAAGGAAATGGATTGATAAGATGATGGCACAGATCATTGTAGCTTGTAAGGAGCATGTTCATCTTGCTGAACAGCAGATTGTGACTTATCATACAGGTTAAGATTCAATGGTGATATTACGAATAGGAGGTCATGTGTATGTTCTGAATGATCTGGAAAGTGAGTATCATGATTCTTATCTCACTGAACTTCATGCTTACATCCAGAATCTTGTCATTCAACCTCATTATTCGAATGTTATCATGAAACTACGTATTTCTGGAGGTACAATAATAGCCATGTTTTTATCCATAGGAATCAAAGTGGAATCATATTGTGGTTGTATCACACTCAATGAAGATGGGGATCCCATTGCTTCTCTCTTTGATAGTGATTCTACTGTTGAAATATCATTGGATATTCCCAAGTACCTCACAGATCAGTCAATCTATGCTCAAATCGCGGTTTTATATCCTTATCATTTTTACTAATGAAACTCCCTTCATTCGCACATATACCAATGATCAGGGACAACGACGAATTCGTATATTCAATCAGCGTTATCAGACCACTGAAACCTACCCACGGTTTTTCAAAGGAATTGATGGAACCGCAATTGCAATGTCATTGGCTCGTACAGCTTCTATCCAATCAGATACGATTCCATTGACAGAAGTACGTGGGAACCTTCAGGACACCGTTGAGGAGATTCTGATTCAGTATCGAGCCCAATGTAGTCCCAGCAGCAGTACGGGTCAATTGGTATTACCAGAGAATGGAAAGTTCTTGCCTCTGTGGCTGAACTGTCTGCTTAAGTCCCCGTTGCTGCTGTTGAATGAGCAAGGAAAGAGAGATGTGTTGAATGTTGTTCCCAGAGGAGATATTCGTGCATGGGCGTTTCAGGTGACAAAAATAGTGGAGATTTTAGTGATAGTATGTTCTGCAGTGTTCTCCGAGTCAGTTCTTACGTCTGATGTATCCTACGTTGTACAAACTGGATCCCTTGGATACCCAGTGGGGTACAGTGGATGACCAGTCAGGATATGTGAGAAAGCCTTGTTATCTCTTCCTAACATCAGCTTCGCTGGATCTAAGTTCGATGTATCTGTTCTCATGTTGGAGAGGGTGAGTATGAATGAAGTGACTGAGCTTCTAGACTGATCTTCATAGTAGGAAATCAGGTACCAAGTGAAGTGTTAATGAGTCTGTTTGGAGTGAATTCTATTCCAGATTCATTGACAGCAGCTCGAGTGACACTGTTATCTGAAGGAGATGAATTCTGTAATCGTGTGAATGTGTTGGTGAGTGACTTCCAATCCAGATATGGATACTATCTCCAAGTAAGAGAATGAGTATGAGTATAAGATATAGCCACGTGTGGTACTGAGAGGTACTACGGAAGCTAGTCGTATTATGGAGTTAATGACAGAAGATGCCATTCGATCTACTCCTTCCTTCTCTGATTTCTTAATGCAGATTCATTCGAATATTATTGCTAGTGTGTTGTGTATTTGTTAATAAACATGAACACGTTGCTATCACATCTCAATCTGTAAAAAGGAAGCTTCGAATCTGCTGAGGAAGGAATTCCACTTTGCTCATGTCGCTGGCATCTCGTACAATACCTCCTGACTTGACTCCATCCTCTCCTGTCCATAGGAATCGTTGTTCTTCAATATCTCGATTCTCACAAATACCAAACAATGAGACCTCCTTCATATTCTTCATTCCAACTGAGTTCAATAAATTCACTAGATTCACAGTCACTAGATTCTCTTCATTCTTCACTGTAGCGCTTGCCTCTGCTGTGTTCTGCAAACGCATTAGGTAACTGTGTTGAAGGCTATTCAGACGTTGGAAGGAGAGAATCACAATCTGATTTGGTAGAGAGCTTTTGAACAATGTGACAATATGTTTCAGATTCATATTGTTCTTATTCTCCTTCGTATTATTGTAATACATGAAGAAATGAGGATGAAATATCATACTACTAAATCTGAAGAATTAATGGATTCCGTAAATACGTACAATTTCTCACTATTCGCAAATAATCCCTTATCGGATCGTTCAATCATCATAGCTACTTGCTGTTCTGCTATGTTTAGATCCACACGTTTCTCATCATCATTCACAGGCACATCTCGTGTCACTCCTCCCATAGTTAATGGAATAAACACTGTTCCTTCTGTCACCATCACTCCACGAGGTCGATCGAAGTAGAAAGAGGCACGAGCCACATCCTGTTTCGATCGATCCAAATCCTCGTCCTGGATGAAGACTTCGTTGGAAGCAGCAAAAACATTACGATGAGTCCAAGAAGCCGCCTTAACAGGGTCCTCAGGTAGAACCTCGGCCTCTCGCAGCTGAGTTCCATAACCGTTCACATCGACATGAATTCGATTCTTATTCTGAATATCTTGAAGTCGGTGAACAAGAACCAGATCACCTTCAGAAGGACTCTGCTTGATGAAGATGGATTGATCAATGAGATGACCTCGAGAAGGAATCTTCTTGTTCACGTTGATCGATTTGATAACGCGTGTGACCACAGTAACAGCAGGTGAGTAACGCTGAACCATCACATTGACTAAGGGACCTCGTAGAGCAGAAAATGAGAGAGGTTGTGAAGGAGCCACATAACGAGAAAGGAACTAATCATGACTCTTCAATTCAATCACAACTGGATTGTAATATTTCTCTTGTCCTGGCTGTGCATCTGAAGGTTGAACTATTCCATCTCTTGTCTTCATAACACACACCTCACTCTCCCACGCATAGACCACTTTATCCAACTTTGAAGTCACATTCGTAAACCGTCCTATGGTTCATTCCTCATCCAATTTCTACCAGTATCATCAAATTCAATTCGATATGCATCACCATCAAAATACTTGCCTTGAATAGGCTTAGATAAGCCCTCATCTCTTTCTTGACCTTCACAGTACCGTAGAATGTAGCTGGTGTATCCATTCGCATTCAATTTCACTAGAAGGACCAATTCCCAGAGATCTTCTTCAATACGTGTTAACTGCTGACGGACCTTCATCTTCTGACTATTGTAAGCACAAATCATTTCTGTTGCCGTACGCAATCGAATGAAACTCTTCACACTATCAGGATAAGCATTAAACACGACCACACCGATCTCCTTCTTCTGATTCCACTCGAGGGTTCGATGGTAAATGCTGAACAGAGAGTCTGAATCAATCTCATCTGGACTCACTCGTTCACTAATGCCAATCAATGAAGCAATCATCTTCCCAGCTACACGCTCTGCTGTGAGAATACTGCGATGATAAGAGAGATAACTTTGTGAACTCTCAACTCCTTTGACGTCAGCATCAGAAAGTATTTGACGTGGAGATAGAGCGATACCTGTGTCCTGACGAGTTCGAACAAGCCAGTAGTATATTTGATCGTCTGGCTTTTCACGAGGTAAGTACGCATTTCCAAAATATGCAACTATATCTGGAGTTACTTGTGGTACGGTGGCGCAAGTTCGATGGATGGAGCAATAGGCATAGTAACGCTCGAAAATGTCTCGGAATCTGGAAGCAAGACTATCCTATCAACCTCTCTCTTTCATTTCTCACTGCATTCGATACGATCGAAGAGGTGATGCAGCGAAGAAACCAGTATAATACGAAGGAGGTTGCAATGGAAGCAATTCATACTGACGAACTGGAGGAGTTACATTGGATCCATATACATCAAGAAGATATCTGTACAGTGATGTGGGTCTAGAGATGATGGGATGTCAAAAGAACTACGCAGCAATGATTCCATCTGTCAGTTTCTCGAGTGTAGCATCCAACGCTGACAAGGATAAATCAGAAGAAGAATCAGAAGAGATTGGCCATAGGATTAACACTCGGTTATCCGTCTGGAGATGGCTGAGCTCCGCCTGAAGAAGTGTTTTCACTTGTGATACGGCTGATTCTCCATTCTCACGAACTGCTTTCAGAGCTGTCCATAAAGGAGTCATTGCTTCTGCATTTCCACAAATATGGACTAAAATACGTGATTCTCCGCCCATAAATGGATCAGTTTCCCATAAAAACTCCTCGCTATTGGCTTGTCGGACAGCATCCCAATATGCTGAGTCTGCTCCATCAACCACAGCCATCTCCACTCCTCCTTGCTTCAATAACTTCAGTGCCTGACTACTCACAGCGTGTTGTGGTGGGATATATGCAGTGGGGCATCGATAAGAGAAGACATCATTGAGCCATTGTTGGGCGTCAGCGTAGTCCGCAAGAAGATCTTCATAACTCACACCCTCATGACATGATCCGCTCCAGCCAGCCAGACTGAACTCCAGTTGTCCTTTCGTTACAAGCGAACGAACAGTTTCACGCATAGCATCATCTCGATTGCGGAACCATCGCTCGAAAAATTGCAGTTCTGTCCATCTACCATGTGAGATGAAATTTTTGAATACGTGGCCACTTGTCTAGGATTCTTCTGGAGATTCGTGACAATGAGGTCTAATTGAGCACTTGCTTCCTAATGTGAATTTTTCCAAGTATCCTTACTTCATACGTCTTGACTTGTCCTCCTATGGGAATCACATATAGTTTGATACGAGAGGAATCACTCCATCCTTCTGATGGAGCTTGTGGTACCTGACCAAGGAACGAAGTAGGCGGAGTCAGAGGAGAGAGAATACGAGAAGAGGCTAAATTGAGAGTAGTAAGAGAATCTCGCTCCTCAAGTGCTTGGAGGTGGATCTTGGAAGCAAGAGGAACCACCATTGGAGGAGGTGTAACCACATTGGGAGCACCACTCTCTGGAACATTTTGCTTCTTTTCTTCCGTTTTGTCCTTTCCTTTCTGAGACTTTTTACCCCATCGGCTCTTCTTCTTGTCTCCTTTCTTCTTATCGTCCTTGTACTCCAACTCCCTGCTAACATCGGCAATCAAGTCACGATACTTTTTATCTTGCGCTACGTAGTCATAATTGTCATCCCAATAGTCTAAAACAGAAACCGGTTTTGAGGAAGACAACACTTTACCTTCTTTGTAGTAGTTTTGATATCCTTTCACACGAGCAATATCCCATATATCATTCTCAAATTCATCTTCACTCAACGGATCAACACCAGCAAGATTGAGATCTCCAAGATAAATGACATGATCCTTTATCACTATGACAATTAGATCATATGGTATTCCGATCCCTACATTCTGTTTTCTTCAACTGAGGTTCTCCTTCAAAATAGACAGGATCCGCTTTTGGTTCTTGTGTAATCTTACGAACAAGTTTTTTGTAGTTGATAGTCTAAGATATTATCAATACGAGATAAATAACGTACATTGACACGATGAACCTCTCGCCTTAGTCGGAATGCGAGAAGGATGACCAATCCAAGAAAAATTAGATTCACAACACTGTCAATCGCCTTTCTCGTCCGGTACTTCATTATCAATGAACTGAACAAACGAGATATTTCAATGAACAAACAAACGCACTTCAGTAGTGAAACAATACAATATAAGAATTCTGCATCATCCACGACGAGCAGCAAGTACAGTTCCATTTGAGTCCGTAATAATACGTACACGATCCAGACGATAATCCATTGTAGCTGGAGAATGCTATCTCATCAACTTCAAAGATCACTTATACTTCAGTAAGAACTTGAATGCGAACATCAGGACATTCTTTACTAACCATTTCGTGTGCTTCTTCCGCCTTCTTTCCTACACATTCTGGCCAACTATGTTTCTTTGGGATATCCATATATTTACTTCATTTTCATATCTTCTGCATGATCAAAGAGCATTTTGATATAAAGGATAATCTACTAAGCTATTAATGACTGTTCCTTTTCAAGTGGCTCTGTAGTATTTCTAATTGTCCGATAATCCGAAATGACAATTTGTTCCACATAACAGAGTCTCTTCTCTTGAACTTTGGAACCCATTCGTTAGTGAATTGATATCCTCTATGCGATCTAGATCAGTGTAGTTTATGGCAAGTATTGGTCTCTGGAATTCAAAAGAATTGGGTCAACTATGGATCCATATGGTCCCTAACTTTCGCATGTTTTTCCACAGACCCAATTAATTATGAAGGCAGCTGCAGAATTAGGGTACCTTTCCCCATTTCCCCAATTAGGAAATCATCACTTTTCTTTCCATTGGAACTGTTATTGAATCATGTCGGAACGTCTGTCAATTACTAAGAACGGAGCTAAGCTGAACGAGGCTATTAACAAGACTCTTGAGGAGATCAAGGCATCTGGAACCTTCAAGGAGGAGCGTGTGATTACTAGCAAGCAGGCTGCTGAGATCGCTGTCGAGGGTCGTGAGGAAAAGGTCCTTAACTTCTGCGCTAACAACTACCTTGGTCTTGCTAACAGCCCTGAGCTGATTCAGGCTGCTAAGGAGTCTCTGGATTCTCATGGATTCGGACTGGCTTCTGTCCGTTTCATCTGTGGAACCACTGATATCCATAAGCAGTTGGAGGCTCTGATTGCCAAGTTCCATGGAATGGAAGATTGCATTCTGTACTCTTCTTGCTTCGATGCTAATGGAGGTTTCTTCGAGGCTCTCTTCAACGCTGAGGATGCTGTGATTTCGGATCAGCTGAATCATGCTTCGATTATTGATGGAATTCGTCTGTGCAAGGCTCAGCGTCATCGATACAACCACATGGATATGCAGCATCTGGAGAAGATTCTGCAGGAGACTCAGAACTGCCGTTACCGTTGCATTGTCACCGATGGTGTGTTCTCTATGGATGGAGATGTGGCTCCTCTGAAGGAGATTTGCGATCTGGCTGATAAGTACAACGCTCTTGTCTGGATTGATGAGTCTCACTCCGCTGGTTTCTTCGGAAAGACCGGAAGAGGTACTCCTGAGTACTGCGGAGTTCAGGGAAGAATTGATTTCATCAACTCCACTATGGGTAAGGCCATGGGAGGTGCTTCTGGTGGTTACACTTGCGCTTCTAAGGAGGTGATCACTCTGCTGAGACAGAAGTCTCGTCCTTATCTGTTCTCCAACACTCTGGCTCCTTCTCTGGTTGGTGCTGCCATCAAGACCTATTCCATGCTTATGGAGTCTGCTTCTCTGCCTGAGAAGGTGTTGGCCAACACCCATCTGTTCCGTGACAGAATGACTGCTGCCGGATTCAAGCTTACTGGAGCTTACGATCATCCTATTTGCCCTGTAATGTTGGGAGATGCTGCCCTTGCTTGCAAGTTTGCTGACAAGATGCTGGAGAAGGGTATCTATGTTATTGGCTTTAGCTATCCTGTGGTGCCTCTTGGTCAGGCTCGTATTCGAACCCAGATGAGCGGTGCTCACACTCTGGAGCAGGTCAACCGCTGTGTTGATGCTTTCATTGAGGTCGGCAAGGAGCTCGGTGTGATTGCATAAGTGGTTAGTTTGTTGGATGTTTGTTCGAAGGAAGCATTTGATTTCAGGAAACAGTGGAACCTGCCCTATCTTGAATTCCATACTGATTATAGTTAACAATGCCTAGGGCTCGACACATGTCATCTCGATTCAACAAAACCGTTCCATTGTACGTCAATTCGCTTGTTTGGATCTTGGCTCGAATGGGAACATAATCCACATCTGTGAACACGGAATTGAGAGGTGTAGATGTAGTTACATACGAAATTGGATGGATTGAAGTTGTAGGATCAATATTCACATTCATAGACGTTTCAAACGGAATTGGATTCTATTTTGTTACAATTCAAATATAATGTACTATCGGATTCTCTGGAAGAACAGTGTCTAGCTTGGGATTATCTGTTGGTGTTGGTAGCCTTCGCTTGTTCTCCGCTGAAATAGATACAGACACATCCAACGTCACATACTGATTCCTTCTTCGATTCATAATGGCCGTACAAAGAGAACAAAGCTGATTATCCGAATATGAGTTCAAAAATGGACTATCTTTGATAGGTCTCTTTTTGCTGGTTATCAGACGAACACGTTGAATGTCATAATATTTGTAGTCCTGACTCTCTTTGTCAGCATCATTAATTGCATCTTCAATCTTCATCTCAATCACTGTTTGCAAGAAATTCAGTGTCAATTCTGAATAACGGATTTCGAACGGATATACAGATTTGGTATGTTTGTTGAGAGGACCATGATTCCCTCGACGAATATATAGCATGAATTTCTACGAATGAGTCATACTGAAAAACCCAAACGATCATTGGATCTGGCTTCTCATTTGCTTGATTTATTTCCATCGATTCATCATTCTCGTTTGCATATCCCGACATTCGTTCAGCTATCTGAGATCAAATCGTTGATTACCAAGTGATAACTGTACTTGTAATCAAAATGGAGCGGATTTTGGGAATCCAGTTCTTGAATGCCATATAGCTTTGAGATAAAAACAAACAATCCATTTATTCGTTTTCATAATCTCTATAACCACTCGTCGAGCTTCCTCACGTTGAGATACATCTTCATACAATTCATCCAGCAGCTCTCCAAATATATCACTTTCATGAGAAACTCCCATCTCTATCATCTTCTCTACTAGTACAATATATGGTTCCCAACGCACCAAACGCGCTATTTCGTGTCGCAGCAAGACTTTCACCTTGGCTTTGGTATAAATATCATGGAACTGCTCTTCAACCATTTCTTTCATTACTTCGTCTCGAGTATCCTCCTCCAAATCCAACAGTTTAATTGCCAGTTCCGTCACATCTAGAGACTCCACAATAACATGATTCCTAATGAAGTCCTTCAAACTTGTTGCTCGAGTTGTCTCTTTTCCTAATCCTTTCAACATATGTCGTAGATTCACTTTCTGAATGCCTCGTTCTACAGGGTCTGGGAATAATGCAACCAAGCGTCTGTGGGCCTCCTCGGACATTTCATCCAATCCATTCTCTTTTAAATCCTTTGCGAGCTTCTCCAATGAATCCTCCTCTTCCGCACTTTTCTCCCACTCAGACAGTTTCGTGATCAAGGATCGCACCTTATCGCGATACTCCTCATTGATGATCATTAGCGAGAGATTCACCACAGAGCTGTCGATATCTGTACCACCATCCCGAATGAGGTTGTATAAGAAAGTTCCAACAGAGAAACCTTGCGAATTCAGAGTCAGTGATTGTGCAAAGTAACGCGCCTTTAACTCCCACACTTCTATCTCTTCTCTTGCTGCTTGTTCTTCCATTGTTCTGCGGTGTTTCGATGGTAATGGAGAGGGAGATGTGTCTACATCCTCGTCTTTGAATTTCGTAAAGAACCAACTGATTTCGGCCTCCCAGTTGATTCCTTCTTTAATGCACCAAGTGTTGTAGATAAATTGGTAAACCTGATTAATCAACAATGGATGAGTTGTCAAAAACTTCTTGCTAATAGACTGTCTCTTTGCATTTCCCAACGTGGTCAAACAATCTAATATTGTGATGATGTCCCCAAAATACATAGCTTGGCAGAGCGTTTGGATCATCTCACTGGTAAGATCATGCATCCCATAACGACAAGCCACAACCAATGGTAGCCTTTCACTAAAACGACGTTTAAAAGTAAGAATAAGAGCGACCTCAGGGTCAAAGGTCACACGACATATAGTTGAAGAGTTTCTCTGGATACCAACAAATCCCTCGGTTGATAGAGGAACCAATACCTCTGCAGCGAAATGAAGATCGCTTTGACACAAAATCAGTCCCTTCCGTATATCCCAGAGCTGTAACTCTCCCTTATGTGTGGTCAATATTCCGATACAACTCTTTCCATTCAAAACGAGATAATCAGCATAATCTCCTTTAAGATCATCATCCCAATCCATTTCACAAGGATCCATATACTTCTCTTCTGTAGTTGCCAGATTGTCCGTTTTGAAGTAATATTTATCTTTTTCATCTTCTTCACGATAAAAATAACTCACAAGAGGATCTTTGGAATAACAATTGTTGGCCATCACGAAATCCCCTGCTCTTCCTTCCATGAGACTCCAGTAATTGCCTCCAACACGTCCCAGCTGTATCTTTCCAATTTCGTCATTTATATAGTTAATAAGATACCATTCGCCATCAGCTGAAAGATGGAAGTCGATTACTTGTGTATATTCCAACGAATCGTCATATTCAACAAGAAATTCGGGTTCCTCTGGTGAATCAAGCTTCCACAACATAATTCCAAAACTTGAAGCAAGCCATATTGTTCGCTCATTTAACCATTTCATTCTCGCTACTGTTGTATCACTATCTAGTGTGGTACTTCGTTCGATTTCGCCTGTGGCTACACGTACCAATTCTAGGCGATGATTATCGATCAATGCCACATAATTGCCATTGGCACTTAGTGCAAAGGCTGATCCAACTGCTGGAATGCGATTCACTTCCTTTGTAACTAGATTAACTACCACAAACTCACTGTCTCGAGAGGAAGGATTCTTTTTAAATGCAGCATATTTCTCAGATGCTATACAAACTGTATTCGCATTTAGATCTTGTTGTAAAGCTCCATAGTCAGTTAACTATTTCTTAGAGATAATATCAGAGGCCATACATCTACTAGAATATCAACTGTGAACGCCTCAAGACCCATTAAAATAATAACTAACGAATAGAACTTAACTGAATAGAAATACAGAAAAAGACTGGACAATGACACCTCCTCTATTATGATTCCATTATCATAATAGTCCTCCCTTTTTCTATTGTCTGCTTTATTCTGTACGTTCTATATCTTAGACAGACTCTATTCTCGTCACACATCAGATCTAACCTGTCTTTATGCATTCCAACATCGAATTAAACTATCAGAGTGATTTCACAGGAGAATAAGTGCTTGAATCCCTATTGTATCCAAAATTGAGTCATTTTTTGTCATCATTTCTCCAGTTTCTCTAATCCACAATTTCTTTGTCACAGGACGTATTTTAAAGGTGGGTTGTTTTTGGAGGTGATTTCTTGTCTTATATTGGTGTAGATGTCTGCTTCTCTGGCTAGTCGTTGTGCTCGCAAGACCCTTCTTAGCAAGGTTATGACCCCTTCTGAAGTCGCTCATAAGTTCTTCAAGGATGGAATGACAGTTGGTTGGTCTGGTTTCACTCCTGCTGGATACCCTAAGGTTGTCCCTATCGCTCTCGCTGATATGGTGGAGAAGGAAGGTGCTAAAATGCAGTTTGAGTTGTTTGCTGGTGCTTCTGTCGGTGCCGAGACCGAGGATCGTTGGGCTAAGCTGGGTATGATTTCTCGGTAGTTACTGTTCCATTTGTCTCATGAATAGTCGTTGGCCTTATCAGACTGGTAAGAACATTGCCAAGGGAATCAACACTGGAAAGATTGAGATGGGTGATATTCATCTGTCTGCATTTGCTCAGAATCTTTCTTGGGGATTCTTCACCAAGGATCATGCCACCAACCCTGGCAAGCTTGATATCGCCATTGTGGAAGCCACTGCCATTACTGAGGATGGTGGTCTTGTTCTGGGAACTGGAGTTGGTGTCACACCTGAGATTTTGGCTCTTGCTGAGAAGATCATTATTGAGGTGAACACTTCACTGCCTGTACTCCGTGGCATTCATGATATTGTGGCTGATCCTCTTCCTCCTCATCGTCGTCCCTTCCTGATTAGTCGTGTGGATGATCGTATTGGAAGCGATCTTGCCTATTTCGATGAGACTAAGGTGGTGGCTGTGGTTGAGAGCAACCTCCCCGATAATGGACGTGGATTCTCTGCTGTTGATGAGGATAGCAAGAAGATTGCTGGTCACATCATGGACTTCTTTGAGAACGAGGTCAAGCATGGTCGTCTGCCTGCTCATCTTCTTCCTCTGCAGTCGGGTGTGGGCAATATTGCTAACGCTGTGATGGGAGGACTGGCTACCAGCAAGTTTGATCATCTTCAGGGTAAGTGAGATGCAAGAGAATGAAGTGTAGTATGGTCGGAGGTGCTCCAGGATACTGTGCTGGACCTGTTCGATGCTGGAAAGCTGGACTACGCTTCAGCTGTGTCCCTCTCACTCTCTCCTGAGGGCTTCAAGCGTTTCTACAGTAAGTTGGACTTCTATAAGAACCGTTGTGTGATTCGTCCTGAGGCTATTGCCAACTTCTCCGAGATGGTGCGTCGTCTGGGAGTGATTGCTATGAACACTCCTGTGGAGGTGGATATGTATGCCCATGCCAACTCCTCACTGATTGGAGGAACTAAGATGATTAACGGTTTGGGAGGTTCTGGTGATTTCCTGCGTAATGCTTATCTCTCCATTATGCACACTCCTTCGGCTCGTAAGAGTAAGACGGATCCCACGGGTATTTCTTGCATTGTGCCCATGGCTGCTCATATCGATCACACGGAGCATGATCTGGATGTAATCGTTACCGAACAGGGTCTGGCTGATCTGCGTGGATTGTCTCCTCGTCAGCGTGCTCAGTGCATCATCAAGAACTGTGCTCATCCTGACTACAAGGATCAGTTGATGGAGTATTACAAGATGGCTGAGAAGAAGTGCATTGCTGCCGGAGCTGGTCATGAGCCTCAGATTCTCTCTTTGGCTCATAAGATGCATGTTAATCTTGAGGAGAATGGTACAATGAAGCTGGATAAGTGGTAAGTGTGAAACGCAATCAATTCGTTTGTTTGTTGATAATGAAATTGATTCTATTTGGAGTGACAAGGAATTGAACTATTCTGTGAATTCCCGTTTAGTGAAATCTCGAGTGAATCTCACCATCGATTGGTAATTCTCAAATCTTTGTAGAACTCTCCAAAACAATGGTCAGTCTTCGTCTTCAAAAGAGACTTGCTGCTTCCGTCCTCAAGTGCGGAAAGCGCAGAGTGTGGATGGATCCTAGCGAGATCAATGAAATTGCTCTTGCCAACTCTCGTCAGAATGTCCGTAAGCTCATCAAGGACGGTCTGATTGTCCGCAAGCACCAGTTGATGCATTCTCGCTCTCGTGTGCATGTTCGTAAGGAGGCCAAGGCTCGTGGCAACCACACTGGTTATGGTAAGCGTCGTGGTACCATGAACGCTCGTATCCCCGAGAAGCTCCTTTGGGTGCGTCGTATTCGTGTGCTGCGTAGACTTCTTCGCAAGTATCGTGAGGCTGGAAAGATCGATAAGCATATGTATGCTCACTTCTATGCTCTTGCTAAGGGTAACCGTTACAAGACTAAGCGTGTGTTGATTGAGCAGATTCACAAGAAGAAGAGTGAGGATAAGAAGGAGAAGCAGTTGGCTGAGCAGGCTAACGCTCTTCTCAACCAGAAGAGAGC
>JABLTK010084451.1_pt1 | contig 15308 bp, 19 predicted proteins | sample 7160131 | NCBI WGS metagenome assembly JABLTK01 (sample SAMN14651221, study PRJNA627086) | human gut metagenome | isolation source: feces | host: Homo sapiens
TAAGCTCCACAGTCTCGGATGGACACACAAAGTGGAAATCGAGGAAGGAGTAGAGAAACTCTATGAGTGGTATCAGCAGAGCCTGAAAGACTGATTATAGTGATTTGTGGGTAGTGATAATTGAGCAAGCCCTTTATCCTTGACAATTTATTTGTTGTGGATAAAGGGCTGTTCTTTTTTTATTATTCCGTCATTATTGCGTAACTTTGCCTTATGAATGAATTGTTAATGCGTGCTACGCTTAAAGAATATTTTGGATATGAACGGTTTCGTCCTTTGCAGGAGGATATCATAAGGCATATACTAGAGAGGAAGGATTGCTTGGTGCTGATGCCTACGGGCGGTGGCAAGAGCATCTGCTATCAGATTCCGGCTCTGATGATGGAGGGTACGGCTGTGGTGGTGTCGCCACTCATCTCGCTCATGAAAGACCAGGTGGAGAATCTGCGTGTCAACGGTATCGAGGCGGCTGCGCTTAACAGCAACGCTTCGGAGGAGGAGAACAGAGAGATAGCGGAGATGGCTTACAGGGGCGAATATAAGTTGCTGTATGTCTCGCCGGAACGTCTGTTGTCGGAGATTCAGTTCGGTGTGCTACATCACTCGTCGGGCACGTCGCCTACGGGAAAGCTGAAGGTGAGCATGTTCGCTGTGGACGAGGCTCATTGCATCTCGCAATGGGGACATGACTTCCGTCCTGAATATACGCAGCTGGGCAAGCTGAAGGAGTTTTTCCCTGGTGTGCCTGTGGCTGCGTTTACTGCTACGGCGGACAAGATAACGAAGGAGGACATCGTGCAGCAACTTGGACTGACGAAGGACGAGAGGGGAGAGGCTACGGTCTTCGTGTCGTCCTTTGACCGTCCTAATCTCTCGTTGGACGTTCGCAGGGGATATTCCGCCAAGGACAAGCAACGCTTCATCATGGCACTCATAGCTCGTCATCCGGGCGAGAGCGGCATCATATATTGTATGAGTCGTAAGACAACGGAGAGTGTTGCTGCCAAGTTGCAGGAGAAGGGAGTGAAGGCGATGGCTTATCATGCCGGACTGTCTGCGTCGGGACGTGATAGGGTGCAGGAGGCTTTCATCAACGACGAAATAGATGTGGTGTGTGCCACCATTGCTTTCGGTATGGGCATCGACAAGAGTAATGTGCGCTTCGTGGTGCACTATAATCTGCCGAAGAGCATTGAGAGCTATTATCAGGAGATTGGTCGTGGCGGACGTGACGGTCTGCCGTGCGAGACGGTGCTCTTCTATCAGGTCGGCGACATCATCACGCTGAGGAAGTTTGCGGAGGAGAGTGGACAGCAGGACATCAACAACGAGAAACTGGAGCGTATGCAGGAATATGCGGAGAGTCAGGTATGCCGTCGACGTATCCTGCTCAACTATTTCGGCGAGACGATGGATCATGACTGTGACAACTGCGACGTTTGTAAGAATCCGCCACGGAGGTTTGACGGCACTATATTGGTGCAGAAGGCTCTGTCGGCGGTTATGAGGACGCAACAGCAGATAGGTTTCCGCCTCCTAATCGATATCTTGCGTGGCACGTCCAATCAGGAGCTTTATCAGAAGGGATATAATATGCTGAAGACATACGGCTGTGGCAGGGATGTGCCGTTCAAGGACTGGCAGGACTATCTGCTGCAGATGCTGCATCTGGGCTACATCGAAATTGATTATAAGGACAATTCGCACATAAAGGTGACTCCGCAGGGTGAGGATGTGCTCTTCGGTCGTAAGCAGGCGCAGCTGGCTGTGGTGGTGCATGAGGATCTGACTGTGAAGGGTAGGAAGCAGAAGCTCCGTGAGCAGCCGCTTGTGGGGTTGGACCTCGGCGGTGCAACGGAGGACATGGAGTTGTTCGAGAAGTTGCGTAAGCTGCGTGTGAAGTTGGCTGCAGAGAGGGGAGTGCCGCCATACGTAATCTTCGGTGACCGCACGCTGCATCAGCTTGCTACAACAAAGCCCAAGACGAGACTGGCGTTCGGAACAGTCTCGGGTGTTGGTGCGCATAAGCAAGCAACGCTCGGCACGATATTCGTAAAGGAAATACGCAAGCATCTGGGTATGTCGGTGAATGAGAAGGAAACGTGGAATATGATGCCTTCGGAGTGAATCGATCGATAATATAAAGAAAGCAGGGGGAAGAATCCGGGGGTATATGGATTCTTCCTCCTGCTTTCTTGTTGTATGCAGACTGAGTGATCAGTCGTTGTTAAAGTTCTGTCTTGCTCTTTGGAGAATTTCTTTAACGCTCCTTATCTGAGGGCGTCGGGCTGTACCAGCCTTTTTCTCTTCATAGTTGCGTCTTTGACGTTCCAAGAAATTGTCTGCCATAGATTCCGTTACTTGAACTTACTGTATATGACAGTAATCTGGTTCTTGGTGTTGGGGCCTCCAACCAGCTTTGTGGACGTGAGCGACATGTCGTGCGTCACCTTTGTGAGAACCGATCTTTGGTCGATGGTGGTGTAGGTGGCGGTTACGGGGATGATGACCACTTTGTTCCAGTCAGCCTTTGTCTTGTCTGCCGTCTCGTTGAGGTGCTTTATCATACCTCCGATGTTGTTGAAGGTGTATGTGTTGCTTGAACTGTTGTAGGAAGCCAGATAAGACGTCTTGTAGTCGGCTATCTGGTTCTTCTCGAAGATGCTATACATATCAGCCTTCGGCAGGAGCAGCAGGGTCTGCGGGATGCCAAGACGGTAAGCTTTCTGCTGTACGCCGTCGTTGATGCGTGTCAGCGTTATCTTAGCCGTATTGATGGTGTCGTTCTCATGTCCTGCCACAATCTCGTTAACGGGGAGTGTCATCTCCGTGAAGATGCCGGCGGGCGACTTGAGGTATGTGCATGAACGATCCTCATCTACAAGTCGACGGAGCGTAGACATATCGTTGTTGATGGTAGTGGTCTGCAGCACCTCCTCAGTTCCTGGGAACGAAGCCATGGCATTGATGATGGTATCGCGCTTTGTGCCGTCGTTACTGGTGTAGGTGGTCTTGTTGCGGAAGTATACGTTCAGCTGTGAGAGCGTCACGTACGCCATCGATCCCAGTCCGCTCTGCGTCTTGAAGAAGAAGCCCGGCACAAGATTGTGGATAAACGAATATGAGTCCTTGAAGTATTCAGGATGCTCATAATACATATTAATGATGTACGAACCAAAATTGTCATAGCCCTTATATGGCTTGTCCAGCGCAATGCGGATATTAGGCATATAGTCGCTTTTCTTTCTTGTGCTCTCGTCCACATTGAGGTCAGCGAGAGTATAGATTCGGCTGCCTGCCTTAGAGTCGCTCTTCACGTAGCCTTCTTTCTCTGGGTCGTAGTTGGAATAGAAGAACTTCTGCTCGTCCACGGGCTTGTTGAGCTCCATAGCCGTAACCTTCATCGTCGCCAGTGAGTCGCCGTAGAATCCGGTATAGTAAAGACGGAGGTCGCACGAGTCAGCCACTATCAGTCCGTCCTTTTTGCTCACGATGCTGTCCTTTTCAGGAAAGCTGAATCCTTCAGGCGTATAGAACTGCGTCATGAAGTCGCCGGTCATGTAAGCTCCCGTTTCGGGATCGCGCACCTTGCCGAGATATCCTGTGACGGAACGTGAGAGAACCGAGTCTGCCAGAATGGAGCGTGTCTCCACCTGGAATGTGTCTGTGGAAATCTCGAGCTTGTCCACATTGTCAGTCAGCGAACCGCCGATGGTGTCGGTGGTGTCGTCGCATGAGAAGAGTGTTAAAGCGGCAAGCGCAATGCCTGCCATATACTTGATGTTCATAAGTTAACCTGTTACAATATATTATATACATCTACGCATCAGGCTCTTAGTTAGAGAGCTGCGTAGAAATCCTTATATGCAGAGGTGTAGTCCTCTCCAGGATAAGCCAGTACGGGTATGCCTTTGCTCTTGGCGTACTCGATAAGCTCGGGGCAAGCGTCGGCTTCTGCCTTCACTACGGCGTCGCTGTTGTCAATAGCAAGCTTGCTGAACTCCATGAAGTCGAAGTCGTCCTTGTAGGCAGCGAGGCTGTCTACGGTTACGTCCTTAAATTCGAGGCAGTTCTTGAAGTTGTCGCCGAATCCCTTTGTGAGACCTTCCTTAAATACAGAAGTAACAATCTTTGACTGTGCGAAGATGGGTTCTGCGCTATAGACAGCCTTTGTGAAGAGGGGCACGACGTAAGACATCCAACCCTGGCAATGAATTACCTCCGGCGACCATCTGAGCTTCTTGACTGTCTCGAGTACGCCGCGTGCAAAGAAGATGGCTCTTTCGCCGTTGTCTTCATATTCCTCGCCGTTCTCGTCGCATGTCATCTTGCGCTTCATGAAGTAGTCGTCGTTGTCGATGAAGTAGACCTGAAGTCTGCTCTGGGGGATTGATGCCACCTTAATGATAAGTGGGTGGTCTGTGTCGTCAATCACGAGGTTCATGCCAGAAAGGCGGATAACCTCATGGAGCTGTCCTCGGCGTTCGTTGATATTGCCCCACTTGGGCATGAATGTTCTTATCTCAAGACCCTCTTCCTGCATCTTGCTCGGAAGGTCGCGTCCCATTACGGACAATACGGTTTCGGGTACGTACGGAGAAATCTCCTGATTGACAAATAAAATTTTCTGTGCCATACTGTTTGATTTAAGTGCTGTGCCGCGCTGCGATTTGTATACGCATAGTACAAAGCAGGTGCAAAGTTACAAAAAAAATGTCACATTTCGGCCTTTAAATACTATTTAACCAACTATTGGATTGCAAAAGAATGGTTTGAGGCTTGCAAATGCACGGGAATTATTATAACTTTGCATAATTATTTACTGAAAGTTCAGTATTGTTAACTTTACAGACATCTTATTAATATTATGACAATCGGAGATAAAATACCTGAGGTTCTGGGTGTTGACCAGGACGGACGTGAGATTAAGGCAAGTGATTATCGTGGACGCAAGATAGTGCTTTACAGTTATCCAAAAGCCAATACAAGCGGATGCTCGGCAGAGGCATGCTCATTGCAGGCACATAAGGAAGAACTGGCTGCGGCAGGATACGACATCATCGGCGTCAGCAAGGACAAGCAGACTGCGCAGAAGAAGTTTGCTGAAGCGAAGGGACTGGAGTTTCCGCTTATCGCTGATACGGAGACTACGCTCTTGCAGGAGCTCGGCTGCTGGGGAGAGAAGGTGGCGTGCGGCAGAAAGACCATAGGCATCCTTCGCACCACTTACCTCGTTGACGAAAACGGCATCATCCAGAAGATATTCACTCCGAAGGAGATCAAGACGAAGATTCATGCAGAGCAGATTCTGGATTATATCAATAAATAGAGCTTTTTCTACTTTATAACATTGCACTAAAACAAATGAAGAAGCTCTCTCTTACTCTTGGATTGGCGCTTGCCTGCTCGGCTTCTTGGGCACAGACCATGATCTGGCAGACCGACACCACGCGCCACCAATATTATCGTATACCAGCCATCGTTGCTAACGGCAAAAACGTCATAGCCTTTGCTGACAACCGTTCGGGTGTTACGGACGCCACCAGTTGGGGCGACGTGGGATCCGTGGGCAACATCAGCATAGAGGTGCGCCACAGCAAGGACGGAGGACGTACATGGACTTCGCCTAAGTGTGCCGTCAAGGGATTCGGCAACGGAGGCTACGACCAGAGTCATGGTGATGCTGCCGTGGTGCGTGACCGCGAGACAGGACGCATGCTCATAATGACGGGTTCGGGCGATGTGGGCTACGGACGGTCGAAGATTACCGTTCCGGGCGACTATAGCGAAGTCCTGAAGGTGGGACGCTACTATAGCGATGACAACGGAAACATATGGAACGGAGGAGAGGTGACCTCTCAGATTTACGACCTTTATCGTGGTCATGGCAACATCTTCCGTCTTTTCTTCACAAGCGGTCGTATCTGTCAGAGCCGCATGATAAAGCGTGGAGAATATTATCGCATCTATTCGGCTGTGGTGACCAATGAGGGTAGCTTAGTGGTCTATTCGGACGACTTCGGCGATACTTGGACTCCGCTTGGTGGTGCAGACGCACGTCCTGCTCCTGAGGGCGACGAGGCGAAGCTGGAGGAACTTCCTGACGGCCGTGTGCTGCTGAGCTGCCGTCGTAGCGGAAAGGACGGCAGATGGTTTAATGTCTTCAGCTATGGGGACAACAGTTATGGTCAGGGCAGCTGGGCACAGCCGGTGGCTTCAGAGAATCCTGACGGAGGAACAGCCACCATCAACAATAACTGCAACGGCGAGATTCTCCTTGTGCCGGCTAAGGCAAAGGACGGCAGTCGTGTGTACGTAGCCCTTCAGTCCGTACCACGCGGCACCCCCGGCAATCATCCTTCCAACCTTGAGCGCCGCAGCCACGTGTCGGTATACTGGAAAGCATTCCGTTCTGCAGCCGACTGGGCTTCTCCCGAAAACTGGAAAGACGGATGGGAACGATATGAGATAACCGACGGCTATTCGGCTTACTCGTCTATGGCAATCGGAGACAAGGGCAACATCTGCTTCATCTATGAGGACGACGGCGTGCGTTTCCGACTCGGAAGCCAGTCAACGGAGATGTATAGCATCTTCTATCGCAACCTCACTCTGAAAGAGATAACAGGCGGCAAGTATAAGTATAGCAAGATAAAGTAAAAGAAATCACTAAAAAATACAATTTTTCAGACAAGTGTATATAGGAATAGCAGGAAATATCGGTAGTGGTAAGACCACGCTTACGGAGATGCTTGCCGAGCATTACCAATGGGAACCGCACTACGAGAAAGTCGTCGACAATCCTTATATGAACGACTATTACAAGGACTTACATCGATGGTCGTTTGCCTTGGAGGTGTTCTTCCTGAAGGAGCGCTTCAAGGATGTTCTTCAGATATCTGAATCGGAGTACAACATCATCCAGGACCGTACCCTTCATGAAGGCGTCTTCGTATTTGCCGCCAACAATTACGCGCAGGGCAACATCAGCGACCGCGACTTCGAGACTTACATGGAGCTTTACGAGATTATGGTGGAGAAGGTGAAGCTGCCTGACCTCATGATTTATCTGAGGTCTTCCGTGCCGCACCTCGTGGAGAACATCCAGAAGCGAGGACGTGTGTATGAGCAGAAAATCCCCATCGAGTATCTGCAAGGACTGAACGACAGATACGATGACTTCATCCGTAACAAATATAAGGGTAAGGTGCTGGTCATCGATGTGGACAAACTCGACTATAAGACGCGCCCCGAAGACCTGAAGCTGATAACGGACCAGATTGACTCCGTATTATCCATTTAATCTTACCCAATCCAATAAAAAACAAAAGAATAAATGCACATAGCAATAGCCGGAAACATCGGTAGTGGCAAGACCACACTAACCAAGATGTTGGCAAAAAGATATAACTGGTCGCCTCGTTTCGAACCCGTTGAACACAAACCCTATCTTGACGACTTCTATAAGGATATGTCGCGCTGGTCGTTCAATCTCCAGATCTATTTCCTTAACAAGCGTTTCAAGGAGGTGGTGGAAATCAGCCAGAGCGACAAGGACATCATTCAGGACCGCACCATCTTTGAGGATGCCTGCATCTTCGCGCCCAACCTTCACGGACAGGGATATATGTCAGACCGCGACTTCAACAACTATTCGGATCTCTTCGATACGATGATGACTCTCGTGAAGCTGCCTGACCTCATGATATACATCCGCTCCACGGTATCGAATCTGGTGAATCAGATTGGCAAGCGAGGACGTGAGTGCGAGCAGACCATACGCATCGACTATCTCACAGGTCTGAACGAGAGATATGAGGAATGGATTAAGGACTATAAGGGAAGGCTGATAATAGTGGATGGCGACACCCAGAAGTTCGAGTCGGATCCTGAGGCATTCCGAAAAATTACGGACAAGATAGATTCTGCGTTGTACGGAATGTTCAAGTAATATAACAGTTGAGAATTGAGAGTCCTTGCTAAGGCAAGCGGCTAAGCCGGTCGATGTTATGTAATCACAACTCTCAATTCTCAAATCTCAACTGTCAACTTTCTTAAAGCAGTCCCATTGCTTTAAGTTTTCTTTCTATAGCCTCTACGCCACCTTCCACGTTGCTCTCGATATTGAGAGGCATTACGGGATCGTGGAGCGACATACGCAGCAGCCACCAACCGTCTTCGTCGGCATTGGTGCAGCTGACACGCAGACCCTCATAGTTGGGCTGTACGATTGTCCATCCAGGCATTTCCTCTGCCTTCGCCTTCATGTCCTCCAGAACCTTTGCTCCGTAAGCCTTGAAGTCCGGATCGGTCAGCTTTATTCTTATCTCCTTGCTCTCCTTAGGCTGCTTGAGCGAAGCGATTATTTCGTGCACCTGCTTGCCCTCTCTGTTCATCTTTGCTGCATGAACGATGAGCTTTGCTGCGAGATATGCGCCGTCGTCGAGGAAGTGGTTCTCACGAAGGGCAGCGTGTCCTGAAGTCTCGATGGCAAGCCAGCACTCTTCGCCGTTCTCGTTAAGGCGGATGCCCTCGTTGATGACATTCTTATATCCACGGCGGAAGCGATGGTGCTTGCCACCCTTGCTGCTGATATATTCTGCCAGACCGTCAGACGTTACAGAGTCTGTAACGATGGTGCTTCCCGGATGTTCCTCCAGAATTACGGCAGAGATGAGCGCTATGAGCGAGTTGCGGTTTATGGGTTCGCCCTTACGTCCGATGATGGCAGAGCGGTCAACGTCGGTATCGAAAATCACGCCGAGGTCAGCATTGGTGGTCTCCACGGCATTACATACCGAAGCCATAGCCTCAGCATTCTCAGGATTGGGGATATGGTTGGGGAAGTGACCGTCCGGCTCAAGAAACTGGCTGCCTTCCGTATTGGCTCCGAGCGAACGCAGAATCTTCTCGAAGAAGCCTCCGTTGCCGTTGCCTGCGTCCACGATGATGTGCATGCCCTTTAGAGGATGGTCATAGTCATCGGCTTTCACGCCCTCACGGATATAGTCGGCAATGTGGCGTGAATATACTGACATGAAGTCCATGACTGTGGCGTTGCCCTTTGCGCCGTCGTAAGCATACTCGCCGTTCTCGGCAATCTCAAGGATGGCAGCGATGTCCTTGCTGTCAAGTCCACCCTTGGGAGTGAAGAACTTAAGGCCGTTACGATTAAACGGCAGGTGGCTTGCTGTCACCATAACCGAAGCCGTAGCCTTTACCGTGTCGCTGATGGTGGTCATAAACATGGCAGGAGTAGAAGCCAAGCCGCAGTCCACGACGTTGGCACCAGCCTCAGCAGCACCCTTTATGAAGGCACCCTTGATGGCGTTACCAGAGAGGCGGCAGTCCATACCTACGGCAATCGTAGGATTCTCCACGCCCATTGTCTTTCTCAACCAGCAGACAAACGACTTGCCGATTGTCATGATCACCTCTTCAGTAAGGTTGACGTTTTCGCCCTCGATACCTTCGAGAGCTACGCCTCTAATGTCAGATCCGTTCTGTAATTTTTTCCAGTTCATAGTTCTTTATTTAGGTTAGTATGTTTTTTAGTTCAGCTTAGTCATGTGATAGCCGAGACGTTTCAGCTCCATAGCCATTCCCATCAGATACATCTGGTGGAGGGCAGCCACGTATGCGCGGAAGGCTTCGGAAGTGCCAGGCTCAAGGTGGCGATGATATAGCAGGTTGTACGTACGTGAGGCACATTCGCCCACCGTCTTTGCCATTGCCGCCTGTTGCTCCTCGTCCAGCAGAAGTACCTTCTCGCAGACATATTCGTCCATATGGTCGAAGTCGCGCTGGTCGCGCAGGTATTTATACAGGTCGTCCACCTTGCTGTAAAGCTCCCAGTCCGTATCCCAGTATTTCGCTATCGCCATTCCCACGAACATCATCCATCCGAGCGAGACGGTAGGGTAGTCGCGGAACTCTCTCATGCCGTCGGGCAGATAGCTCTCGCCGATCTTCTGCCAAAGTTCCTCGATGTCCTGCGCTTCCGGCAGCCTTTCGTCCACCATTCCGATGGACAACAGATATTGATGAAGGTCGTCGCGAAACAGCTGTTCAATGTTGATGTCGTATTTCTTTGGTTCCATATAGTTTTCTTATTACTTATTTCTTTTCACAAAGTTACTCACTATGCTTCGGACATCCAAACAAAAAGACGTCACGGAGAACGAAAAATCGGCTGATTAAGAAATATTAACGGTAGATGCTTATATGAAACAAGTTAAATACCGTTAATACAATAAACCTTATTGAGGATTATAAGTCAAAGAAAAGGTTTTGATAGAAACAAAGAAAAAATTTATGAGCAATTATTTAGGAAAGCTACAACAGATGCTATGCTTGCTGACGTGTGTGCTGATGGTTGTGGCTGTCAGCATCCGACGAGACGGCAAGGTGGCAGGATGGAATGTGAAGAATCAGCAGACGGTCTCGCAAAAAGCAAATCCAATGGTTGTGCTTGAGGATGGTTCTGTACGATTGAATACCTCAGAGCTTGGAAAAGACATCGTAGGCTATGGAGGCAATGTGCCATTAGAGATTACCTTACGTGATGGTAGGGTGGAGAATATCCGGGCACTTGCCAATTCGGAGACTCCCGATTTCTTCCGGCTGGCTTCTGCGCTTCTTACCAAATGGAATGGTCAGACTATAGAAGACGCACAGAAGATGAATGTGGACGCCGTGTCAGGTGCGACGTTCTCATCGAAGGCCATTATTGGAAACGTGCAACGTGGACTTCAGTATGCAGCAAAGAATCCCGTAAAAACTTCGGTATGGTCTGACTTCGATTTCTCTGCCAAGGCTATAGCCGGACTCATCGTTGTGCTTTTGGCAGCCATCTTGCCGCTTTTCTTTAAAGACAGACGATATCGTATATGTCAGCAAATCCTGAATGTCATAGTACTTGGATTCTGGTGCGGCTCATTTCTCAACTACACGTCAATCATCAGCTACATGTCGAATGGCATGAACGCAATGGCGTTGATAGTGCCGGTCATCATGCTGGTCACGGCATTCGTTTATCCGCTTTTTGGCAAGAAATCATATTATTGCACGCATGTGTGTCCCTTCGGTTCTTTGCAGGAACTTGCAGGGAAATGCGTAGGATATAAACTCAGAATGAAACCCGCTACTGCCAAGCGGCTGGATAAGTTCCGCCAGATATTGTGGGCAATGCTCATGCTATGTTTGTGGACGGGTGTATGGTTCGACTGGATTGATTACGAACCCTTCTCAGCCTTTGTCTTCCAGTCAGCATCATGGGTGGTCATAGCCATCGCCCTCGCCTTCGTGGCTCTCTCCACGGTCATCATGCGCCCTTACTGCCGCTTCGTCTGCCCGACCGGTTCGCTCCTAAAATACAGTCAGTTGTCGCAGATTAAACGATTGATGCAAAAAGGCTAATAGTAGGAGCTGCGGGCTATTTTTGTTAACCCATTACCACATCAAGCACCATCATCAGCACAAAACCTATGGCGAAGCCGATGGTGCTGAGATTGCTGTGCTGGCCGCTTGAGGCTTCAGGGATTAGCTCTTCCACCACTACGTAGAACATGGCTCCTGCTGCAAAGGCGAGCATGTAGGGGAGGGCGGGCATAATAAGTGAGGCAAGCAGCAGAACGGCAATGGCTCCTATAGGCTCTACCACTCCGCTCAGCGATCCTAACACGAAGGATTTCCATCGGCTGTTGCCTGCCGCACGCATAGGCATGGAGATAATGGCGCCTTCGGGAATGTTCTGAATGGCAATGCCCAACGAAACGGAAATGGCTCCGGCTAAGGAGATGTGCGAAGCGCCGTTTTCGGCTCCTGCAAACACCACGCCTACAGCCATTCCTTCGGGCAGGTTGTGGATGGTTACGGCAAGGGCAAGCATAGCTGTCTTTGACAGGTGCGAGCGTATGCCCTCAGGCTTGTCGGTTCCGATATGGAGGTGGGGCGTTAGCTCGTCAATAAGCAGCAGGAAACCTATGCCCATCATGAATCCTACAGCTGCCGGCACTACCGACCATGCGCCGCTGTCAGCTTTCATCTCCATAGCGGGAATGAGCAAAGACCATACGGAAGCCGCCACCATCACTCCAGAGGCAAAGCCCAACAATGTCTTTTGCAATCGCGCAGACATCTCGTCTTTCATTATGAATACGAAAGCCGAACCAAGCATCGTTCCCAATAGCGGAATCAGAAGTCCAATAATTATAGTTGTTGTCATTTCTGTCATAGTCTTTTATCTGTTAGTTACGATGCAAAGATACAATTTAGTTGTGAGTCGGGCAATACCTATAAGTGATGTTTCTTTACTTTTCATATAGTTCTATCGGCAGTCCGTCGGGGTCGCTGAAGAACACAAACTGCTTGCCGGTATATTCGTCCGTACGTATCGGCTCGTGCTTTACGCCCTTGCTGTCAAGCTCGCTGACGGCTGCCGCAAGATTGTCCACCTCGAAAGCGAGGTGACGCAGACCGGCTGCTTCGGGATAGGAAGGACGTGCAGGAGGATTGGGAAAGGAGAACAGCTCCACTACGTATGTGTCGCCCATCCAGCAGTCAGCCTTCCATGATTGGCGTTTCTCACGATAATGTTCGCTTACGATCTTCAAGCCCAGCACTTCTGTATAGAACTGCTTAGATTGCTCATAGTCAGAGCAAATCACGGCTACATGATGTATTTTGTTTAGTCTCATAATATTTTTACTTGATAAATTCTCTTACGAAATGCGGATTGCTTGCATAGCCTAATAGCGGAGCGTATTCAAAGCCTTTGTGTTTTGCTTGTGTTTTTTGTGCAAAAATACACCATTTATTTCGAAATAACCAGCTTTTAGCGATATATATATACACAATATGCACATTACGTGTGCGCCAAGGATAGGGAAAAGCATTGGAACGATGGTTTTACTGATATCGTACTTTATGTTCATCTTGTCATTTAAAGATTAAACCGTTGATAATGAGCCTTTTAGAGGGAAGAGGGTGTGACGATTCTTCCAATTCCAGTTCTTCCAATTAATTTTCAATGGGTTGCGTTTTGCTTCTTTATATATATAACTACTTAATAATCAATTAATTATATAATCTATAAAGAGAGGGTTTGTATGTGCGTGCCCTTATTGGAATCTGGAAGATTTGGAATATTGGAAGATTCTTTTTCCTATACAGCCTCTTTTCACTTGAAAAACAGCCTGATTATGATTGCAGACAGCTGTACTTAAACACTTTAACCATATCCTTGTCGCCACCCACAAGCTGGCTGCATCTGTTCAGCATTCCGGTGTCTGAGAAACCGCATTTCTCCATGACTCTTCCCGATGCAGGATTTCCGGTGAAATGGTCTGCCCAGATGTTCTCGAAATGCTTCTCGTGGATGCAGTAGTCGAGCATCAGCTTTAAGGCTTCGGTGCAGATTCCTCTGTTCCAATAAGGCTTTCCTACCCAGTAGCCCACCTCGCAGTCGTTTTCTCCGATAGGGATGTTGCTGGTTTCATGGGTGTAGTAGCCGATGCAGCCGATAGCCTCGCCAGTCTCTTTCAACACAATCGCCCATGTCGTGTCATTATGGAAGTATGTGCGGATTATCTCCCGACTTTCCTCTACAGACTTATGTGCCGGCCATCCAGCACGAGGTCCTACGTCAGGGTCTGAGGCGTACTTGAAGAGCGCCTCAGCATCCGATTCTTGCCAATGGCGAAGTAAAATTCTTTCTGTTTCCATCAGATTATATCAATGTTTTGCAGTCTTTTTACTATGTGCACTTACCCCAGCCAGTCGGTAAAGATAAGTATACATTCGTGCACCTTCTCAAAGAATTTCCCTATCCGGCGCTTGATGCCCTTCCAATAAATCATATTCTCCGTAACTTTTTACTTAAAACAATCATATAATTTATCTGTTGTTTTCACCCTATGCAGGAAGATCTATTTACAAAATGCAGATCAGTCAATATCTATTAATTGGAAATGCTTGTTGAAGGTCAAATCCAATCCGTTTGTCAGTTCCACCTCGTATTCATTCTTGTTCATTTCAATCTTTTTCACCGATTGTCCTGCATAATTATCATTCAAGTAGTTCTTGATGGCTTGCGGAATCAACAGAGCTGGCACGATTCCCTGCTTGCAGTCTATCTCTTTAAGATTTCCTTTTTTGTCGAATTCCAGCTTGGTTCCGTTCTGTAGAACCACATCATAGCTCTTGTTGATAACCCCCGTCTCAATGGTAGCAAGCATCACCTTCTGATTGTTGAAATGGTTGCTGAGTAAGGTTTGAGCCTTTACCGGGAGTGCATTAACGGCGATAGGCTTGTCGTTGCCTGCATTTGCTGCCATATTGCATGAAACCATGCAGCAAATGGCAATCATCAATTTTTGAAAAATTCTTTTCATAAGCTAAAAATTAAAAATTTATATATGTAGAAGTATCTTGTGTCATAATTGTTTTATCTTAAATGTCCGCAGATATTCCTTCTGCTCGGGCGTGATTCTGTAGCTCTCGATGGCCTTCTGGATGGTCTTGTTGTGCGTCCAGGGAGCAAGGCGGCGTTGCTCGATGTAGGGTATCGCCTGGTCCCATTGCTTGGCAAGGGCGGTGGCGAAGAACCAGGCAACCATCATTTTTACGTAATACTCTTCGCTCCTTACAGAGGCTGGAATTTCAAGATACTCTGCCTTGAAGTCTTTATCCAGGTGATGAGACATAAGTGTCTCTATTCCAAAGCGACAAGTATAAACGTGTGACGATTTACTCCAAGTCTTGATCTTCGCCAATAGCTCCTTCTTGTGTTTGGCAAACACCTTCGGAGACATGATGTCGCAAACCGCCCAGTTGTCCACGAATGGCAGGAAACGATCTGTCAGCTGGATGCATTCCTCGTAGTCCTTCACCTCGGAAACGAGGAGTCCGTGAAGCATGTTCTCATCGTAGTATTCATGAGGAAGCTGCTGAAGGAAATCCTCGCATTCAGCCTCCTTTGTAAATTCTTTTGCGAACTTGCGAAGCACAGGCACACGAATGCCTATGAAACTCTCCACAGGCACTCCCGGTGTCAGTTTGGCTTGGAAAGCAGCATACTGCTTATCCTGCATGGCGAACAGTCGTTCTTGAAGTGAAGTCATAAATCTTATTGTTATTTTAACTTATCATATTCCTCATCGGTCACAGGCTCCAGCCACTCGTTGGAGCTGTTCTCACCAGGAATTTCAAAGGCGAGGTGGGCAAACCAACTGTCTTTTGCGGCACCATGCCAATGCTTCACGTTGGCAGGAATATGGATGACTGTGCCGGGGAGGAGTTCCTGCGCA
>JABLTK010094854.1_pt1 | contig 15305 bp, 9 predicted proteins | sample 7160131 | NCBI WGS metagenome assembly JABLTK01 (sample SAMN14651221, study PRJNA627086) | human gut metagenome | isolation source: feces | host: Homo sapiens
CGGGAATACGGTCAAAGCCTCCGAAGCCACGGCAAAGGCGGCGCGGAAAGCCGCTCCCTCATAATGACGATGAAAAACAAAAGCGGCTTGCTAAATCTAAATTCAAACGTGCACACTCCGTCCTCCACGTCATTCAGAGAAACAGCCGAACGATAAGCCCGGCTGTTTCTCTGAATGACGTTAAAAACGGAAAGTGCGCATTCATGATTATAAATAATAGTGAAGCGTTATCCTCAATCGTTCGCGGTCGGCGGCGCGATAAAACCGAGAACGAGCGCGTCGCCGCCAATCAGGCAATCGGCAAGCAATCCCGTGCGGTTGAGCTCGACTTTTACTCCCGGGCTAAGCTCTTCCAGCCGATGCTTCAATGCGACGGCGGAGTCGGTATCATAGCCGTAGGAAACGAACGCTTCGGTGACGGCGGCGTCCGCGGCGAGCCGTGCGAGAGCGGCGCGCGACGTGGCGTTGCCGCGAGGGCGCGACAGGACGGCAAGCTTGTTTTTGCTCGCGAACGAGCACACGGGGCGAATGTTCAGCGTTCTGCCGTAAAATCCGACGGGGAAACGCGCGCGAGTTTGCTCGCAGTCGGACGGGATAAAATAAGTCCGGGTGTTTTCGGCGAGTGCGGTCAGCTTTACGAAAGCTTCGGCGCCGTCCAAGCCCTCGTCGCGCATTTTAATCGCCGCGTACAGCATAGGCGCGAGCCCTGCCGAGAACGCGTGCGAGTCGACGACGTACAGCTGACAGCGCGGAAACTTCACCATTTCGTTTTTGGAAGCCTTGACGGCTGCGGCGTAATCGTCCGCAATCTCCGAGCCTGCGGAAATATGCACCAGCGTGCGCACGCCCGTTTCAAAAAGCTCGTCAAAAAACTCCTCGTAATCGGCTTGCGTGGGATTTTTCCGCTCGAGAATCGCGCCCGACGTCACCGCCTCCGACACGGTGTCGTAATCGGACTCGCAATCGGGCAGCAAGCACGGCTCGCCGGACAGCGAATAATCCGCGCCCATCGCAAAAATACCGGACGCGGCAAGCCTGCTGAAACCGACGTCGCAGTCCGCGTTCGTCGAAACGGAAAAGGTTCGGCTGTCGTACAATCTTCTCATGCCCGTATTATACAGCACGTCGCCGCGATTTTGCAACGGATTTACCGCTCTTTGGGCAGCGATTTAATCGAAATTTAATTTTCACCGTGCAATATTCCCGAAACGTTCCCGTTCCGCGCCACGACCGCTGCCATAAGCTTCGCGCCGCTTTGCCTTTCGTCCGCCGACTTTCCGTCCTTAGCCGCTCCTGATCCGCCCACGCGCGCCGCTTTACCGAGCTTTTGCGCCGACGGACCCTCGAAACTTATTGCAAAAATATGATTTTATATATCAAAAATCGCTTTTTTTGCAATAAATACGGCGAATATTCGGGAATTGTTGACAAAACTTTGCAAATGTCGTATAATGCCAAAGTAGTTTATGTACGGTTACATCGCATACTGCGCGCTTTCTTATCTAATAATATAAGCGCGAGGGTAGACGGTTTGCCGCCTTTACGACTGTCCTGTCAAAATAATGCAAACGTTTGTGCAAATTGTGCAACGAAACCGCGAAACGATAGGATAAATCAATTTATTGATAGGATTGTGCATTGCGCTTTTTATGCTAAATATAGTATAATCCTATATGAAGGTTTGCGAGGGGCTGAGTGTGCCCGTAAATCCAAGCTTAATACAGGGTGACGATACGTTTGAATTTCGAGGGAAAATGATGACGTTATCGATGCCGCAGCGACGTCGGTATTTTTTTACCGCGAAACACGATTTATTAAGGACAACCTTATTAAATATAACTTTGTAAACCTATAAGGAGTAGAAAAGCAATGAAAAAAAAGTTATTGAGTCTTTTGCTCATTCTGGTTCTTGTGCTTGTTCCTATTGCCGCGACCGCATGCAACGGCGGCGGTGGCAGCAACGACCCCAACAACCCGGGTAACGACAAAAGCACCGGTAAAATCCGTTTCTGGGCATACGGTGACCAGACCGTGAAGGACGCTATGTCCGCCATGGTCGACGCCTACAACAACGGTCAGGGCAAAGAGGACGGCGTTACCGTTTCCTATTCGCATAAGATTGAGGACAGCTACATCTCCATGGTAGAGCAGAACGCGAACTCGAAGAACGGCCCGGACGTTTACTACGCATGGGACCGTCTGTTCAAGAAATGGACTGCCGCCGACATGACCGTCGACCTCACCGACTATGTCAAGGAAGACACCGCAGCCGGCAAAATCAACCTTGACAACATCTGGAAGAGTACCGTCTCCCGTTTCAGATACAACAAAGAGCTGAACATGTCGGGCGAGAACGAGTCCATCTACGGCTTGCCTATCGACACGTCGCCTACCGTTCTTTATTATAACAGAACCGCGCTTGCCGATATGGGCGTGACGGTAATTTCCGTTCCCGCCGAAGATATGGCTAAGTGGAACCGCGGCGAAATCGCAGATAAGTACGGACACAAGAAGTCCGATTATGCGGCGCTTGCAAACATCGACGTCCCCGCAAAGGGCTTCTTCCGCGACGACAACAACGTTCGTAAGACCGAAACCGGCGGCACCACTTGGCAGATGCCGGCAAGCAATACCGCAATGGTGTTCAACGAGCAAATCGCCATGAACTGGGACGAAATCGAGGACATCGGCTTCCTCATGACCAAGAGCAAGAACGGTCAAACCTCTACCACCGAGTACGGCTACTTCACCGAGTGGTGGTTCAACTACGGCTGGTCCGTGGGCGGCGACTGCGTAGTCGACCTCTCCGGCAACGGCTCGTGGGCTTATTCGCACGGCGATTGGTCCGAGAACTATATCGTCAACCCCGGCAAGACCTTCACCGGCTACATCACCGGCAAGACCTACCAGGAAGGCGAAACCCTTGAATTCCTCGACAAGATTAAGTGCGAGGTAGGCGACGAGGTTAAACCCGACAACAACGGCGGCTACACCGTAAACGGCACTGCGCTCGGCGCGGCAAGCAACACGCTTACCAACAACTCGGCGACCCGTCAGTCCGTTCTCGACGCGGTAAACGACGGCACGCTCACTCCGCTTCCGTCCATTCGCGAAGCGTTCACCAGATTTGCGTTCCTCGCAGGCACCGAGAACTCCGGCTTGGGCATCTGCCCCTATCCGTCGTCGTTCTCGACCTCTTCTTCCATTCAGTACTTCACGGGCGGCAAGGTTGCGTTCATCGTAGAACGCGGTCTCCAGCTTCCTATCGTCGAGGAGTATGTGGGCAACAACTTCGATTGGGCTGTAGCTCCGCTTCCCGTCTATAAAGAGTACACCGACCCGAGCGCAGAACTCGTTTCCAAGTACGGCGCAAAGGCAAACGCTTACAACACCGAAGTAAAGCGCTCCGGTAAGATTGCAGGCCACTCCGAGTCCACCGCGCTCGTTATCCGCGAGAAGTCCACTATGAAGGCTGCTTCGTGGAAGTTCATCCGCTGGATGGTCAGCGAAGGAGCTCAGGCAATCAAGGCAAGCTACGGCTTCATTCCCAACCAGGAGAGCCAGATTAAGCCCTTCTACGACAAGCTCGACCCCTCCGACAAGAAGAACCTCAGCGCGTTCGTAAACGCGGCTAAGTACGAGACCCCCGGCGATTGGTGGTACATGATTGACCGCGATTGGATTGACGTTTGGGCTAACCCCCTCAACAGCAGCGTTCGTTACGGCAAAATGACCCTCGACGAGTACTTCAAAGTGTACATCGAGAGAGGCAACAACACCGTCAGAAGCTACGGCAACTGGGATAACGGTCTTAATAAGGTCAAGAATTACAAAGCGTAAATCGCAGGCTTTAAACTAATCGGTATCGACCGGCAGCGATTTCGGGCGCAAAACCCGTTTGTCGCCGGTTTATACTTAATTAAGGAGTTAAAATGGAAGATATGGTAATAAACGGAGAACCCGTTGCCGAGGCTATCGCCGACGACCCGTTCTCTCAAACCAGACTTTTCAAGCAAGACGTTGCGACCGCGGCGAAAAAGAGAAAGAGAGTAAAGCAAAACGTCATGGGCTGGCTGTTTTCCATGTGGCCGTTCGTCGGCTACTGCCTGTTCGGTCTTATTCCTTTCGCTTTGTCGATTGTTCTCAGTATGGCGGAGCTCCATAACTTCGACATCACCGAGTTCACTTTCGTGGGATTTGCCAACTACAAGTGGATTTTCACCGACCCGAAGGGCGAATTCTGGTTCTCTCTGCGTCAGACGCTTTATTACTGTCTGAGCCTGCCGATAGGCATCGTCCTCGGCATGGGCACGGCGGTGCTACTCACCCGTCACGTCAAGCTTACCAAACTGTTCCGCACGATACTGTTCATTCCTAACGTTTGCTCGGTCGTCGGCGTTTCCATGATGTGGAAGCTCGTGTTCAACGAGCAGTACGGCGTTATCAACACGATAATCGCCGCTTGCGGAGGAAAGCACATCAACTTCCTCGGCGACGAACATTGGTTCATGCCCATCATCATTTTCACGACGACGTGGGGCGCAGGCGCCGGCAGTATTCTGTTCCAGGCCGCGCTCGAGCAGGTAAACCGCTCGCTCATCGAAGCCGCGGAAATCGACGGCGCTTCGAGTACAAAGATTTTCTTCAACGTCACGCTTCCGGCGATTTCGCCCACGACGTTCTACGTTCTCACGATGAACACCATCGGCGCGTTGCAGGCAATGGCAAACATTCAGATACTTGCAAACGACGGCAAGCGACCGCTCGACTCGAAAACGGGCAACAGCGTCGCGCTTACCGCAGTGTACTTCATCTATTGGATGGCGTTCAACGACCCGTATCAGTACGGCCTCGGCAAAGCTTCCGCAGCCGCCTGGATACTTGCGATACTTATCGTAATCGTTACTCGCATAAACTTCAAACTCGGCGACTACTGGGTTTGCTACGATAACTGAGAGGAGGGTGATAACAATGCAAACACAAGATACTACCTACAACTCTCAGAACTTCGTAAAGAACAAGAAAAAGGTTTCGCGACCGCCTATCGGAACGTACGTTATGCTGGTTATCTACAGCCTCTACATACTCGTTCCGTTTTACATCATCTTTATCAGCGCGGTCAAGACTCCTCAGGAAGCGTTTGAACCTATCTTCACCTGGTGGCCTAAAAAGGGCTGGACGTGGGCGGCATTCAAGCGCGTGTTCGGCACCGAGGGTATTCAACAGGGCTTCCTGCACACGCTTCTGTTCTACACGCCTCCTACCGTAATCGGCTTGCTCGTGTCGGCGCTCGCGTCCTACGGCTTCGCCAAAATGGAGTGGGCGGGCAGAAACACGATTTTCTCGTTCCTGCTTCTCACGATGATGATACCGGGCGCGGTTACCATGACCGCAACCCGTCTTATGTACGACACCATCAATTGGATCGGAACTCCGCTTCCCGTCATGATACCCGGCATGTTCGGCGGCATCGGCACGGTGTTCTTCCTCCGTCAGTACATAAAGGGCATACCGGACGACCTTATCGGCGCCGCGAAGATTGACGGCATGAGCGAAATCAAAATCTTCATTACGCTCATACTTCCGCTGTCGGCTCCCGCGCTTCTGACCCAGGGCGTGCTCGGCTTTATCGGACACTACAACGATTACCTCGGCGCGTTGCTGTACCTCATCGACGAGGAACTGTATACGTTGCAGATTGCAATCAAGAACATGTGCTCGCTTTTCCGCACCGACCTGCCGCGCCAGATGGCTGCGTGCTTCCTCGGAATGCTGCCGATGCTCATCATCTACCTTGTCCTTCAGGACTACATTCTGAAAGGCATCTCGATGTCCAGCGGTCTTAAAGGCTAATAACTCAAGCGAAACGTATTGCGTCGCCGTTACCGCGACGGCGCAATGCGTCATCTTGGTTTTTTCACTACAATTCGCCGAAATAAAGCGAATAACCGCTTTTGCGGAGGTAGCGCATAGCCGCCGCGCAAAAGCTCTCCGACAGTTAGTTTAAGGATATGATGAAGAAAAGCCGCAGCAGCTTCTTTATCGACGTCCGCTACGGCTTTTTGCTTGAGGAGAACACACGAGGCGCGCCTGCCAAACGATACGGCAAGCCGCCGATAAATTTACTTTCGATATACGAAATTGCCGTATAAGCTCCGCGCAAGAAGAACGGAGAAACGGTTTGCGTATAAATCTCACAAGGAGAAAGATTATGAAGAAATTTGCAAAGAAGCTTGCTCTCGCGCTGATGCTGTTGTCGGCAGTCGTGCTTCCCGTCACCGCATGTTCGGGTAACGGCAACGATAAGCCGAACGACGGCAATAACGCGACCGTGCCCGGCGAAGCCGGTTTCGAGCTCCCGTACTACAACGGAATGAGCGAGGACGGGCTTTACGACGCGGACAGCTTTTACCTCAACGAGCTGCGCACCTACGGCGCAGACCCCGGCGCGCTGTACTGTTCCGACGACGACATTCGCGACACTTACGCAAAGGTGAAGAGAATGGAAATGGGAATGAATCCCGGGCTCACCGAGGACGAGTTCGACGAAGAGTACGGCACCGAGGACGAGTGGGTGGACGATTACGGCAACACTTTCTACATGGTAGTTACCGGCGGCACCGACGCTATTTCGTCCGACATCAAGACTAAGTACAACGCCACGCACGGCGCGTACACGCTCTACCGCTCGAAGAATCTCACCGATTGGGAAATAGCCGGCAGGGTAGGCGGTGTCGCCATTCCCATTCACAGCTACGATTGGTTGAGCGGCAATTCGCCGTGGGCTCCCGAGCTTATCCGCGACCCGAAGTCGGGAAGATACTTCCTCTTCGCGAGCGCGCAGACCAAGAACGGCAACGACAGCAAGGACTACTATCCGCACTTCGGCACTTACTATAACATGTTGCAGGGACTTATCGCAATGGCGGACAATCCGCTCGGTCCCTACGAGGTAGTTTCCGCAGATTCGTACTACGCTACGCTCGTCGACTACGACGCGAACGGCAGCCCCGTGATAAACGCCGACGGCGAGGCGCTTGACCCCGACGGAAACGTCGTCACCACCGTAAACGAGAACGGCGAATTCCTGGACAGAAACGGCTACCGCATCACGAGCGATACGCCGGCAATGCTCTTCGGCAAACATTGCGAATCGCTGAAAAAGCTGTACCCGAACCCGACCGGACACTCGACGGCTATGTGGGCGGCAATCGACTTTAACCCCGTGCGCATGGACAACGGCGACATGTACGTCTACTTCTCGCAGCACGTCACAGACCTCAGCGCGGGCAACCACATCTGGGGCGTGAAGATGAAGGACATGATTACGCCCGACTACGACACGCTTACGTTCCTCGCTACGCCTAACGTCGCCACCATCACTAAGACGACCGAGGGGCCGTCCGCAGATATGTCTGCGCACGAGATTAAGCAAAAATACATCACTTTCGGCGTGAATACCGACGGCAGCGAAATGCTGGGCGCCGACGGCAAGCCGATTACCGAGTTTAACGGCTACTACTACCTCAGGGGCGAAAAGACCGAGCTCACAGAGGGCAGCATCAACGAGGGCACCGAGGTAATTCAGCACGGCGACAAGTACTACCTCACGTACTCTCCGCTGGGCTACGGCTCGCGCGCTTACGCCGTCCGTCAGGCGGTAGGCGACAACCCGTTAGGACCTTTCACCAAGCTCGGCAAGGACTACAACCCCGTAATGGGCATCAACTCCACCAACGACTATATGGCAGGCACCGGTCACCACTGCTTCATCAAGGCAGGCGACGAGCTGTTCGCGCTGTATCACGCGTTCTATAACCCCGTCAACAATCAGCCCAACGGCTCGTTCCTCGGGCGTGCCATCGGCGCGGACAGAGTGCAGTTCATGCACAACGACACGCTGGGTTACGATATTCTCTACGGAAACGGACCTACATATTCGTTGCAGCCGCTTCCCGACGTCGCGACCGGAAAAACCAACGTGGCAAGAAAGGCTACGATTGTGACCGACGGCGACAAGGATACCGAAAAGTACCTCAACGACGGGCTGTTCACCGTGCAGGACTTCACGCTCCCGTGGGAGTACAATGCGACCAACGCCGAGCAGAAGGGCACGACGATTACTCTTAAATGGGATAAGCCCGTCACGATTTCCTCGTTCATCGTCTACAACTCGCAGAGCTACTTCTACGCGTTCGACAAAGTAGACTCCGTCGTGTTCAAGCTCGCCGAAAAGCCGAGCTGGTACGGCGACCGCGAGTACAACGGCTATTGCTACATGAAGGACGTCGCATGCGACCCCGACCACGTCGACAACGACAACTGGTTTATGCGTCAGGGCGGCGGCGCGCTGGCTTCCTTCAACGAGATAACCGTCACCGAAATGACGATTAGAATTTCGTCCAAGTACACCACCATGTCCGAAGATTTGTTCGACGAAGACAACTACGCTATCCACGTTTCCGATATTTACGTCACGGGTAAGGAGGCATAAGTATGAGAAAGAAGTTTAAATTCGGCATACTCGTAGCGCTCGTTCTCGCGCTTTGCGCGTTCGTATTCGCCGCGTGCGCAGGTAACGGCGGCAATAACAACGGCGACGACAATACCGTACCGGGAGTAATCGATACCGACGTTCCCGGCTACGACCACAACCGTAAGGCTGCGTTCGGCGAGCTCCCCGACGAAAAAGTGCTCGTCGACGGCAAACTCGACGAGGATATGTGGAAGGGGCTCGACTACTACGAGCACGTCGACACCGACCGCCCCGGCCTTAGCTACAAAGTAACCACGCACTTCTCTAAAAAGGGCTTGTATGTGGGCGCGGTTTCCACCGATAACAGGGTGGCGTGGGGCGCGAAAAACTATTTCTGGAACAACCGCAACACGCAGTTCAGAATCAACATCGCCGCTCCGTCGGTCACGACCTTCTCCACGAGCAACGTCAAGGAAATCCTTATCGACAGCAACAACGTGTACCCCGGCAACGTCCGTCTTAACGCCAAGAGCGCGGTGCTGGGCGGCGAAGTCAACAGCGACAACACCAAGGGGCTTTCCGTCGAAATGTTCATTACCTGGCAGGAGCTGGGTATCAACGTCGAACAGAAGGATGAAAACGGCGACACCAAAATCGTGCTTCCCGATTATGTCCAGATGTACGTCCGTTATGTGTACGTCGTCAGGGGCAGCGGCTCGCTTTCCGACGGCACGTTCAGCATCAACCCCGGCATCATGTACGACTATGCTCGCTACGGCAAAGACGGCTATCTCGCCATTGACCGCGACGGAGCGGTGGTAGGCGATACCGCCGACGGCCACGCCAAGTCCGCAGGCTGGGATATTTCCGGCGAACCGGACGGCTCGGTCAAGTCGATTAACACCCAATGGCAGGGCATCTTCTTCAAGCAGAACGCCGCCACCAACTTCGTCGTTTCCACGAAGATTAAGCCCATGGGCAGACTTACGACCAACATCGGACCGAAAGCAGGTCTGTTCACCTACACCAACAATATTTACTATCGCGCGATAACCATCGACACCGATAACGCAAACGTGTCCGGCTCGAAGGTTCTCACCGATAAAATGTTCGCGATTACGCATTACCCCAACAACGCCTACGACCTTACGCCGCTCACCGACGGCAGCGCAATCGAGTATCCGAGCGGTCAGAACTACGTCGACCTCAAGCTCATCAAAAAGGGCTCGACGTTCTACTACGTCGTCAACGGTAAGCTGACGTATGCCGAGAGCCAGCCTTATATGGGCGGAGCGGTGTACGCGGGACTGTACTCGCTGTACGGCGCGCACGTTTTCAGCGATTACAGCTACACGAACTACGACAATAATGTCGCAGGTATCGACGCGGAGATTGCAAAGTACGCCTACATGGTCGACGTTCCCTCGTCGTCCGCGTACAAGGGCGGCGTGGTTTCCACCGACAAGATAGCGGTCGCCAAGGACGCTACGGACAAGAACGTCACTCTGTCGTTCACCGCAAGGTCGGGCTACCGCCTCACCGACATCAAGGACAACGGCGTCAGCGTGTTCGACGAATATAAGGCGAGCGCCGTGGGCAACGAGATTGTCGTCCCCGTTGCCGATAAGGACTTGAAGATAACCGCCGAGTTCACCGAAATCGGCGACGACGAAAAGGTAGTGCTCTCGGGCAGACTGTCCGCAAAAGACAATACGCTGCTCGACAGCGCGAAAATCGAGATTCAGGCGCTGACCCCGACGGGCGCGGTCGTTCCGTTCTATACGATGAACGAAAACGCCACGACGAGAGCGGAGTACTATTTGACGCTTACCAAGGGCTACAAGTATCGCCTCACCATAAACAGAGTGGGCTGCCGCAAGCTCGTGCACACCACCGACGTACTGAGCGATGACGTTACGAAATATGACCTCGTCGCGGAAAACAACGTGGTCGGCGGTATCGTCAACAACGTCAACGGCGTTTCCGTCACGTCCAACCCCGACGCGTGGGATTTGAGCCGCGAAGAGGAGAGCATTGCCAGAATACACGCCAACACGCCTAACGGCAACACCGTGTACTTCACCGGCAAAGCGGACACGCGCCTCGTCGCCGAAACCACTATCGTCAACGTGACCGACAGCAAGATTTACAGCGACTACGAAAAGGACCCTGCGGCAGGCTTCCGCTTCACCGACGGCAACAACGCGATCTTTATCGGCTTGTGGAAGAACGGCTTGCGTATTCTTCCCAATATGGGAGAATGGTCGCCGATCGGCGTCACCGGCGTAGTGGCGGAGAATACCGTGAACGTAATCGACAAACCGTGCAAGCTGAAAGTCATCAGGGTAGACAACCAATTCTACTGTTATATCGACTGCTCCGTATACAACAAAAGCACCAATAGCTATGAGTTTACCGGCTACAAGCACGTCTACACCTACACGACCAACATGTTCAACTTCTACGGCGGCGCGACGGCTACGGCGGTGGGCTTCACCTTCACCACCAGCTTCCCGCTGACGATGGACTTTACGAATTATCGCCTTGATACCGGAGCGGCTGCCGAGAGCGAAATCCGCGCAAACGTTTACTCCAAAATTAACGTGACCGGTACGGGCGTTACCTTCGGCGGTATCGACTCCACCGGCTATGCGGCGCAGGGCGCCGAGCTCACCGCTTCGGCTTCCGTCGCGGCAGGCGAGGCTTATATCATCCGCGTAAACGGCGCGAACGGCGCTTCAAACTCCTACCTTATCAATTCGGCTTCGACTTCCGTCACGATTAAGGTGCCCGATTCGGATACCACCGACATCGTAGTCGAGAAGGCAGCGGTTGTCAAAACTGTGTCCGGCACGGTCAAAACCGCGGACAACAAGCCCGTTTCCAAGGCGACAGCAAAGCTTGAGTTCGACGAAGGCAAGGGTTCTGTGACCGTTGCAATCGGCTCCGACGGCAGAATTTCCGCCAATTTGCCGGCAGGCAACTACAAGCTCACCGTTACTCTTGGCGGCTACAACTCCACGGCTGTCGAGTTTGAGGTTACCGATTCCGCAGTCAACCTCGGCGACGTGATGCTCGTGAGGGGCGTCATCGGCGGCTCGACCATCGTGAACAGGGTTAATTACAGCTCGAGAACCACTTGCTTCAACGAAGAGAACGGTCAGTGGCACGCGACGAACGACAGCGCCAGCAACTCCACGCTGTACTTCAACGACTTTGCCGGCGAAGAGTACGCGGCTACAATCAAGACTCGCATCAGCACCAGAAACGGCAATCCCTACTTCGCGAACGACTATGTACAGGGCTTCACCGTCATCGACGGTGCAAGAGTGCTCCATATCGCAATGATTGACGGTGCTGCCGACGGCTTCCGCGTTATGTACGGCGGCTGGAACACCGACAACATGATTGAAACCGAGGGTTCGGGTTGGGCGTTCGTCAGGGACGACATGAACAACGCGAACGGTTACGTCGACATCGTAATGTCGCTTGTGAGAAGAGGCAACGCCTTGTATCTGTTCGTCGGCAGCGAAACCGCAGGCGCGACGCGCGATATGAAGCTGTACCTCATCGTCAGCGCGACCGACGGCGTTGTGCCCGTTTCGGTGAACGGTGCAAATCACAGAATCAAGAGCGGCACTCTCTCGAGAGTCGACGCCATGAACGCGCTGCTCAAACAAACTCTCGCGACAGGCATGAAGAACGGCTTGGGCTACACGATTCACATGAATACCAGCGCGCCGGCAGGCAAAATCAACCACTCGATGATTTACGACGCGGTGCTCAGGACCGACGCGGCTTCGATTGACGCAGGACTTTCGATGAACATTACCGAGGCTATCGGCAGCGGCGGAACCGTTACCTACTCGGGCGAGGGCTACTACGAGATTGACGGAGTCAAGAGGTACGGCTTCGGCAAGAACATCACGATTACCGCTACGCCCGACGCCGATATGTGCGTCAAGTCGTTCAAGGTAAACGGCAAGGAAGTGAGCTACACTCTCGGCGGCGACGTAGCGACGGCAACCGTTTCTACCAGCGGCGTGCTTTCGGTCGAGATTGAATTTACCGAAAAGACCTATGCGGCGACGATTACCGGCATGATAGCAGGCGCGTTCAAGAACCTCAACAAGGTTACCGCCACCGACGGCAGCAAGACTATCGAGGTCACGTTTGAAAAATCCGCGACCGGAAGAATCGTTACGGTATACCTTCCCAAGGGAATCTGGACTGTATCGCTCCTTAACGGCAGCAGCGTCCTCGCTACCGCGAACGTCACGATAAGCGGCGCGGAAACCGAAACGCCTTCGGTGAAGATTAACTAAGGAAACGGCTGCAAAGCCGCAACAAAACGAAATAAAGTCGCTTCGCGCGGAGTAAACGCGAGGCGGCTTTTCGTTTCTTTTCGTTAGCTACGGGCTACGGTTGACAAAACGCCGCCATCGGGCGTATAATTGCCTCGGCGGCTGCGGCTCCGAGTTTATCGGGGAGAGAAAATCGTGCCGCCCGAAAATCAGACGGCAAAGGATTGACGCGCAATGAAGTGTTACGCTTGTCCGAGAAAGTGCGGCGCCGACCGAGAGAAAGAACTCGGGTTTTGCGGCGGCGGCAGCGGACTTAAAATTTCCAAAATCATGATTCACCGCGCGGAGGAGCCCGTCATCAGCGGCAAGGGCGGCAGCGGAGCGGTGTTCTTCGCGGGCTGCGCGTTGAGGTGCGTGTTCTGCCAGAACGCCCAATCGAGCTTTGAAAACCGCGGCGAGGATTTTACCGCGGACGAGCTGTACGACGCGGTGCTTCGGCTCGCGGACGAGGGCGTCGACAATATCGATTTCATTACCGCCGGACACTATGCGGCTCGGCTTTTGCCCGTACTCGAGCGGCTGAAAAAGCGCGTTACGGTGCCGTTTATCTACAACAGCGGCGGCTATGAAAACGTAAACGTCATTCGCGCGCTGGACGGGCTAATCGACGTATACCTGCCCGATTTCAAGTATGCTTCCCCCGAGCTCGCGGACAAAATGTCGGGCGCAGCCGATTACCCGAGCGTGGCGACGGCGGCGATTGACGAGATGTGCCGGCAACGCGGCGAGTACAGAGAGGAGAACGGGCTCGCGAAAAACGGCGTGATTATCCGCCACCTCGTGCTGCCGGGGCACCGCGACGACAGCAAGGCGGCGCTGCGCGTTATCGCGGAGAGATGGAGGACGGCTAAGGTCAGCGTGATGCGGCAGTACACGCCCGAGTTTAACCGCTCGCCTTACCCCGAGCTCAACAGGCGGATTACCTCGTTCGAGTACGACGACGTGGTGAAAGAGGCAATTCGGCTGGGGCTTGACGGTTTTATTCAGGAAAAGGGCTGCGAAACCGCCGATTTTACGCCCGATTTCAATAAAATTTACTGATTTCCGCCTAAATTCTTGCAAATTTCCCGAAAAGCATATATAATTATAGTATAATTCATAAGAGAAAGACGCTTTCGGCGTCGAGGATGTGTCGTTATGGAAAAGAAAAAGCTCACCAAGGAAGAGAAGAAAAGACTTAAAGAGGGCAAAAAGCAAGCCGCTCGTCGAGCCAAGGAAGCCGCCAAGGCCGCGAAAATCAACGAGAAGCTTGCCAGAAAGGAAGCCAAGCGCGCCGCAAAAGAGGCGAAAAAACGCGGCGTAAAGCCCGAGGAAGAAAATGACGAGCAGACCGTTACCGCCGAAACGACAGGCGAGGAAAAGGTTGCGGCAGAGAAACCCGTAGCCGAAGAGCCCGAGGTCGACGAAGTCGAAACCGATGAAACGGAGGACGATGAGGCGGAGGATACCGACGAGAAAAAGCTCGTCGCGCGCCCGAAGAATTACCACGTTTCGCTCCGCGAGGACGGTAAGTGGCAGGTCAAGTCCGCAAAAAGCACTCGCGCGCTCAAGCTGTTCGACACGCAAGCCGAGGCTATCGCTTTCGCCAAGGAGAAAGCCGAAAATCAGGACGGCAATATCACCATTCACAAGAAAGACGGCAAAATACGCAAGCAGCGTTACGACAAATAATCGCCTGCGACGTATGTTTCAGGTAGCGCAGATTGCGACGGAAACGGCAGGAGGTCGTTAATCGCTTTCGGCGTGTGTTTTGTGGGTAGCGCAGATTGCGACGGAAGCGGCAAAGAACTGTTTTCGTACTATCGCGACGAGTAAATTTTAAGCCCGACAGCGCCGTCATCCTGCGTTTTTGCGCCGCCTAAGTCGCCGCGATAACGGCAAAAACCGCTTTTCGCAAATGCGACGGCAAAACGACTGATTAAGGAATAAAGCGATACACCCGAGCTAATAGACCATAAAAACGAATAGGTTATAAAATGATATTAAAGCGCAAAACGACGAACGGATAAATCCGTCCGCCGTTTTTCTTGACACGTCATTCCGAGCGAGGTAAGCGAGGCAAACGACGAACCCGTTTGATTGAGAACAACAATCCTTATACGTCATTCCGAGCTTGCGAGGAATCTAGCGAAGCGTAAAAAATATAATAATAATGCGCCTACGGCTAGATTCTTCGGCTGCGCTGTCGCTCCGCTCAGAATGACATAAGGATTAGTAGTTTTCTCCCGTGTCGGGGATTCCACGTCGCGAACATCGCCCCATGGGCTTTGTTCGCGCTTCTGAATGACGGAATAAACGGAGAGTGCGCGTTCGGGTTTTGATTGTCTTACCTTATACGTCATTCCGAGCTTGCCGAGGAATCTAGCGAAGCATAAATAATTATATTAAATGCGCCTACGGCTAGATTCTCAGGGCTGCGCTGTCGCTCCGCTCAGAATGACATAAGGATTAGTAGTTTTCTCCCG
>JABLTK010099390.1_pt1 | contig 15293 bp, 11 predicted proteins | sample 7160131 | NCBI WGS metagenome assembly JABLTK01 (sample SAMN14651221, study PRJNA627086) | human gut metagenome | isolation source: feces | host: Homo sapiens
CTTGCGGAAATCGCAGTAATACCGTATACCAGTCGCGTGCTTGTAAACAGCACGCGACCAGCCCGGACGCATTCTGCGAATGCCCGTCCGGCGCTGCCGAAACTCGGCACAGCCGAGTCTTCGGTGCGTTAGCGCTATTTCAAGATTTTCTCAAGCGATGAATGGCGGAAAAGGCGCCCTGTGCCTGTTCTCCGAATTAATCAGCGATTACTTAAAAAATCACAGGAGGAAACAAACATGAAGGTTCTGGCCATCGGATGCCATCCGGACGATCTGGAAATCGGATGCTACGGCACGCTCGCCAAGTACATCAAGCAGGGACACGACGTAGCGGTTTGCCACGTAGCGAACGGCAATCTGGGACATGTGGAAATCATGCCCGATGAGCTGCGCAAGATTCGCTTTCAGGAAGCGGAAAACGCCGCCAAGGTAATCGGCGCGACCCATTACGCCGTGGACGCGAACGATCTGTACGTCACCGCCGAGGACGATGCGCTGATCACACGCCTCGCCGCCGTGGTACGCGATGTGCAGCCCGATCTGATCATCACCCATTACGATCATGATTACATGAACGATCATATGCAGACCTATTATGCCGCGCTGCGCGCGTCCTTCGCCGCCAGCCTGCCGCATTTTGATCTGACCGCCACCACCCCCGTCGCCCCCACCTGCCCCATCTATCATATGGATGCGCTGACGGGCACCGGATTCATCCCCACCGAATATGTGGATATTTCCGATACCATCGATCTGAAGCTGGAAGCGCTCGCCTGCCACAAGAGCCAGATCGATTGGATGCTGGAGCACGACAACATCGATTTCCTCGATATGGTCAAAACCTGCAGCCGCGTGCGCGGTTATCAGTGCGGCGCGGATTACGCCGAGGGCTTCCGCGCGAACATCAATTATCTGCGCATGACCACCAAGCGCCTGCTGCCGTAAAATACGGTTGCATATAAACAAGCGATTCATTATTATTAAAAACAGGAGGAAATAAACATGGATATGACCACTACCCTCAAGGGCTCCTATTTCAGCGAAGTCCTGCCCAAGGGCTGGGACATTGAAAAGATCAAGGAATGCGTTTCCAACGATCCCGCCAGCGTATGCGATCGTCAGAGCTTCTGGAACGAAGGCTTTGCGCCCCTGAAGTGCACCAATCTGGAAGAGTTCGGCGCTTACATGGGCCACGAAATCGCCATGCAGATTCGCAAGACCAAGGAAGAAGGCCGCAAGCTGATCCTGATCCTGCCCGTAGGCCCGATGGGCATGTACAAGTGGGCGGTATATTTCCTGAAGGAATGGAATGTGGATTGCAAGCACGTTTACGGCTTCAATATGGATGAATGGTCTGATGCGGAAGGCAACACCCTGCCCGCGTCCGATCCCGCCGCGTTCCAGAACGCCATGACCGAAGCCTTCTATGGCCCGCTCGGCGAACTGACCGTGCCGGTAGAACAGCGCAATTTCGCCACCCGCGAAAATCTGCCGAAGTATCCCGAAAAGATCGCCGCACTGAAGGCGGAGGGCGCAAAGCAGGTATTGGTATACGGCATCGGCCGCATGTGCCATATCGCTTTCTGGGAGCCGCATTTCGCGCAGGAATACGCGACGGTCGAAGATTGGAAGGCAGCACCCTATCGCATCGGCGCGCGTCTGCATCCGTTCACCATTGAACAGAACGCCATCACTTCCTTCCGCAGTTCCTGGCCGCTGATCCCCTGCTATGCCAACACCATCGGCCCCGCCATCATCTTCAATTCTGATTATGCCATCGGCGGCGCGGACGGCGTGCTGTCCCGCGGTATGCAGTGGCAGGGCATGTCCTTCTGGATGACCCTCCGCTACGGCCCCGTCAAGGAAATCACCTCCAGCTGGATCCCCACGCTGCCCGGCAAGCTGTTCTTCATGGAAGAACTCGCCGGCCCCCTCTGCGCCGACACCAACTAAGCGCAGTGCGCTTAATCCCAGCAACTACCGTGTTATAAAAGACGAATCCATGTCCCCACAAGTTCAAGGGACATGGATTCTTTGTTTGTGGGCAGTGCCCACGGCCAGCTGCTGCCGCGCTGAGAAAGACGAATACATGTCCCCACAAGTTCAAGGGACATGTATTCTTTGTTCCTATCCGATTCTGAGTTATTCCATATTCACGCTTTGATGCCCATAAGTTCAAGGCATCAAAGCTTACGTTGCAGTTTGGTGAACCTCATCGTTCTCTGGCTCCCGCTGAGAGAAATACAAGGGATTTGCAAACCTCGTTTTCTTGGCTCCCGCTGATGAGGGAGCTGGCAAAACCGCAGGTTTTGACTGAGGGAGAGAGCGTCCCCCCTCAAGCAACATCTCATCATATTTCTATGTCTAACATCCGACTATCAACGCTTTGTTCTCTGATTTAACACGTTTTTTTATGGCCAATCCATGAGCAAATAAGTAATGTTGCATATTTTGAAATCATTTCAATTTTGCATAACTTCAAAAAGAAATTTAGGGAACCAAATTTCCAAACAGTTCGTCAAATAAATATAATCCAAAAAAGGACTGCTGTAAAGCGTTATATTAGGCAGAACGATGGAACCTTTAATGAAGTAGATCCGTAAATCTGAAACCCTCTCTGCGGGATGGTTTCTTGCCGGAACCGTCTTGCGGTTTTCGCATCTGAATTATCAGGAACGGAGGATACGAAATGAAAAAGACGTTTATCGCTTTGCTCGCCCTCGCGCTTTTGTTTGGAATGTGTACGGCGATCGCCATTGAGAATTTGCCGCCTGCATGGGCTGCCGATCCTTTGAAGTATAATTCCTGCACAGATTATTACCGCGCTAAGGACACGACAGCGCTCCTCATTGATAACAGGGTGTATTATCCTTTCATGGCGTTTGAACATGGCACATTGATCATGACCGTTGAACCCGGAAAACCGGAAACGACCCGCGTGCTGCGCGATTTAAGCAGTACCGATTATATCTTCTGCATTCTGGGCAACCTTTTTGATACGGGCACCGGTCTGCTCCTGATCGAAGTAACCAGCGGAATTGTATATCGCTTAAGCTACGATGGTTCCAGTCTCGATCCATTTTTCACATTGGAGGATCCCAATCCCTGTTTTTCAATCCTCGTTGGACAAACCCTGTATTGCAATCAGGAGAATCAGATTGTCAGCTTCGATCTGCACAGCGGAGAAAAGCAATTGATTTACGAATTGCCCATAGCTGCGAAGAATCTCGACCGATTCTCATGGAACGCAGAATATGCAAAGGGCTATCTTTTGATCAAGGTAGCAAAAGTTGGCTTCTTCTCGATCAATGTGCAGAGCGAGGCGGTTTACAGGTTGGATGATATTCTGTCCATCGATAGCGGCGTCGGTCGCGCCATGCTGGTTTTGAATGATCGCGTATATGCTAATGGCAACGCACGCAATTCGTACGGTCTATATTCTGTCGATTTCCACGGTCTGAATCCCATCAGAGTATGTGAAAAGGGCATGATGAGTTTCCGCCATTCGTCCGCTAACGCAGTGCTGCTGCGCGATGATTATATCGGCAATAGCTCCCCTATAGATTTGATATTTTTTAATCCGGATGCATCGATCGCCGAATTTTATCCAGATCATATGACCTGTATCGTAAGCCCGACAACGAATAAATCATCCTTCATGCTCGGCAACAGGCTTTATTTCAGTAATTACGCGGATGATGCATATAAAATTACCGTAGAGGGCCTCCCCTACAAGCTGAGCTGCTATGATTCGATCCTGATTGACGATCTTCTGGAGCACGGCGTCAAAGCATCCTATTCGGATCTGCTGGCGGCAGCGAAAGCAGGTAATCATACGCTGGTCTTTGATTTGTTAAATCAGGTTCCATACCATTTGGCAAATGTCGCTCCAGAACAATAGCTTATGTAAATATCAATTCCACAAACATGTTAAACCTTTGTGACAACAACTGCGTGCAGGTTCAATTTGCTCATTCGCCGCTGATCAAACACGTTTTTTCTGCCTTGAACTTATGGGCAGAAAAAACGGTTTGATGCTGCCCATGATCTACGGGCAGCATCAACAGCGCGGCAGCAATTGGAAGTCGGCACTGCCGACCAGAGCGGCAGCTACTGGAATCGGGCACCGCCCGACGCAGTTTTTGCAGCTCAGCCTTATGGCTGCAAAAACGTCACTTCGCGGCGACCATGCTGTACGGTCGCCGTCGAACGAGCGCGGCAGCAGCCGGGTGCAGGCTCAGCGCGTAAGGTATTCTTTGCCGCCCATGTACATGCGCAGGGCTTCGGGGATACGCACGCGGCCATCGGCCTGCAGATTGTTTTCAAGGAAGGCAATCAGCATGCGCGGCGGCGCGACGACGGTATTATTCAGGGTATGCGCCAGATACTTCTTGCCATCGGCGCCCTTGACGCGAATGCCCAGACGGCGCGCCTGCGCATCGCCCAGATTGGAGCAGGAGCCGACCTCGAAATACTTCTTCTGGCGGGGCGACCATGCCTCCACATCGCAGCTCTTGACCTTGAGATCGGCCAGATCGCCGCTGCAGCATTCCAGCGTGCGCACCGGAATATCCAGCGTGCGGAAGAAATCGACGGTGTTCTGCCAAAGCTTCTGATACCACATCATGGAATCTTCGGGTTTGCAGACGACGATCATTTCCTGCTTTTCGAACTGATGAATGCGATATACGCCGCGCTCTTCGATGCCGTGCGCGCCGACCTCCTTGCGGAAGCAGGGCGAATAGCTGGTCAGTGTCTGCGGCAGATCCTTTTCATCCAAAATGGTATCGATGAACTTGCCGATCATGCTGTGTTCGCTGGTGCCGATCAGATACAGATCTTCACCCTCGATCTTGTACATCATGTTTTCCATTTCAGAAAAGCTCATCACGCCGTTGACCACCGCGCTGCGGATCATGAATGGCGGCACATAATAGGTAAATCCGCGGTCGATCATGAAATCGCGCGCGTAGGACAGAATCGCGGAATGCAGGCGCGCGATATCGCCCTTCAGATAATAGAAGCCGTTGCCGCTGGTTCTGCGCGCCGCGTCCAGATCGATGCCGTTCAGCTTTTCCATGATGTCCACATGATAGGGCACCTCGAAATCCGGCACGACCGGCTCGCCAAAGCGTTCATTTTCCACGTTTTCGGAATCATCCTTGCCAATCGGCACGGAAGCATCGATGATGTTCGGGATCACCATCATGCGCTTTTTGATTTCCGCCGCCAGTTCTTCTTCCCTTTTTTCCAGATCCAGCAGTTCATCGTTGATCGCGGAAACCTGTTTCTTGGCTTCCTCGGCCTCTTCCTTCTGTCCCTTGCCCATCAGCATGCCGATCTGCTTGGAAATCTTGTTGCGCTGTGCGCGCAGATGATCGCCGCGCTGCATGGCCTCGCGGTTTTCCTTGTCCAGCGCGATTACCTCGTCCACCAGCACCAGCTTGGCGTCCTGAAACTTCTTTTTGATGTTCTCGCGAACGAGATCGGGATTGGTGCGAATCAGATTAATATCGATCATGAAAAATTCCCTCCTGTGCTTTGCGTATAAAAATAAGCCTCTCATCCCCATTGCTTGGGACGAAAGACTCCGCGTTGCCACCCAAATTGCCGGAATCAGCTTCCGACCACTCGATGCGCGGTAAGGGGCGCAAGCCCTCCGGTTCATCGCCGGACGCGGGAAAAGCGGAAGCGTGCGCGCCTGCCGCCGGATTTCCACCCTCACCGGCTCTCTATGCGCCCAAACATCGCACACATTTTTTTCCATACGCTTATTGATTTAATGTAATTATACCGCGCCGCGGCGGATTTGGCAAGTAAAATTTCAACTCGCGGCGCGTTTCGTTCCACCATAGAAACCACAACAGCAGGAATTACGTAGGGGTATTAGCCCCTGTGCCACATGGTTCTCCATACGCCGATCTACAACAGTAGAAATTACGTAGGGGTATTAGCCCCTTACACAGTCACAATGAACAACTTCATCAGTTGTATTCTGACCATTTATTACAAAAAACGCATGTACTCTCAAGCAAATACCCCCACAATTGAACGTAGATAAAGCATAAAGACCTCGGTCTGCAAATCTTATTGAACGATCAACAGATCATCGGTATCATGCTTCGCATAACCATAGCGTATTATTTCGCAAGAATTGCTCATTCTAAAAATATATACGCTATCATTCTCATAAAAGGTTTTTAAGTGCGCGCATCCACCCCCGCTTTCCCGAAAATTATACCATTCCCTTTATTATTCTGTCAATGATCGCACCGCCGATTTATACGCATAAAATCCCATAGCGTTCACCCCATTTCCAGCACATTTTTCTGCGCATATTCCAACCACTGCTTATTATCCATTTTGAGGTTCACGCTCAGCTTGTCGTCATCCACCTTTATTGAATTTACCGTCCACAGCCCCTTGCGCGCAATATTGTATGCGCCGTTTGCATCGGCGTCCCTCGGCTGCGCGGCGTTCGCCCTGCGGGAATCAAAGAATATCCCCGCTGCATTCCGCACGGGCGAAATCAGATAATCCTCCGCCGTACCGGTTTTGCTGTTGCGCATTTGCAGCGTAAGCCGCAGATAACGCATGAAGTCTTCAAAGAATTTCTTCTCCGTCCGCTGCAATATCGCTTTCTTCAAATCGCATTGTCTATAATCAATCCCGTAATCCTTGAACAGCTGCGCAAACATCTCCGTAGGATAAACGTTCCTGCTCTCCCATTGATCGTTCCTGTTCCGTCGGGTTTCAATGCGGTCGCCATGCGTGCAAATCGTCCATTCTTGAATATGCGAACTCTTGCTTCGATCCAGCTTACCATAATCCACGGCAAATTCAAACAGATTTTCCGATTCATTGAACCGAATGCCCTTGAATGTGGAGATCATCGCCTTTGCGGCTTCAACGGAAACATATTTTGAATGAATCATATCCGCAAAGCCCGTGGTAGGATCGATCTTGCTGGTAAGCCACGCCGGAACATAGAAGATAATTCCGTTCTGCCCACGCATATCATTATAGGATGTTGTCGGCATCGCCAGCTGATACGCATTCAATACGCCGCCGCTTTCATTCGCCTGCTTTTGCTTATTCACCCAAAAGCTCAATTTATCGCACAGCATCTTTTCAAATTTCTGATATACGGATTTCTCCACAGCGGAACGCGCGTTTTTAAAACCCGCGTTCAGGTTTTCCATTACAATGATCGCATTGTACTTTTCAACCAGTTGACAGATTTTGTGCACCGCCTGGCTTAAATATCCCTCCTTCAGGTTCTTAATGCCCTCAATCGTGCGCCATTCGCGGCGGGCATTTAGCCGTTTTTCCTCCTTTGCCCCCAGCATAGCATGATAATCCGCCTGATGGGTTACGCCGTCCTGTTGATCTGCAATGACGTTCAATGAATCCTGCTCCACGATACGTCCATCCCGATCGATCACGCTGTAATACAGCAAATTGCGCTCGCCGCGATCGATGCCGATGATGTACAGCTGATCAGAATTGCACAGCGCACGATTGACATCATCGTTCAGCCGCTTTTGCAATGTCTTTGCATTTTCAGCGGAAGCTTTAAAGTTCAAAGCAATCGGCATATGCAATTCAAAATGATCATAGGTGTAGCGCCTGTCCTTGATCAATTCATAGGCAAATGTACTCGTTTTCTTTGGATTCAAGGGGTTTTTGTTCTTCAACGGCACATTTGCCGGATGATGCGCCGTATCCCGCACATTCAGGCTCGCCGGACGCATGAATATCTGCGCGCCGCCCTGCAAACGGATGTTTCCAGCCGTACTCTCATCGAATATCGCCTTGAAGTAAATCGTATGCAGATTGGGGCTTCCGTGGCTGTATTCCGAAAAATCCTTTGAATAGATTTCAAACAGATAGCCCATTCCGCATTCCACCATGGATAGCAGTCCATTGAAATTCACCGTTTCTTTGCCGAGTTCATAACAAGCGCACTGCGTATCATGGTAAAACTCGCCGATGTCCGCATATTCTGCCGTCGGCTTCCAATGGCTTTCCAGATCGAAGCTGCGCGTCGCTTCGTTTAGCGAAATACCCATTTTGAAATAATCGATCAACTGCGCAAGCGATTTCCGGAACAATTCCGGATTCTGTTTTCCAAATTCTTTTTTAAAACAACCCTTGTCGTATATGTCAATGACTTCTTGTATGGGCAGATCGTACTTTTTTACAGCGGGCGCAATGTTCGCTCCCTTAGATCGTATAAACATCCTCGGCACATTTTTATTATCAATGTTTTGAAAAGCATATGTCCAGTGTATCGCCGGCGCTTCATCAACATCCAGATTCAGGCAGTCCTTCCATTCCCTTTCCTTCAGCGTGCGGCTGGTGACAAAGATATAATGCCTTCCGTTCCTTTCAAACAGATGCGCCTCCTGCTTTGACCATTCCTCCTTCTGCGCCCATCCGCCCAGAAAATCGCTTTTATCAAACATCAGGCGGAATTTGTCCGTAGAAAACGGTTTCTGGGTCACATAGTTGCGCACTCTGTCGAACAGCAAATCCATTTCAGAAAAGGTTTTGCCCAGCAGATCATCGTATTGCGCATAAAACGCCATATCCTTCTCCGCTTCATTGCCCGTTCCCCTGAGCAGCGCAGAAAAGCGCTGATAATCCTTTATCGATTCCAACAGGCCGCGCAATATCTGAATTGTCCCATCATCGCTCAATATGGCATTCTTTTCCGTATATTCTCCGTGCAGTACTTCGGATGCAGCCTCGTATTGCCACATCATTTCGGAATACCGCACCTCATTCCGCTCCGCCAGTTTTCCCGCGATCGAAACCGCCGCCATATCTTCCGCGTATTGCGATACCTTCTGTTCGATCTGATCTATGGACAGGCTCTTTGGGCTCACGCTTTCTTTTTTTGACTTCTTTGAATCATCTGGGATAATTTCTTCCATGTTCAGTCCATAGCCATAGGTGCAATTGGCAATCAATTGCAGATCGCGCCCCCGCGCGATATAGATATGCGCCCTGTCAAAATCCGCAAGCCGATTCAGCAATTCGTGAAGCTCCTCCGCAAACGGCTGCATTCGATTCAGGCTCTCGCGCACCGCCGCAATCATTTCCGCATCATTGGTGAACATTTCAGGAATAAAGGACAGGGTTTCACGGTCGCTCAACATCTGTTTGCGTAGGCAGCCAAAAGACGGAACGTTGGTTTTATTCTGCTGATTATACAGATTGATCTTTTCATTCAAGCCCTGTATTTTTATATCGCTTTCCTTCGTATATCCGCCCAGACATTGATTGTATGCATCGATTCCGGACTGCGTCAACACGCGATTAAAAAATCCCACACTGAATACGTCGTCCAGACATACGCCGAATGCATCCTTCATATTTTTCTCGACTTCCGCGATGGTTTCCTGGGGAAGAATCGCACAGATTTTCTTCCATGTCCGGATATTATCCAAAAATCTGGGCAGGTTATCAATGATGATCCGATAGGCAATCTCGGTGGATTTTCCCTCGCCCGTGTACAGGTTTTCCCTGTTTTTATTGTAGCCGGTAAAGTATGTATAGAAGTTCTGAAAGATTTCCGCCGTCTGTTTTTCTTCATCGCCATTTGCATATGCGGCAATCGTTTTATTAAACTTATCTTTTGAGAAAAGCTCCTTATATCCATTCTCCTTTGCGCAAAGGCATTTGCTGATGCTTTTCATTGCTTCTGCCTGATATTTTGCAAAGCCATCCGTCTTTCCCGCCCAATAGGCTTCCGCAATCTGTTTGAGTTCTTCCTCCGAAAACGCAAAGCCCGTAAGCGTTTTTTCTATGTACGCCTTATGCATACGATCTAGAATCTGTTTTGCTTTGGAATATGCATCGGCTCGCTTTTTATCGCTCTCCAGTATCTTCCCCAATTCAAGATTCTTCAGGGTTGCTCCCTGTGGAATCAGCGAAAAGCGCAGGGTTCGATTGACCGTATATCTATTGGTAAAATCAGCAATGTTCATCAGTTTTTCTCCTTTGTGTAATTCCAATCTGTATTATAATAAAATTGTATCATATTAATTTCAGATTTGCAATATCTGTATTTACTTTGTTTTATACATTACTGCACCTATATTCAAAACGGGCAGCCGCGCGATGCGGCTGCCTGCTCTCACCTTCAAATATTCATTTTACGCCGAACGATGCGCGCCCAGTTTTTCCGCTACGCAGGAAATGAATTCGCCGTTGGTGGGCTTATCCATCGCATCGAACACCTTATAGCCGTACATGCGGTTTACGCTGTCCAGCCGTCCGCGGTTCCATGCCACTTCGATGGCGTGGCGCATGGCGCGCTCCACCTTGCTGGCGGAGGTATCGAACCTGCGCGCGATACCGGGATACAATTCCTTCGTGATGCGGTTGATCACATCTCGATCCGCGATCACCATCTGCACCGCTTCGCGCAGGTATTGATACCCCTTGATGTGCGCGGGAATGCCCAGCGTAAGGAACAGATTGGTGATCCGTTCATCGGTATTTTCCGTATGCACTTCCGCCTTCGCCGCGGCGACCGGCTCCGCCGCATCGCCCGAACCGGCGATTTCCAGAATCCGGCTGTGCAGAAGCTCCAGATCAAACGGCTTCAGCATGTAATAGCTCGCGCCCAGCGCCATCGCGCGCGAAATGAAATCATCCCGCGAAAGTCCGGTCAGCACGATCACACGCGGGCGCATCTCCGCATCCATCGCGGCGATATCCTGAAGCGCCATGAATCCATCGCGGCGGGGCATGATCACATCCATCACCAGCACATCGGGGCACAGCCGCCGCACCGTTTCGGCAATTTCCGTTCCGTCCTGCGCCGCCGCCACAATTTCCACATCGCCGCACCGGCTTAAGTAATCCGTTATCAGACGCAGAATACTGCGATTATCATCTGCCAACATTACCCGTACTTTCTCCATGTTTCCCACTCCTTCATCCTTTTTAGAGTATATATGCGCATATATTGCCAAAAAGTACAAAATCACGGCAGTTTCTTCTGTTAATTCGTAAAAAGAAACTGCCGCGATCGTGAAATTATACGGAATATTTACAGGATGTATTCGTCCTTCAGAGCGGGACGATTCTTCATCTCCTCACGCTTGGCGGTGTGGATTTCGGATTCATAGCCCATCACGGCGTATGCCGCGATCTTGGATTCCTCAACGCCGGGCTGATTGAACGTATCGATGTTCAGAAGCGCGCCCGTGTACGCCGTGACCAGTTCAAAGAAGTAGATCAGCTGGCCGATGGCGTATGCATCCACCTGCGGAAGCAGGATGGTCTGGCACATGCGCTGCGCCTTGTAGAGCGCATATTCGGTGCCGCGACGCTCGGCTTCGATCAGCTGGTTGTGCGTCTTGCCGCCGAGGAACGCGATGGTGGGAATATCCTCACAGCCGTGCGGGATCACCGTGGTCGCGCGGAACTGACCCACCTTCAGGAAGGTGATCACCTTATCGAACGGGCCTTCGGTATACAATTGCAGCTGAGAATGCTGATCGGTTACGCCCAGCGTTTTGATCGGGGTCTGACCCACGTTGCAGGGCTGGCCGTCCAGCGTTACATTCTTGCCGAGGGATTCCGCCCACAGCTGCGCATACCAGTCCGCCATCAGCTTCAGGCTATCGGCGTAGGGCATCATCACGGACATGTTCGCGCCCTTCTTCTGCATGGCGATGTACATCAGACCCGCATCCAGCAGCGCTGGATTGCACATCACATCATCCGTCTTGCAGCGCATATCCATATCACGCGCGCCTTCGATCATCGAACGGATATCGATGCCCGTTACCGCCGCCGCGATCAGGCCGACGGGGCTGAGCTCGGAAAAACGTCCGCCCACGCTATCCGGAATGTAGAAGGTTTCAAAGTCCTCGCGCTTCGCGATCTTGATCAGGAAGCCTTTGTTTTCGGATGTGGTGATCAGAATATGCTGCTTCCAATCATTGCCCACCGCCGCCTTCAGCGCATCGGTGATGATCAGATACTGGCTCATGGTTTCCGCCGTGCCGCCGGACTTGGTGATCACGTTGAAGCACGTTTTCCGCAGATCAATTACATCCAGCAGCGCTGCCATGCGCTCCGGATCGATATTATCTTCGATGTACAGCCGCGGGCCGCCGCGCTTTTCCGCGGGCAGTTCATTGTAATGCAGATGGTTCAGCGCCTGCTGCACCGCCGCTGGTCCCAGCGCGCTGCCGCCGATGCCCAGCACCACGAACGCATCGAATTCTTCGCGAATCAGGCTCGCCGTGCGTTCGATGGACGCGATAATTTCTTCCTGATTGTAGGGAAGCTCCATCCAGCCCTGCATGCCTTTTCCGCGTCCGGCCTCCACCGCCGCGTGCGCGCGCTTCAGTTCGGGATTCAGCGCGTCCAGATCCTTGCGTTCAATGCCCTTCGACCCCACGTATTCCGCCATCATGGCGTTTACATCTATACGAATCTGTTCTCTCATTGCCACAAAATCCTCCATGATAGATTATAATTCTATTATACCCGCGTTCCCGTTTTTTGCAAGCGCAATCCGCGCAATTATACCACAAATTACATTTGATTTGTGCATTTATATGTGTGATAATGGGCATGGAGGCGATCAAATGGCGATGTGGTGGCGCGATTGGGCGGTTGTGCCCATTCTGAATCTGTTGAGCGGCGCTTCGGCGCGGCTTTCCTTCAGCTGCGCGGAATGGATTTTGCCCGCCCTGTTCTGCGCGCTTCCGGTTCTGCGCAGGCGCCGCGCGGCGCGGGCGCTGCTCTGCCTGTGCCTTGTGCCGGTTCTTTTGTGGTGCAGCCTGTTTTTCTGCGCTGCGGAAACGCCGGTTTCGCCCGCCGATGCGCAATCGCTTGAAAATATGTGCGCCGCGCTGGTCGATCACCTGAACGCGCGTCCGCTCGCGTTTTCCGGTTCCACCTGTGATGATCCGCGCGTAAAAACGGCGAATTTCCCATTCTGGATGCGCCTTATGAACATATCGGGCATTTTCATTCCAGTGACGGGCGAAATTCTGATCTCCCCCGACGCCGCGCCCGCCGCGCTGCCCTTCACGATCGTGCATGAAAAAATGCACCTGCGCGGCATCGCCGACGAGGGCGAAGCCAACATCGCCGCGTTTCGCGAATGCCGCGCGGCCGGCGGCGAAGCGGCGGATTCCGCCGATCTATGGGCGCTGGGCTACGGTCTGCGCATTTTAAAACGCAAAGATGCCGCCTTTGCGCGAATCGATGCGCGGATGCAGCCCCACCTGCGCCGCGCGCTGCGCTTTTTCGACGTCAACGCCGCGACGTCGGACTATGAAAATCTGGCTTTCTATCTTGCGGCAAACCCCGCATACTGGTATAATGATACCATTCCAACTACGGAGAATGTGATCGCATGAAGGAATTCAAAATTGCCGCCGCGGACGACGGCAAAAAGCTGGATAAATGGTTGATCCGCGAAATGCCCGCCGTCACGATGGGCATGCGGCAAAAGTATTTTCGTTTGAAGCGCTACAGGCTGAACGGCCATCCCGCAAAGGCGGATTCGCGCCTTGCCGCGGGCGACGTGCTGCAAATCTATCTGTCCGACGCGGATTTTGTACGTCCGGAGCGGCAGGATCCCTTTCTTTCCAAAATTCGCCCGCAGCTTTCGATTCTGTACGAGGACGCAAATATCCTGATCGCGGATAAGCGCCCCGGACTGATGGCGCATCCGGACGCGACCGAAAAGGTAAACACCCTGCTGACCCACATTCAGGCGTATCTGTATCAGAAGGGTGAATATGATTCAATGGATAAGCGCGCGTTTGCGCCCGCGCTGTGCAACCGCATCGATCGCTTCACCGGCGGCATCGTGATCGCCGCCAAGACCGAAGCGGCGATGCACATCATCAACGATAAGATTCGCACGCGCGAGATCGAAAAATACTATTATTGCATCGCGCTGGGCGAATTCCGCCGCAAGGCGGGCACGATGGACAATTACATCATCAAATCGCCGAATCAGAAAAAAGTGCGCGTGAGCCTGCGCGATGAAGATGGCGCGCAGCACGCGCTGACGAAATACCGCGCGCTGGCGCATCGGGATGGTCTGAGCCTCGTGGAATGCGAGCTGCTGACCGGACGCACGCACCAGATTCGCGCGCAGATGGCGTTCGCGCATCATCCGCTGCTGGGCGATAACCAGTATGGCGATCCTCGCCGCAACGAAAAATACGGGCGCAGCTTTCAAGCGCTGTACGCTTACCGGCTGAAGTTCGCCTTCACATCGGACGCGGGCATTCTAAATGACCTGAACGGCCGCGAATTCATCGTGCCGGAGGTGCGCTTTATCGATGAATACTTTCCGGGGTTTAAGCTGACGCTGGAGTAATGTGCCGCCCTCATGATATTCGCGTCGACAATCACACATTATTTTGTCCTAAAATAATGTGTGATTGTCAGCCGCAAAGTGATCAATGCATATCCAAAAAAGCTTCCCGCCTTCATTTATCGCGGACGCTTCTGCGCCCGAAGCTGATGGATAAAGCGCCAGATTTCCACGGTTTTCCGATCTTCATTCACCACGTAGAAAAGATTGTAATTCCTGACGGGGACAAAACGAATCTCACGCTTCATGGCGAATAGCAGCGGATACAGCGCATGGCGATACGGCATTTCCGAAAGCGCGCGCACCGCTTCGTCCACAGCATTGATCAAATCATCCGCTGCATCCGGTGCGCACAGATTTTCGGCGATGTATGCTACCGCTTCCTCCAGCTGACGGCAGGCGATGGGCAGATAGACGACCTTATACATTGCGCGCCGCCTTTACCCTGGCGCGCAGATCGCGCATCACATCTTCGTGGTCATAGCGCTCATGGGTCGTTTCCGATTCCAGTTCTGCCGCGCGAAGCTCCCGCATAACGCCCATTTCGTACTGAATTTTCTGATATTCGTCATATGCAAGCACCACCATATCTCCATATCCGTTCCTGGTCAGGATAACGGGTTCTCCGGTTTCGTGAACGGTATGCGAAATATCCGCAAAGTTATTTCTCAAATCGGATACAGGTCGAATCTGCGACATGAAGCTTCCCTCCTATCATAATTACATCTTTATTTTAGCGCAATTACGCTAAAATAGCAAGACCCCGATGGGCGATACGCCCACCGAGGTCTTTATTCCTAAAGTATTACTGAACGGGCACAAGATGAAGCGTCCGAACGGGGATTTCATCCTGCGCATCGAAGTTCAGCGTGAAGGTAGTTGTATCTTCGGTCACGGCGAAGGGCAGTTCCGTTTCCATGCCGTC
>JABLTK010099943.1_pt1 | contig 15293 bp, 12 predicted proteins | sample 7160131 | NCBI WGS metagenome assembly JABLTK01 (sample SAMN14651221, study PRJNA627086) | human gut metagenome | isolation source: feces | host: Homo sapiens
ATCCATTTCGCCATTCTGATAGCGTGTAAGTTCATTATTGAAACGCTCGTTAGCAGCCCGTTGCTCACGCTCACCCCTCGGCTCAGAAAAGCCCAGCTCCGCGCCTTGCCGTGCAGTCATCTCGTACGTGTTGCGAATGTCGTTGACGATGTCTCCGAGCGCACCCCCTGTCTTACCACGGAAGTACTGTCGCACATTGTCCACGACCTTGAGTAATCTGTCAAGCAATGACGGATTATCCTTGAGACTACGGGCGATGTTAGGCAGCATATCAGTATGCGTGATGATATCACCGAGCGTATCGGCAATGACCTCCTCGGCATAATCCTCGAACAATGTGTAGCCGGGGACATTGGCATACGTCATCTGACGTGCCTTGACCTCCATCTCAAACGCCTTGCGTCCCACCACGTCAATCACCTTCTGACGGATGCGCATATAAGAGTCTGCGTCTATCTGCTTGAGCTGATGCAGAAGCTCATGTCCGAACGTAAACTGTGCGATGTTCGCCTCCTTGAGCGAGAGATAGATGACACCGTTGCGGACAAAGCCGTTGCCCTCAAAGTCTTCTACAGCAGGGTCGTCAGACTTGATGAACACCTTCTTAAGGTACACCACCTTCATTCCGAATGCCTCAGCAATGCCTTCCGCCGCCTTCTTCAACTCTGACGATATAAGGAGCTCGGACACATCATCCACCCTCTGCTCCTCAATCATCCGGTCTATCATAGCCGAAGTGAGAGACATCGGTTCTTTCTCGCCACCAGCACTTTTCTCCTCATTCCCTTGCTTCGTATCAGTATTATTCGTATCTTTGCCACCAGAAGAAATCCTTTGAGGAGTTTCTTCTTGTTTGGACGGAGTTCCGTTAGAGGTAGAGCCGTTATCGGCGATAGGCTCAGACTGCAAACCGTCACTGGCAACCGCCGAGTTGTCATTCTGCACTTCGGAAGCAGACCAAATTTCTTCTTTTTTGTCTCCGTATTTTTTACCAAATACACCTGCACTATTCACATTCCAATACTTGCCATCACGTGACAACTGCACAAACAACGTGTTGTTGTGGCCATCTTGTAATTGTATCAAGTAAGTATTGTTCTTTCCGCCACTCGCATTCTCATAAGATGCACCCTCTTTAATGCGAGTGAAGTTGTTAACCACATAATCCACAAATGCCTCTATCGAATCGAAACCTGCCTTTTGAATTTGTTTTCCGTGACGACGATTGATGTGTATGTAGCCATTGGTCATATCCCCCATGGACAAACGTATTGGCGCAGCAGGCAGATGATGAGCCTCTGTTATCTGACCAAAATCAATTTGCCCATTAGGAGAAAGGATAAATGGACTGTTGTTTTGGTCCAATTCTCCACTAAGGCGCAAGTTCTGATACCATTCACTCACGCCATTGTCTGTTACGTCCCCGGTCTCCGCCAGATCACCCTGCCGTTCGTCAGAGCTTCCCTCAACTCGTCCTCGTCTGCTGAATTTCGGCTTCCGTACGTTTCCTGACGCTCCATTTCCAGGCTCCTCAGATGCAGCTTCCGATTCAACAACGCCTTCATGGCGAGGGCCGACTTCTCCTGCGGAGACATTTCCTTCTTTTCCATTTTCTTCTTGTTTTATCGCCATCAAGCTGCTGCTCAGAAAGGCTCGAAGAGGCATAGCGAGGCTCACCCTCAGCAGCATCCTCACCCAACGACCTAGAAACGCCTAGAGAGGCATAGAGAGGCCTATCACCACTAGCTTTTTTCTCCTCATTCCCTTGCTCGGATGAATCCTTTTCTGTATCTTTACCATCAGAAACAGTGTTTTGCGGAGTAGCAGTGCCATTCCGCTTGCCGCCTTCTGCGGTTCCTACAGTGTCTGTCGTATTGTCGGAGACACTGTTTTTCTTTTCGAAAGCAATAGCCTCTTGTGCCTTGCCCCTAAACTGGGTGTATATAGTTCCAAATGCACCTGTCTTTGGAGACTCGGCACTTTCTGACTTCACATTCTTGTACTCGCTGAAAGCCTTTGTCTTCCTCTTGCTCGACTCTATCCACTTCTCGAAGTCTTCGAGGTTCACAGCAGTCACGTCAATCCTACGACCATTCTCCCAACCATTCTCATAGTTGGCAAGATAGTCGCTCTTTGCTTCGTCTTGATTATTGAAGCCAAGCATCACCTTGTGCTCGTCAAAGTTCTTTGTCTATATTGGTAGCCTTACCACACCACCTTTTCGGGGCTGCATCACAGTTTGAACAGCTACAATAAAGTTCTTGCCATCCTTTTTCAATTCAGTAAGAATAACATTACCAAATTTCTCACCCGAATCATTTGCCGTCTCAGAAGAATTGTCTACATTTGCATCAGATAACTCCTAAACGGATGGATATTGGTGAGGATTGTTCTTGCCCAGAAGTGACATCTGTTCTGGAGTTATTATTTTTCTCATATATAGAAAGACAGCAGAATGTTTTTGCTATCTTCAAGCAATTTTTCGCTTTTATCATAGGACTTTTCAACTCCTTTTAGTAACTTTACAAGTGGATAGGATGAATCAATTCCTACTTGGTTCTGGCTACCCACACCATTAGAAGTGCTTGGCAAGTCATTGTCAGGCACTTCTATTTTTTGTACCTCATAAAAATGGATTACGCTTCAACCATGATGACATCTAGCTGTTCCACCTGTCATAGTTCAGAGAAAAGCGGATGGTATCATCGTAAAGATTTTCACCCTCACCAACTATCTCGCCCGAATCCTTTGGATTCTCAAAGCTTTCCACTATCTTTGCATCCGAAGAAAGGAATTCACCAGAGTACGTTACGGACGTAGGGAGTAGGGAGTCTTTTATCTCCATAACTCGCTGGCTGATACCTTTCTTTTTTGATAAGAAGACGTGCAAGGAGGGTTAATCTGTTAAGCCAAGAAGTTGGTGGGAGCATGAATGCATGCCTTAGATAAAAAAATTGAGCGCAGTCAATCGACTGCGCTCAACCAACACAAAAACTAAACTAGACTTAACTAAGTTAATACAGGACTTTCACAAGCCCTGATATTATCGTTTGCAAACGATAGCAATTCTTTTTCTGATATTTGCTTTTTATGCGATATTTTTTTTCACTTATGCTCGATTTTATTTAAAATCTATCATTCAATCTTCGATTTTAATGTTTTCTAACATAAGATAGTCCAGTATTGTCATAGCTGTCATCGCCTCCACTACGGGCACGGCTCTCGGCAGAACGCAGGGATCGTGGCGTCCGTGGGGGCAGAAAGTGGTGTCAACGCCTTGTCGGTCAACGGTGTGCTGAGGGGTGAGAATGGTGGCAACGGGCTTGAAAGCCGTTCTGAAGAAGATGTCTTCTCCGTTGCTTATTCCGCCCTGGATGCCTCCGCTGTGATTGGAGACGGTCGATACGGTGCCGTCGCCGTTGCTGCGGAAGACGTCGTTCTGCTGGCTTCCGCGTGACGTGACGCAGGCAAAACCGTCGCCAATTTCGAAGCCCTTGGCGGCGTTGATGCTGAGCATGGCTCCACCGAGCATGGCATTCAGCTTGCCGAACTCAGGTTCGCCCACACCGGGAGGACATCCCGTAACGACGCACGTGATGACGCCGCCGATGGTGTCGCCCGCCGCTTTCACCTCCATAATGAGGTCTTCCATCTGGCGTGCCTTAGCCTCATCGGGGCAGCGCACGTCGTTGGTCTCTGCGAGCGAAAGGTCGTAACGGCGATAGTCAGCGTCAAGAGCCACGTCGCCCACCTGTGACGTATAGGCTGTGATGCGGATGCCGTGCTGGCGCAATACCAGCTTGGCAAGCGCTCCGCCCACACATCGGCTGATGGTGATACGCGCCGAAGAACGTCCGCCACCCCGATGGTCGCGGATGCCATACTTCTGCTGATAGGTATAGTCGGCGTGCGACGGGCGGAAGATGTCGCGCATGTCGTCGTAGTCAGCGGAGCGTTGGTTGGTATTGCGGACAATGAAGCCTATGGGACATCCCGTAGACTTTCCCTCGAACACTCCGCTGAGCAGCTCCACACGGTCAGCCTCTGACCTTGAGGTCGTCAGCTTGCTCTGACCGGGCCGACGCCTGTCCAGCTCGCTCTGTATGAAGTCTGTGTCGATGACTATGCCGGGTGGCATGCCGTCGACCACTCCTCCCACGGCTGCTCCATGACTTTCGCCGAAGGTGGTAAGCGTAAATATGTTGCCGAACGTGTTGCGCATAAATCAGTTTTTGTTATTAATGGCAATGACCGCAACCGCCTTCACCGCAGCCGCCTTCACAACCACCCTCGCAGTTGCCGCCGCAATGTCCGCCGCAGCCACCGCCGTTAAGATGATTGAGCATGGTCTTTATCTCATCCTTTGTTGCCTCGCGGTTCTCGATAATGTACCCCTTGAAGTTGAGGCACTTGCCAGCGAGCGGATGGTTGAGGTCAACAGTAACCTTATCGCTTCCGATCTCGAGGATTGTGGCGATGAAGAAGTTGCCGTCCTCGTTCTTCAGAGGCACCTGTGCACCCTTGAAGATGTTCTTGCTGTCGAAATGTCCGTCTACGGAGAACATCTCCTTGTCGAGATTGAGCACACGCTCTGCCACGTGCTCGCCGAAAGCATGCTCCTTGTCCAGCTCGAAGTCGAACTTCTCGCCGCGTGCGAGACCTTCCAGCTTCTCCTCAAGGGCGTCCAAAGCTGCGCCGAAACCGGTGATGAACACGAAGGGCTGTTCCTGTGAAGTTTCCTCTACGAGTGAGCGCTCTCCCTTGTCGTCGATGGCGAAGAGCTGATAATGTGCTGCAATGAGCTTGTTTGTCTTGTTTTCCATTATTTTATTTGTTGTTTTTGTTTTTTCTTGTTATTTAGAGCTATCTTTGCAAAGGTACTACATTTTTTCGTTACAAGATGAATATACTGTCAAGAATTAGGTTTTCCTTCGTATTATGTGCTGCTGCCATAGCGCCGTTGTTTGCCTCCACAAACGACGACAACACCGCCTATTGCCAAGATTCTGCAGCGTCAAAACTGTCTTCTTCCCTGCGCAGATGGCTGCCGCGTCATAACGACCGCACGGCTTCGGCGCCACAGAACGACTTGAGGACGTGCGCATTCATAGAGAAGACCGCCGGCGCCGATTCGGTGCTGCTCCGCAACGACTGCACCATACTTGCCGACTTCGGCGACATCGTCATTGCCGACGTACCTCTCTCACGGGTCGGCAACATCGCTTCGGACAGCCGCATCAAGCGCATTGAGGCGGAACAGGGCAACGTGCTCACTCTCGACTCGATGGCTCTGCATACCGACGCTGTGCCAATATACGAGGGCACAGGACTGCCGCAAGCCTATACGGGCAAGGACGTGGTGGTGGGTCTGATGGACGTAGGCTTCGACACGAGTCACCCAACATTCTATGACAGCGACATGAATCCGCGTGTGAAGCGGATGTGGGACCAGATTGGGTCGACCGGCGGCGGCAATGAGATGTACGTCGGGGCGGAATATACGGAGGAAGACTTCTGGCTTTATGGCAGATGTTCGTACGACTCGTCTGAGCAATATCACGGCACCCACACGCTTGGCATTGCTGCAGGCAACGGAGGAGGGACCAAATTCCGCGGTATGGCTCCAGAAAGCGACATCTGTCTTGTCTCAAACGCTGTGACGTCTGACGAGATGTACATCGAGGATAAGAATCTTTATAAGTATACACACGCCACGGACGCTCTGGGATTTAAGTATATCTTCGACTATGCCGACTCCGTCGGAAAGCCGTGCGTCATATCGTTTAGCGAGGGTTCGAGGCAGACGCTGCATGACGACGACCGCCTCTATTATCGTGTGCTGGACCACCTGACCGGACCGGGACGCATCATCGTGGTGTCGGCGGGCAACGAGGGATTTCGCAATAATTATGTGGGCAAGCCGGCGGGACGCGCTTCGGCTGGCACGTTCATGAAGATATGGGGGCAACAGGTGGCGTTCTCCGTAACGGGAGAGAAAGGTTTCGCCCTGCGCACTATATTATATAATGTGGGAAACGACGCCAAAGTATCGGAAGGCGTGGACATCGCAGACGGCAAAGCCATGAAGGTTTTGTCGGCGGAAGACGTGGCTTCATGCAAGGATGCCATGCGACGCGACACAATAACCGTAGGAGAAAACACGTACATCCAGACCTCATACGCATATAGTTCAGCTTTCCATGAAGACCAATGGGCGATGGACGTTACGATAGACGGAACCGGGCACGTGGGCTACGACTATCCCCTTTCGGTGGAACTGACGGGCGAAGGGTCGGCAGCGGAGATGTTTCTGATGAACGGCATGATGTGCGAAGACGACGCCAACCCCTACATAGCGGACGCAGACATCACGCACGGCATCCTCTCACCGGGAAGTGCTCCGGCTGTGATATGCGTCGGCGGCACAGCATGCCGCCCCGTATTCACCAACGCAGACGGCGAGCGCATCGAACAGTCGTGGGGCGTAAACGGCGAGCGCGGCAACTACTCGTCCGTGGGACCTACCTTCGACGGACGCACGAAGCCTGACGTGATGGCGCCAGGAGCCAACGTTGTGTCTCTGATGAATCATGACTTTACGGACAACACCGACAATCCTAACGCGAAAGGCCTCAAGTCATATACTGTGCATAAAGAGGACATAGACAACATCCATTACGAGTGGACGGCTCTTGGAGGCACGTCAATGTCAACCCCGGCTGTAGCGGGAATCATTGCTCTGTGGCTTCAAGCCAACCCTCATCTCACGCCTCAGGACGTGCTCGGCGTGATGGAGCGCACCAGCCGTTCGTGCGGCGATTACGGCGAGAAGACGCCATGGTATTGCGGTTACGGAATGATTGACGCCTACAGCGGACTGCTGGACGTATTGGGAATGACGAACATAGAGGGGCTGAGCCGCGAACAGTCGAACCGATGGGACGTTCGCATCACCCCCGAACGCCACCTTATCATATACGACCGTACGCAGGAAGGCGGCAAGGCAAACGTGAAAGTGTTCGATACGACGGGCAGACTGTGCCGCACAATGACGTTCGCCACCGTCAACTCTCCTGAGGGAACGTATGCCGACATCAGCCTTGCTGACATGCCTAAAGGCGTGTATGCCATACAGATAGACAGCGAGAAGCAGCCTGGATCGGCTCTGATAAGGCTTTAATGCGAGGAGAAAAGAAGGAAATGTTTTAGCAGAGAACTACAAAAGTTTTAGCAGAGAACTATAAAAAACATATATTTATTTACTATGTTATAGAGTTTTTTGTTACTTTTGCAGCGAAATAATAGAATATATGACCACAATGAGGGTCATAAAGAACACTAAAAGTAAGTAGTATGAAAAAGCTTAAGTACTTAGTAATGGCTGCGATTGCAGCCGTCGTTTTCGCATGCGGCACCACCCGCACCGTGCCAATCACGGGTCGTAAACAGAACATCCTTGTAAGCGACGAGCAGGTTCTCTCACTTAGCAACCAGGAGTACACCAACTACATGAAGTCGGCTAAGCTGTCCACCAACTCTGCCAACACCGCTATGGTGAAGCGCGTGGGTCAGCGTCTTGCCACCGCTGTGGAGACTTATCTCAACGAGCACGGCATGGCTGCCGACGCAAAGGAATACAGCTGGGAGTTTAATCTTGTTCAAGACAAGTCAGTGAACGCTTTCTGTATGCCTGGCGGAAAGATTGTCGTTTACGAAGGACTGCTCCCCATTACGCAGGACGAGGCCTCGCTCGCCATTGTCCTCGGACATGAGATTGCACACGCCGTGGCAAAGCATTCTGCCGAGCAGATGAGCAAGCAGATAAAGAACCAGTATGGCACGCAGATTCTGGGTCAGGTGCTCAATGCCGCCGGAGTAAGCTCAAGCACCACACAGCTGGCACAGATCATAGCACAGAAGGGTCTGCAGTTCCGCAGCCTGAAGTATTCTCGCGATAACGAGAGCGAGGCTGACCACATGGGACTGATTTTCGCAGCCATGGCAGGTTACGACCCTAACGTAGCCGTCACGTTCTGGCAGCGCATGGCACAGGCCACCGGCAGCAACAACCAAAGCGACATCTTCAGCGACCACCCGTCTGACGCAAAGCGCATCGCCGCCATCAAGCAGGAACTGCCCGAAGCACTGACTTACTATAAGCCGGTGAAGACAACGACAACAACGAAGAAGACCACTACGTCTACCAAGAAGAAGACAAGGACAACGTCAAAGAAGAAAAAGACGACAACAAGAAGAAAGTAAAAATATATACATTCTTAAATACCGAACTTGCGAAAGTTCAATTAAATATAAGTGAGGGTGTGCATTCTATGTTTCTTGCATAGAATACACACCCTCTTCTATTGACCGTATATTACGGTTTATCGTGTTTACCGAAAAGCGGTGATTACACTCCAGCCTTGTCCAAAGCCTGACGGATGTCGTCGAGGATGTCCTCAACGTCCTCAATGCCTACAGAGAGACGGATAAGATCGGGAGCGACGCCAGCCTCACGCAACTGCTCTTCTGAGAGCTGGCGGTGAGTGTGGCTTGCGGGATGGAGCACGCAGGTGCGGGCGTCAGCCACGTGTGTGACGATGTTAATCATGTCGAGCGAGTCCATGAAGCGGATGGCAGCGTCGCGGTCGCCCTTCAGTCCGAAGGCAATCACGCCACAAGATCCGTTAGGCAGATACTTCTTGGCAAGCTCGTAATATTGGTCGCCCTCCAGTCCGCTGTAGTGAACCCATGCCACGCGCGAATCAGCCTTCAGGAATTCTGCCACACGCTGGGCGTTGGCACAATGCTGCTTCATGCGGAGGTGGAGCGACTGCAGACCAAGATTAAGGATGAACGAATTCATCGGAGCGGGGATAGAGCCGAGGTCGCGCATAAGCTGAGCCACCAGCTTGGTGATGTAGCCCATCTTGCCGAACTTCTTGGCGTAAGTAAGTCCGTGATAGCTGTCGTCGGGAGTGCACAGACCGGGGAACTTCTCGGCATGTGCGAGCCAGTCAAAGTTGCCGCTGTCCACTACACAGCCGCCCACCTGGCTTGCTGTACCGTCCATATATTTAGTGGTGCTGTGCGTTACGATGTCAGCTCCCCACTCGAACGGGCGGCAGTTAATCGGTGTGGCAAAGGTATTGTCCACGATGAGTGGCACACCGTTCTTATGAGCGATGCGTGCAAACTTCTCGATGTCGAGTACGGCACAGCCGGGATTGCTGATCGTCTCGCCGAAAACAACCTTCGTATTAGGACGGAAAGCCTTCTGAATCTCCTCCTCAGAGTCGTTAGGATTGACGAACGTACACTCGATGCCAAGCTTCTTGAGAGTAACTCCGAACAGATTGAACGTGCCGCCGTAAATCTCATTGCTTGTCACGATATGGTCGCCAGCCTCGCAGATGTTAAACACAGCGTAGAAGTTGGCAGCCTGTCCGCTGCTTGTCAGTACGGCACCCACGCCACCCTCGAGCTGCGCAATCTTCTGCGCCACTACGTCATTGGTGGGGTTCTGCAGGCGAGTATAGAAATAACCCTCCTTCTTGAGGTCGAAGAGCATCGCCATCTCCTCAGAGTTGTCATACTTGAATGTGGTGCTCTGGATGATTGGCGGCTCGATAGGCTCACCATTCTTTGCCTCATATCCTCCGTGTACACAAAGAGAGGCAGTACGTAAATTCTTCTTCATATTATTAGTTTTATTCTGTTGATTATAGGCTTGTTATGCTGAAAATCGGTACGAAGTTACAAATAAAACCGCTAACACGACGTATTCTTATATCGTTTTTTCACAACAACAGCGCATATAAATATAATCTTAGGCTGTTATTCGTACTGAACATAGCAGTCTGAAAGAGGATGTATAAGATTGGGAAGAAACGAAAAGTCGTCCCGAAAATGTGATGATTCATGCGAAAAGTCGTGCCAAAATGTGATATTATTGGACACGAACTTGTTAGACATTAATGTTTTTCTATATTTTAAATCCCGTCTTCCTTCTCGAAGTGCTGATAGTCCTTCAGTGAGCGATAGTCTCCACCCCATCTGAAGCCGTGTTGCTTGAAGAGACGGTAGGCAAGGTCGTTACGGTCAATCTTGTATTTGAATGTTTTGGTGCGGTCGGCATACTTTCTTCCCTTTTCGGGGCTGACCTTATACGTACCGTCCTGACGGCGCTTTACGTAGGGATTGTAGAGCGGATTGATGTCAACGGCTTTGCCGAGGCTGTGATTGGAGAGCTTCTTTGATCCGGCTACGGTGCGATAATTGAAGCACGTGGTGTTGTTATGCTCCATAGACCGTATGTCGTCAGCTCCGTAATTGTCGATTAGCTGCATGTTCCCAATGGGATACTTGGCTTCAAAGAGCTTACGGAAAATGTCCGTAAGGTCATCGGCAATGTCCTTATGGCAAATCATTTCACCCAACTTAATGCGTCCGTCCTCTGTGTAATGCAGGAGGTGAAGGTAGCGCAACGAGGAACGTAGGACGCGACAGTCCTTCTTATACGAGTTGCCATAAATTCTGCCGAACACAGCGTCACTTATGGGCATGGAGGCGAAGCAACGGTCCGTGCCGTACTTTCTCACGTCCTCTGCCGACACCTCTTTGCCTACCTGCCATTCCTCAAGCATGCGGAATGTCGGCTTGTTGTCTGTCTTCTGCATGCTGACAGAGCGAGTGTTGGCAGATTGCTGCGCAACAACAGTTTGTTGGTTATTGTCATGCCGTGGCTGGCTGCAAGTGGCTGACGTGGCAGGCAGCAAAGCGCATAAAGATGTGGTGGCGAGAATATGTAAGATGTTTTTCATACATAGGTTGTGTTAAACGAAAAGTCGGTTATATATAAAAACGAAAAACCGCCGGCCCTATCGGACCAGCGGTTAATCTCTCATTTTTTTGTTCGAACTATCGAATTACTGAGCAACTGAGTCAGTAGCAGCTGTTGTATCAGCAGCAGCTGTTGTATCCTCTACCTGTACGGTATCGCTGTCAGCGTTAGCAGCAGGAGCTGCAGTCTTGTTACCACATGATGCGAAAGAGATAGCTGCGATAGCTACGAACATTAAAACCAATTTCTTCATTTTTTCTTTGCTTTTTAAATCTGTAAAACAATCATTTGTTTATTAAAACATTGCAAAGGTATATATTTTTTTGATACGGCGTTAATCTTTTAAGGATTTTTTTTTGCCTTTTTTGTAACCCACTCAGAAAACATTGAATATCAATAAGATACAAATTGCTAACAAATGTTAATCTTTTCATTACATCTTTGTTTACCCTTTTTTATGCTGTTTTTAACACTTTTGTGCACGTACAAACCATGCCGTGAGAGTCACAGGCAAAAGCCCACAGGAGCACGAAAAGCAACGCTTTTGTGGCGAAAACAGGATGTAATGGGGATGTTAATGAGGAAAATTACGTAACTTTGTATTCTGGTTGCGGACGGGATGTGTCTGTCCGCCGCCTCTATATTATATATATAATAAGGTATATAAAAGGTAAAGATGATAAATACATCAGTTTTTCAGAATAAGAAGGCTGCCTACTACACGTTGGGCTGCAAGCTTAACTTTTCGGAAACATCTACGTTCGGCAAGATGCTTTCTGAGCTTGGCGTACGACAGGCGGAGGAAGGCGAACAGGCAGACATCTGCCTCATCAACACTTGCTCCGTTACAGAGGTGGCTGACCATAAGTGCCGACAGGCCATTCATCGTATGGTCAGGCAGAATCCGGGCGCGTTTATGGTGGTGACAGGATGTTACGCACAGCTGGAATCGGAAGCGGTCAGCCGTATTGAGGGCGTCGACCTCGTGCTCGGATCCAACGAGAAGGCAGACCTCGTGCAGTTCTTGAGCGACGCTTGGACTGCAAAGGAGACCGCTGCCGAACAGGAAGCAGACACAGGAGCGGCAGATGGAGCCTTACATCAGTATCATTCCGTACGCACTAAGCAGATAAAAACGTTCGCCCCGTCGTGCTCGCGCGGCAACCGCACACGCTATTTTCTCAAGGTACAGGACGGCTGCGATTATTACTGCACGTACTGCACCATTCCTTACGCACGTGGCAACTCACGCAATCCCACCATCGCTTCCCTTGTCAGCCAGGCACGTCAGGCGGCTGAAGAGGGCGGAAAAGAGATTGTGCTCACGGGCGTTAACATCGGCGACTTCGGCAAGACCACCGGCGAGAGCTTCCTTGACCTGGTGAAGGCTCTTGACGACGTGGAGGGCATCGAGCGTTATCGCATCAGCAGCATGGAGCCAGACCTGCTCTCTGACGAGCTTATCAGCTTCTGCGCACAGAGTCGTGCTTTTATGCCCCACTTCCATATTCCGCTCCAGAGCGGCAGCGATGAGGTGCTCCGACTGATGCATCGCCGTTATGACAAGCAACTTTTCGCTCACAAGATAGAACTCATTAAGAACCGCATGCCCGATGCCTTCATCGGCGTGGACGTGATGGTGGGTTGTCGTGGAGAGACGGAGGAATGCTTCGAGGAGTGTCTCAACTTCCTTACGGCCATGGACGTCACCCAGCTGCACGTATTCCCGTACAGCGAACGTCCCGGAACCGCAGCCCTGCGCATCCCTTACATAGTGGCAGACGCAGACAAGAAGCAGCGCAGCAAGCAGTTGCTCGACCTCAGCGAAGAAAAGCGCATCAGCTTCTATGAAAAGTATATCGGCACGGAGCAGGAGGTGCTCTTCGAGAAAGCCACACGCGGAAAAGCCATGCACGGTTTCACACGCAATTATGTGCGTGTAGAATTGGCACCGCAGTTGGCGAAGGAAGAGTATGACAATCAGCTGCTGCACGTACGTCTCGGCGACTTCAATCATGACAAGTCGGCGCTGAAGGCGTCATTGCTGTAACAGCCGGAGTCTCTGAAAGGAACAATAAAGACAATGAAGAAAGTATCGATAGTAATCCTCAACTGGAACGGTGCGGCTATGCTGCGTCGGTTTCTGCCTACGGTGGTGGCGCATTCTGCGGACATAGCCGAGATAGTGGTGGCGGACAATGCCTCATCGGACAACTCAATAGAGATACTGAAGAGAGAGTTTCCGGAAGTGCGCATCATCGTGCTCGACCGCAACTATGGCTTTGCTGGCGGATATAACCATGCATTAGAGCAAGTGAGCACACCTTATTATATGCTTCTCAACAGCGATGTGGAAGTCGGCGAAAACTGGCTCGGTCCGCTCATCGACTTCATGGACGCCCATCCCGAAGCGGCAGCATGCCAGCCGAAGCTTCTGGCGGAGCACACACGTGACCACTTCGAGTACGCAGGAGCAAGCGGAGGCTACATCGACCGCTACGGCTATCCCTACTGCCGTGGTCGCGTTTTCGAGACCGTGGAGAAGGACGAGGGACAGTACGACGACATTGTGGAGGTGCTTTGGGCGACCGGAGCGTGCCTGATGATACGTCGTGACGACTTCTGGAGAGTTGGCGGATTTGACGAGCGCTTCTTTGCACACAACGAGGAGATTGACCTCTGCTGGCGACTCTACAACCTCGGAAGGCGTATCTTCTGCGTGCCGCAATGCCATGTCTATCATGTCGGAGGCGGCACATTGCCTAAAGGCAATCCCATGAAGACCTTCCTCAACTTCCGCAACAACCTCACCATGCTCTACAAGAACCTGCCTGAAAACGACCTCCACCACGTGATGCGCATGCGTTTCTGGCTGGACTATGTGGCAGCCTTCAAGTCGTTACTGCTTGACCGCAACTGGGGCGAATTCCGTGCTGTGATACGTGGACGCAAGGCTTACAAGGCGTGGCGTGCCGACTTTGCCGACGATCGCCGTAACATCCAGGCTTCACGTGTGGACAGAAACGACAGCAACGTGGCTGACCTGCTCCCAAGAGCCTCCTACTCCATCCTTTGGCAGTATTATGTTAAGGGCAAACGTATGTATAAAAATTTTTAGAAAAGCGAAATAATACGTATTTTTTTTGAAATTTTAAAGGTTAAACGACAAGAACAAGCTTGTCGTTTAACTTTTTTAGCCGATTTGCTTGTTTGTTAAAATCTTTTTTAGTATTTTTGCATTTGAAAATACTAAAACGCTTCTCTGCAAGCCTTAGCAGAGCAAGTATAAAAGGATATTTGGGCATAACCGTAGTGAGAAATATATATATTATAATAATAAGCATCGTATTATTGGCTTCGACAGCATGTGAACTCAAGTTGAAGCAATATGGTGACGACAGTCGTCAGACGTTGGTGGAAGTGCAACGTTACGACCGTCTGCAGAGTCGTTATCTCACAACGGGAGACTTTTCCGCCCTTCAGCAGATGAACATCGAATATGCGATGGAGACGCGCACCTTGATTGAGGACGTGCTGAAGATTGGCGAAGTGAATGATCCGGAAATCAATTCCAAGTTTCTCAGTTTCTATCAGGACACCACTCTTCAAGCCATCATAGCCGAAGCGGAGGCGCAGTACGCCAACATGACGGACATCAACACGCAGATGAGCGATGCCTTTAAGCGGCTTCAGAAGATGATTCCTGGCTTGAGCATCCCCGTGGTCTACTCCCAGATAGGCGCTCTCGACCAGAGCGTGATAATCGGAAACAACAGCATAGGCATTTCATTGGACAAGTATTTAGGCGAAGACTTTGCCGTTTATCGCCGCTTCTACAGCGAACACCAACGCAGCCAGATGACCCGTTCGTACATCGTACCCGACTGTCTGAGCTTCTATCTGCTCAGTATGTTCCCGCTAAAGGACTACGAGGCAGCATCGCAATACCAGCGCGACTTGCACATCGGCAAGATAATGTGGGTGGTGAACAAGGCGATGAAAAAGAAAGTGTTCGCCACGAAGTTTACGGATATAGCCGCCAAGGAAATGGAAAAGTCATCGGAAAAGTCCATAGCGGATATGCTTAAGAAATAAGAATATATAGAGTAACTTTCTAATTCTTCGGCGGTTCCGATGACAATATTTGCATTTCTAATCGCCAGGAGTGCGAGTTGAGCGCACGAAGAAATCTTTAGTGCGAAATTCTTGAATTTTGAGCGTGCAGCCATAGAGTATTGATGCACAGTTAATTATGCGATTAAGAGAAGAAGTATGCAATGAATAAGGGAACCAAACAACCGCAATAGCGCCACTTTTACACTATAATAGTGCCACTTTTATCATACAATAGCGCCACTTTTACACTCTAATAGTGGCACTATTGCATGGTAAAAGTGGCACTATCGTTAAGTATTGGTGCTGTTTGCACTGTATAACACCATAAAAACAGCAA